>Ga0207674_10001506_pt1 | contig 30062 bp, 25 predicted proteins | sample KBSCornC72_FD_184303 | JGI IMG/M metagenome (GOLD analysis project Ga0207674, IMG submission 184303) | Corn rhizosphere microbial communities from Kellogg Biological Station, Michigan, USA - KBS Corn C7-2 (SPAdes) (version 2) | ecosystem: Host-associated > Plants > Roots > Rhizosphere > Soil ...
CCCGTTCGTCGTGGGCGATAAGTCTCGTCGCAAAGCGGCGGTCGACCCATTGGCCCTTGGCATTATGGCCAATGTCTCATGGCTGCGCGCGCCCCGATCGATTCGCTTGTGGTCAGCGCCACGAGGCGCGCCGAACACGTTACGAGCGGGATATGAGGCGGGGGGGCTTCAGAGTGCGGTCGGACCGCGACGTCGCGCGATATCGACGGCGCATGGTCGTGCTGATCGTCGTCGCGACCGCGATGGTGTGTGTAAAACTCGTCGCGATGTCGTGGAAAGGCGGCTCGGCCGCGGGCCCGGACATCGCCAAACAGGGGATCGGCGCGCCGGCGAGGTTACGCGCGGCGCACCTTCCTCGGCCTTCTACCGTGCCCGCTGAGCTGCCACGTAGTCCCTGAGCACGCCGGTTTCAGTCTCCAGCTGCTCGAGACGGTCCTTCACGATGTCGCCGACAGAAATCACGCCGACGATCTCCTCATCGTCGCGCACCACGAGATGGCGAAGCCGCTCGGCGGTCATGCGCCGCATCACTTCCATCACACGGTCGCTGGCGTCGCACGTCGCCGCGGGCCGCATCACGTCGTGCACGCGAAGCTCGTAGAAGGTTCCGGCGTGCAACCGAACCGCTCGCACGATGTCACGCTCGGAGACGAATCCGACGAGTTTGTCGTCGGAACTGACCACAGGAAGCCCACCGACGTCGTGCGCCATCATCTGGCTGATCGCGGCATCGACGTGGGCACTCGGCGCGACCGTATACACTTTCGTGGGCTTGCGCTCGAGTAGATCACGAACCCTCACCTTCACCTCCACGTCCAGATATCTGAACATACACTGCGGACGCAGCGGAGCGGTTTGACCAAGGTCTCTTTGTGAGCAGCGAGCGAACGCTTGGGCTCGTCTCGCGATTCGTCGCGCGTCTAGTCCAGGACGACGATCGTGCCCGCGACCCTGTCGCCGAGACGTTGATGCTTCTCGCCAAAGATGAAGAGCCAGTCGATCAGGCCGAGCGCTCCGAAGAGGTTGCGCACTAGCGAGTCACCCCACGTGCACGGCTCACCACTCTTCTCGTCGATCACGTACATCCCGATCCATTTCTTGCCGAGGCTTTGCCCGCCGGGAAAGCCGTCCGCGAACAAGTAATAGAACGCCGCCCACAGGCCCGCCGGCACCATGAGGACACCACCCGCGTGGAACAGCCGCGTGAGGAGCATTACCAGCAGCAGCGGCAGTCCTCCGACGAAGCCGTCGATACATTGCCCGAACAGACGATCGGAGCGTGACGCAAGCGTGAGCGTCCTTGCTCTATCCCCGAATCTCAGGACCATGGAAAGACGCGGCCGACGCTACCAGTTCGCGACACGAGTGAACGATGCGGCGGGTTTGCCGAGAAAACGCGCGAGTCGCATCACGCCTCGAAGGCCGATGCGACCGCCCGTGCCGAGGTTCTGAAGCATTCCGGGGGTAAAACCGGGAATGGCGCGCGCCAACTCCGCCCAGGTCAGCGACCGGACCCGCCGGTATTCATCCAGAGCGGCGAATAACGCGCGCGTGTCCCAGCGAAGGATGCTGCCCGACGTGATATCCGGCTGCACGAAGCACTGCGACCTCGGATCGACCACGCCCGGCACGAAGCTCTCCGGCGTCCGTCGAAGCCAAATGAGCATTTGGATAATTCCGTCACCCTCGCCGTCCAGCTTGGTCTCGAGGCTCCTGATGGTCGACGGAGAGATTGGATAGCCGTCCGTGCGCTGCTGATTGACCTCGGCGGTCAGCGCGGTCCACGTCAGCTCTCGCGCGCGACGCTGCTCGTCGAGCGCGGCGTACAAGGCTCGACAATCGAAGTCGGCGGAACGGAAGCTTGTTGGGTTGGGGTTCACCGATGTTGAAATTCCGGCGATGCGAACGCGATTGCAAGCAGTTCGCGCAAACGCTTCTCGCCGTCGGCTCCGCCGGTGGCTGTGCCGGAGGGGCGGATACCGATCATTGTGGCGCGCGTGACCGAGTCGGCGACGTGTCCCAGAACACCGTTGACAACACCGTCGACCTGGTCGTTCAACGAGGCGGCGGTGAGCGTCGGCCAGTCGCGCCACGCCTTGGGAGCGATGGTCGGTACGCGGCCTTCCGCGATGTCGCCGCCGAATTTGATCCTCGTGTACATGGTGCCGGGGGTCATCCAGGCGATGCCCTTCTCCGGCCAGCCGTCGGGTGTTTGCCAGCCGAAGCTGGCTTGGCCGAGCCGTGCGATCAACCGCGCGGTTTGCGGCGTCGTATCGGCCGGCGCGTTGAGTGCGCGACGCGCGCTGATCACGAGCTCGTAGGGCGTCTTCACCTTGGCGCGGAACGCCGCGCGCGAGAAGAACTCACGGCTCGTCACGATCGTGCGCACGACTTCGGCGATGTCGCCGTCGGTGCGCGCGAACGTTTCTGCCGCGCGGGCGACGAGCGCCGGAGGCGGATCGTCGCTCACGAGACGGCGCGCGAGCTTGTACGAGATGTATCGCGCGGTGGACGGATGACGTGCCAGGATGTCGAGTACCGCGTCACCGTCTTCGATCCCGCGGCCGGCGGGGAGAACGTGGCCGAGCACGACTTTCTCGTCCGTGTCGTGCTGCTCTCGCCGAAAAATGAACTTGACCGGCGGATGCGAGCGGTCGATCGTCCAACCGGTCAGCGCCCGCGCGACTTCCTGGACATCCTTTTGGGTGTAGCCACCATCCACGCCCAACGTGTGGAGCTCCATCAGCTCACGCGCATAATTCTCGTTCAATCCGCGGCGCGTGCTGAGGTGGTTGTCGAGGTAGAAGAGCATCGCCGGGCTGTGCGCGACCGCGCCCAGGAGATCTCTGAACTTGCCCAGCGCGTTCGGACGCAACGCGTCGCGATCGAATTCGACGAGCGCGGTCGGCGCCGGCATCTTGGCGCTATACACCGAAAAGTGATTCTCCCAGAAATCCGATACGACCTCGAGCAGCTGACGGTCGCTTAGCTGTGCCCGGGCCACGCGTCCGGCGTAGAAGTTGTCGCTCACGGACGTGGCCTGAATCACCCGCACGGTGATTTGTTTGACCTGCGCGCGCGCCAGCGAGTCCCTCATCAAGTTCGTGAGCGGCGTCGCCGCGAGCTTTGGGGAGAAATCAACCTTCCCAAGTCCGACGGTCGGCTGATTCCACGCCGTCATCGACGCAAGCACCTCCTCGAGCGCGTTGTCGTTGATCGTCCACGGGTGCAGCTGACGATCGATCCATTTCGACACGCCCAACTTCGCGACCTGCTCGGCGTCTCCCGGCCGCGCGCCGAACGTGAGTCGCGACAGTACGTGCGCGACGCGTTCGGATTCGGTCAGCGGTTGCAGGGATGGCGTGGCGCTCGTGGAGCGCGACGTTAGCGAGGAGCAGCCGGGAATTCCGGCGAGCAGGGCGACGACGGCGATGGCGCGTCGCGGCACACGGGCGAAGGACGGCACGGGAGTACCTCCACGGTCTCTCCCCGTTAGAGGATACCACCGCCACAAAAGGTTCGCTAACCCTCGGAGTTCCGCGACCAACCATTCTGGCGCGCCTTTGCTCTCGATCCAATATTGGCGACAACATGAGTCCAGCGTCGGCCTTTGACTGAAGACGACGATCTATACCGTTTCGCGTACGATGAGCTCAAGCGCGTAGCGCGGCATCACCTCCGCGGGGACGGTGGATCAGCGACGCTGTCCACTACCGAGCTGGTCCATGAGTCTTTTCTCAAGCTCCGAGGTGGGTCGTCGACCGACTGGCAGGGGCGTGCCCACTTCTTCGGCGCGGCCTCACGCGCGATGCGACAGGTACTCGTCGATTTCGCGCGTCGTCGTCAGGCGGAAAAGCACGGTGGCGGAGCGACGCGCGTCTCGCTGAGCGACGGTGACGCCGCGCTCGAGATCGAGCTGGACGAGATCCTCGCGCTCGACGCCGCGCTCGAGCGGCTGGCCGCGGTGGACGAGCGCCTCCGCCAGATCGTCGAGCTGAGATTCTTCGGCGGATTCTCTGAGCGCGAGGTGGCCGAACTCCTTGGCGTGACGCCACGTACGATCGAACGGAACTGGCTCAAGGCGCGGCTCTTCCTCCTTCGCGAGCTCAAACCGGGGGCGCCGCCGTCCGACGGAGCGGGGTGATGTCGGGTCCGCTCCGGTTTTTTCGCATGTACTTAGAGACGTGCGATGCGTTGGGCCGCCGCTGGTCTGCCGCGCGTCATTTGTATGGCTTGGAGGTACTGAGGTTCGACATGCCCCGAACGATCCCCCCCCGCAAGCGCATGGCGACGACGGTAGCGACGGCATTGATCCTCGCGTCCGTCTCCGCCTGTTCCGACCGGCCGACCGCGCCACACCCTAGCTCCGGCGCGCGGACCGGCGACGTCGTCTCGACGGACGTCATCACGCCCCAGCTCATTCGGCAGCTCGCCGCCGCGCGCGGAATCGTCCCCCTTCCAGCGCCACCGACCGTGCGGCCCGCGCTCGCGAAGCTCGGACAGGCGCTCGCCTTCGACAAGATTCTTAGCGGCAATCGCAACATCTCCTGCATGACGTGCCACTTGCCGAAGTTCGCGACCGGCGACGGCAAGAGCCTCTCCGTCGGGCAGGGCGGTGTCGGGCTGGGGCCACCTCGCGAGCCGCCGAACGGCAACTTCATCCCCCGCAACGCTCCGCCGTTGTTCAACCTGTTCGCGATGCGCCATCTCTTTTGGGACGGACGCGTCCAGATCGATGCGGCGAATCAGTTCCACACCCCTGCGGGCGTTCAGCTCACTCCCGCGATGCAAAACGTCCTCGAGTTCGGGCCCGTCTCCGCGCTCGGCCTCTTTCCGGTCACCAACCGCGCCGAGATGCGCGGCGCTCCGGGAACGGACCTCGGCGACGTGGCCGACAATGACTTCACCGGGATTTGGGCCGCGCTCATGCGGCGCCTCGGCGCCATCCCGGAGTATCGCGCACTCTTCCTGGCCGCGTATCCCGCTACTCGCTTCGAGGACATGACTTTTGCGCACGCGTCGAACGCCATCGGCGCGTTCATCGTCGACCAATTCACCTTCAACCACTCGCCGTGGGACAACTTTCTCGCCGGTGACGACCGCGCCCTCACGGCTCGTCAACTCGCGGGCGCGCAGGCCTTCCTCACCCTCAAATGCTCGATTTGCCACAACGGGTCGACATTCAGCGACGAGCAGTTCCACAACGTCGCCTTGCCGCAATTCGGGCCGGGCCAGGGTAACGGCCAGTCGCTGCTCGACGATTTTGGCCGAATGAACGTGACCGGCGACCCAGGCGACCAGTATCGGTTTCGAACGTCACCGCTTCGCAACATCGATCTCACCGCTCCGTATGGGCACGACGGCGCGATCGTCTCGCTGCGCGATTTCGTGGCGCACTACAGTGAGTCCGATCTCAAGCTCCAGGGGTTCGATCCTCTTCAACTCGAATTGACCCTTCGCGGTACGGTTCTTCCAAACGCGGCGGCGATCCTCGCCACGCGGGATCCGTTGCTCCAGGGCGTGGTGATTCCGGACGATCTCGTCGACCAGTTGATGGACTACATGCATGCGCTGACCGATAACGCCGCACGCGATCTCGCGAAGTCGGTGCCGGTACGTGTACCGAGCAAGCTTCCGATCGACCGGCCGTAGCGTTTCGGGTGACGGGCTAGCGGACGGCGGCGATCGCGCGATGGCGCGCCGCCTCGGCGTGTTGTCCGCGGGCTTCTTCCAGGTCCGCGAGCCAGCCGTACAGCTCACGCACATCGGGGTGTTCGCGCCCGACCTGTCGCTCGATCGTCGCGATCGAGTGGCGCAGCAGCGAGTCCGCGGCGGCATAGTGGTGCGCGCGCGTGAAGAGCATGCCGAGGAGTCCTGTCGCCGTCATCGTGTTCGCCGAGCTCGCGCCGCTGGCCCGTTCGCGTATTCTGATCGCGTCGCGCAACAGCGACTCGGCGCCGGTCATGTCGCCGCGTTCGATGCGGACACGGGCCAACCCCATCTCGAGCCCGGCGATCGTCGTGTGGTCCTGGCCGCGCGTGCGTCGATCGATGGCGATGGCGTGACCGAACAGGGTATCAGCCTCGTCCAACTCGCCTGCTCGGTGGAGAATCTCGGCAAAGCGGCCGGCGAAATCGGCGACCGCGGGATGTTGCGAGCCGTACGCTCGTTGGGCGATGCCGATACCTTGCCGGGCGGTTGCGACGGCGGCGGACCGATCACCGCGGCGCGAGAGGAAGCCGGCGACGTCGATAAGAGTCGCCGCGACCATCGGACTCCCCTCGCCGTACGCTCGACGACGGATCTCCAGCGCGCGGCGGTAGAGCGGCTCGGCTTCCGCGTAGCGAGCACGATCCTCGTCGAGGAGATAGGCGATTTTCAGCATCGCATCGGCGACGCCTGCACTGTCCGGCCCGGCGGTCGCTTCCTCGATCGTGAGCGCCCGGCGAAATTCGCGCTCCGCGTCGCCAATGCGGCCCTCGCGTCGCAGAATCGACCCGAGAGCCATGTGGTTGTCGACGGTCAACGAATCGTTTGGCCCCAAGGCTAGCTCGCACGCGGCAAGCGCTCGCCGGGCGTATGCTTCGGCCGCGACGAGATCGCCGCGGTAGATGGCGACCCTGGCCATCAGGCCGAGCGTCGCCGCAACCGGGCGGTTCGCCGGCCCCAGTGAGCGTTCTTGAATTCTCAATGCCTCACGGGCGTTCGAGTCGGCCGCCGCGTACGCGCCATGCAGCAGCTGAAGATCAGCGAGCTGCCCGAGCGTGGCCGCGGCGGCGATCGTGCCGCGCTCGCCCGACGCTTCTCGAATGGCCAAGGCGCGGCTCACGACGCCGCGAGCCTCGGCGTACCGACCGAGGCTTTGATACAGACGACCCGTCACCTCGAGCATGCGCGCCTGCGCCGCTGGTTGCCCCCACAGGAGCTCCGCCCGGGCCGCCGCGCGCTCGACGAGCTGCACCGCGGTCAGCGTATCCCCGCGCGCCTGTGCGGGATCGCTCGCCTCGAATACGCCCATCACGAACGAAGTGACGGCGTTCGATTCGCGCGACGCCAACGCAGCCAGATCTCGTTCAGCGGCGGCGCGGCGCGCTTCCCACAGCGACAAGCCGGCGCCCACGAGCAAGGAGATCGTGATCCCCACCGCGGCAACTGTCTCCACGCGATGCCGCCGCACGAAGCGCCGCGCCCGGTACGGGACTGTCGATCGCCGGGCAAGAACCGGGTGACCCGTGAGATGGCGACGAAGGTCGTCGGCCAACGCATCAACCGACGCGAACCGTTCCGACGGTTCCGTTCGCAGCGATTTCAGCACGATCGCGTCGAGGTCACCGTGCAGAAGTCTGGCGCGCGCGGGGTCTGTCTCACGCGCCACGACCGACGGCGGCGGCGGATCCCCGCGCAACACCGCCGCGGCGAGCTCGCTCAAACCACCGGCAGCGGTGAACGGGAGGCGACCTGCCAATAAGCGATAGAGCACGACGCCGAGCTGGTAGACGTCAGTCACCGTCGTCACAGGCTCGTGGCGAAGCTGCTCCGGCGCCGCGTACTCGGGCGTCATCCACCGCGCTGCCGTGTGAGTGGTCGACGCGTCATCCGAGAAAGGGCCCGGCTCGAGCAGCTTGGCCAGACCAAAATCGAGTAGCTTCACGACGCCGTCAACGCTCACGAGGATGTTCGACGTCTTGATGTCGCGATGGACGATCAAATTCCGATGGGCGTACTGCGTCGCCTCGGTGGCCATGAGAAACAACTCGAGCCGGCGACGCACGGAGAGCCGCCGCGCATCACAGTGCGCGTCGATCGGCTCGCCTTCGACGAACTCGAGGACGAGATACGGCTGGCCGCCGTCGGCAATTCCGCCGTCGAACAGGCGCGCAATGTTCGGGTGATTGAGCGACGCAAGGATCTGGCGCTCCGCTCGGAAGCGAGCACGGTCGACTTCGGTATCAAGACCGGGACGCAGGAGTTTGAGCGCGACGTCCTGCTCGAACGCGCCGTCGGCGCGGTGCGCGAGGAATACGCGTGACATGCCTCCGCGACCGACCTCACGAACGAGCGCGTAGGCGCCGATGCGGCGTCCCGCGTGCGAGTCCGTACCGGCGGTCCCTTCGGCGAGCGCCGCGGCGGCGGCGCTGGACGGCGGTGCCGCCAGGAATCGACGCGCGTCATCGACGTGGCCGAGCAGCTCCTCTACTTCCCGGCGCAGCTCCGGTGCATCGGCGCACATCGCATCGAGGAGCTGCGGCCAGCGTTCCGGGGCGCAACCAAGCGCGGCGTCGAGCACTTGTCCGACGCGCTGCCAGCGATCGCGATCGACTGCCGTCGACATGCGGAGACCGAACCGCCGGAGAATCCTGGCGCGGTTGGGCTCTTCATTTTGGCGCGCGGCTCCGATTTCTGCGAGAGCCGGTCCGAACCGGGGATGAGCTTGGCAGACCCGATTTAGATGATATCGATGCTCCGTTCGGCGACGATCGGCACGTCCTTGCCCGACGTCAGCATCAGGCGCACCGAATAGCGCCCCGGCCGGAGGCGAGACAGGTCCACCGTCAGGCCTCGCGACGCGATACCGTTCGCCGCCGACGGAACCTCCTGCCACTGCAGGCTAAGCGACTGGTCCGCGTCCACGACGTGCAGCTTGGCGAGCGCGCGGTGAAGCAGGCTTTCGTCCTCCGGCACCACGACCAAGGCGTACTCGAAACGTTCGCCCTGCGAACGAACGCCATACGTCTCCCAAAACACCCCGATCTGTCGGTTCAGCGGCGCGCGTAGCGCGTGCAGCACGCGCGGAATGGCGTCGCTGAGCGTCTTCGGCGCGGAATCCCGCGGCGCATACAGCAAGAGGTCGGACAGACCCAATCTCGCACCGGCGATGGGTAGCTTGGGAGCGAAGCGCGCGCGCCCGGCCGACCCTTTCGCCTTGTTCAGCATCTCGAGGCTGATGATCAGCGGCCGCCACGGCGCGACCAGCGTCGAGGTGACGACTCGGCCGGCCTGGTCGATCGTGTTTCCGATCGGCGTGAGTACTCCGCCACGATCGACGACAGCCGCGAACGCGCCGGCCTGTCGCGTGTCGGTCGGCGGCGAGCCGTCGTCGGCATCGAACGCCGCGACGATGAATGCGGAGTCGCCACGACGGAACAGCGCAACCTGATGATCGGTGATCGGCAGAAAGCTCACGGCCCACAGCGGCGCATAGGTCGGCCGATTCTCGGGACTCGCGAAAGACCAGTCCGACGGTGCGAGCTCGTTGGGTTGGCCGAAGACGTGCGCGTCGGGGAAAAAGTTGAATGCGGGCTCTCGCCGAAACCCCGCGATCTGCGGCCGGTACTGACCGCGTGGCGCCTCGCCCTGCGCGAACCACAGCGGCACACCGTAGCGGAGCAAGGCGTCGCGATCGTCTGATCCCCACCAATCACTCATCGGCGTTCTCGTGCCTTCCTCGATGTACATGCGCGTGATCCGCGCGAAGAACTCCGTGCGCAGATCGTTCACACTGGTGAGGTAGAGCGGCTGTACGAGCCGCCAGAATCCGGCGGTGACCGTGTCGCGTGCCTGGCAGCCACCGCGTCGGTACGGCCCCGCGTCCGATCGTCCGATCAGGACGGCGAGATCCTGCCATTTGCATCGCTCCGCCTCGGGCATCTGCTCGAGCGCGGAATTGAACGCTGCATCCGCGCGCGGATAGTTGCCGAGCTGCTGCGCCGTGTAGCCGGCGAGCGCGAGACACCAGCTCGCGGTCGACGCGACGGACGATCTGCCCGCGCACTGAACGGCAATGCTGTCTGCACCGAGCGGTCGACCCGCTTCCATTAGATAGCGAATGCGCTGGCCCAGGATCCACCGGTCGCCGGGAAGCAGCGCACCGAGACTGTCGAGCGTCATGAGGAGGCGCGTTCGCGCCGCAACGACAACGGGCGCCTCGGGCGGCGGCGCCGTGATTTGTTGCCGGTAACAGTACTGCCCGACGATCGCTTCGCATCCGGCACCCTGGATGTTGTCGAACGGCAGGAGTCGCCGGCGCATGGATTCGAAGTCGCCTTGCGCGCGGCGCGCGACTTTGAGCGCGCGCGTGGAGTCGCGGCCGGTGAGCGAACGCACAATGGGTTCGGCGGTCGGCGCCGACTGTGATGTCACGGCGCTCTGGAAAAGCGTCGGCATCGCGCCGACGAGGAGCACGGAAAACGTGAACAGCATTGTTGTCACCTGCCCTTCGTCTGACGCGGAGAACTGCTCACCGCTCAGGTGTTGGGGGGGCAGGTGATGTGCCGAATAAGGTGCGACGGCCAGCGTGGCGCGGTGTGTGGCACCAATAGCCAACGCCGATCGCGGGTGTGTGCGTAAGACTTACGTCTCACCCGTCGACGATGCGGGGCTGGCAACGGCCCGTCCCCGCGGCGAGTTTCAGGACGGTCCCAGCACTCTCTCAACCACTACGCTTCGAAGGATTTCATCATGCGCTTTCTCGTCGCCCTCGCCGCTGTGGCGATCTCCTCAACGGCGGCCGCCGCTCAAGCAGTCCCGGTAACGCTCACAGAATTCAAGATCGAGATGGGGCGCGACACGGTGCACGCAGGCACGGTCAAATTCAACATCAAGAACGAAGGCTCGACGACGCACGCCTTCTACATAAAGGGTGAAGGCGCCAACAAGGGATCGCGTGAAGTGGCCGCGGGTGAGTCCGCGTCCTTCAGCCTGCCATTGAAGCCGGGGACGTACGAGGTGTACTGCCCGTTGGCCGACCTATCGCACAAGAAAGCCGGCATGAGCAAGACGCTGGTCGTGGTCGCGGCCGCTGATAAAGCTGTGCCCAAGCGAAAACCTCCGACGTCGCATCAGTAGCCGGCAGTAAGCGCGCGTGAGCGGCGTCGGTTGACTTCCAACCGGCGCCGCTCGATACTGCACTCAGCGCGCTCACAGGGCGCCGCCCACCCGCGGCAAGGGAATAACTCCCACCTGGTTCGACTGAGTCGCGTGCGTTCGCACCTTCTTTCAGCCTGGCTTCAGCGGGGTACAGGCGATTCATGAAAGGAGGTTGCCATGAAGTCGCTTCCCGAGCGCCCGTCGCTCGACTCTCTCCGTAAGCAGGCCAAGAAACTCGCGCGCGATGTCACGGCCGGCGATGCTGCGGCGATCGCGCGTGTCCGCGCCCACTTGCCGCGCGTCGATGGCCCGCTGACCCAGCGCAACGCGCAGCTCGTCGTCGCGCGCGAGTACGGCTACCCGGGCTGGCAGGACCTCACCGCCGAGGTCCACAAGCGAGTCGGCAGTGGTCTCGACTGGGCCGCCGCGCAGGCGCGCGGCGCGATTCACAACAACGACGTCGAACGACTGAAGCAGCTGCTGACTGAATTCCCGGCGCTGCTTTCGTGGAAGGGCGACGACGAGCACCACGGCCTCCTCGGATTCGCCACCGGCGCGTACGGTGATGCGGGCACCGAGGAGCGAGAAAAATGGTTCACTCGCGCGGCGCCGGCGGAGCTTCTCATCGATGCCGGCGCGGTCGTGACCACAGGAGTGGTCGAAGGACTTCTCTTCTCGCGCGCCAAGGGATTGCTGGAGCTCTTTCGTCGCAAAGGTCTCCTTCCGCACGAGCTCAAATTCCTGGCGGCGCTCGGCGATGCTGACGCCGTTCGGAGCACGCTGGCCGCAGACGCGAATGATCTCACCACGGTCAATGGCGCGCTCATCACCGCGTGTCGCTTCGGGCACGAGGCTGTCGCCGCTCTCATCCTGGAGCGCGCCATCGCGCTCGATCCCGAGCTCGGCGCAAACGTCGACGAAGGACCGGGCCGGGCCGGGTTTATCAGAAAACTCATCGACGAAACGCCGATCGACCCCGCGCGCGCGACCGTGCTCGGTCCCTGGAAGTCGTTCGTTACCGGTCAGGTCAGCCGGGCGCTCAACGAAGGTGATTTGACAGTGTTCGTTCACACGCTGAAGCAACATCCCTGGGTCCTTGGTGAGGACCATATCGACTTTCAGGGAGGACTCATTGGGACCGCTGCGATGCATGGCAGGGAGGATTTCATCGTCGCGCTGCTCGATCTCGGACCCGCGTTACTCCACGTCCACCCGAGACCTCCGTCGCGGTCGATCGAGTTCGCGATCACTTACGGCCACGCGGATCTGGTTCCTTTTCTCACGCGTATCTGGCCGCTTCCCGATGATTTGCCACACGCGGCGGGCACCGGGAACCTCGCGCGCGTGAAGCAATGGTTCGACGCGTCCGGTGCGCCGGCACTCGGCGACGTCTACAAACACTTTCCGCACAACGGCCTGCACATCGAGGCCAACGATCCGTGGACCGCGACGCCCGTACAGAAGGTGCTCGACACGGCCCTCGCCTGGTCCGTCATCAACCATCACTTCGACGTGGCGGACTTTCTCCTCTCGCATGGCGCGGACATCAACACGAGATGGAACTCCCACGAGCCGGCGAGCATCCTGCACACGTTGGTTTTCGAGGACGACTACGAGGCGATGCAATTCCTCATCGATCGCGGCATCGACATGACCATCAAGGACTACCGCTGGGATAGCGACGCGCGAGGATGGGCGCGATATGGGAAGAGCGATGAGAAAATGGCGGAGTGGTTGGAGGAGGCTGAGCGGCGGCGGGCGGCAGGAGTCTGATTCGTGGGCGAGCCACTCTATCGGGACGCGCTTGGAACTACCTAAGCGCAGAGACGCAGAGGCGCGGAGACGCAGAGGGGTTCCGTTGTCACGTACAGCACCTCGCGCCACGAGCCGGGATTTTCTTGGGAACAGCCGCTCGGGCTGCTCCTCGTGGCTTCCCGAGCGGCGGTCACAAAGAAAAAGTCGTCCGGGCTCGTTGTGCGCGGAGGGAGGAGCGCCTGCGGCGCCCTCTGCGCCTCTGCGCCTCCGCGTCTCTGCGTTTGGGTAGTTAAAAGCGCGTCCCGATAGAGGGCCGTCAATTGGACACGCCGGAAATGGTACCTCACCTCCGGACCTCATAACAAAGCTCCACCATCCCATTCCTGTACGCCTTGACCTCCCCTAGATGAAGCGCGACGTCCCGGTCGAGCTCCTCGAAGAACCGAACCCCGTCCCCAATCAGGATCGGCAAAATCGAATAACGAACCTCGTCCGCCAGCCCGCGACGAAGGCATTCGCCCGAAACGACACCGCCTCCGACGAACCAGATGCTGTGAAAGCTCGGTCGGAGGCGATCGTTGACGAGATCCGCGAGATCGCCGGAGTAGAACTCCACCGTGTCGCGAATCCGCGGCAACTCGCGGCGCGTCAGGACGAAGGTCGGTTTGGTGCCGTACGACCATCCGTAGCCCTTCGACTCGAAATTCAACGCCGTCTCGTACGTGCGCGAGCCCATCACATAGCAGTCGATTGTCTCGAGGAACGACGCGATGAACGCGGGATCCATCGTCGCTCCGTCGGCGAACTCGTCGGACGTTTCCAACCAGTCGATGCTGCCATCCTTGCGAGCGATGAAGCCGTCGAGGCTTGCCGCCATGTGGATGGTGACGCGCGAATCGCTCACTGTTTGACGCTCGTTCGCTCGAGAATGGCCTTTCGTCCGTCGACACGCACGACGTAGAGAACACCGCCGGTTCCGAAGCCGGCGAGCGCGTAGCCCGCTGGAAACTGGACCCGATACTCGATGTCGCCTTTGCGATTGATCACGTCGTAGAGCAAGCCGCCCTTCGCACCCAAGGACGTGCGCGGGAGGATCCACAGGTGCGCATCGAGATCGGCTTTCACCGCGCCGGTCTGCACCGGTTGCTCGTAGTCGCCGAACCGCTCGGGTGGAAGGAACTCGAACTGCTGCCGCGCCGTGCGCGGTCCCATCGGCGTGTTCATCGTGCGCGGCGTGACGTTATTTCGTTCCTCGAGCATCGGCCGAACCGAATCCATCATCCGCTGCTTGTCGACGTCGGTGAGGCGCCTCCAGTCGAACGGCATCTTTGGACTGGAGCGGTGCGTGCCGTCCGGATCCGTCCACTCGATATGGTAATCGTGCACGCTCAGCACCGCGATCGTGCCGTCGCTCAGGTACGCCCATTGGTCGTCGACACCGGACAGGTTGACGTACATGTGCATGATCACGTTGCCCTTGTCGTCGACCTCGAGATTCTTGAACGGTGCACCGAGGTTGAGCTTGAGCGCGGCGAGGGTGTCGATCTTCCGGGTATCAAAGTCGGCGCGCACGATCGGTGACGAGTCGACCTGCACGGGGATCGGCGGCTGCCATGGTCGGGCGGAGTCGATGACCGGCGGCCGCGGGCGATACACGCCGTGATAGACGAGGCGTCCTTTGCTGTCGATCCCCGGCGTGCCTGCTTCGCCTCCGGCCCCGACGGTCGCGATGTCGCTCTGCCGCGGCAGCGACATGACGCGCGCCACTTTGCCCTTTTCGTCGAGCACGAGGAGCGATTGTGACAGGCGAAATGGGTACAGCGTAGAGTCGCCAAAGTATCGAATGAGCACCGCCGAGGGCTGCGGCACCTTGAACGGAGCGTCCGGTTCGGTCCCGCCGACGGTATCGATGACGACTTTCGCCGTGCCGAGCGGCGGATCGAACAGCAGCACTCTTCGGCCGGCGAGGTCGTTCACGAGGACGCTGCGGTTCGAGAGCTCGCGAACCGCGAGCACTGGACCAACGGTGTCTTTGGCGACAGCCGTGATCGGTCCGAGAGTCTTGACGGGAATTGTTCGAGCCGACTGCGCGCTGACCCGAGTGGCCACACCGGCCACGACTGCGAGACCGGCAACAAAGCAAGCTGTGCCGCGGGAATGGGAGGTTCTCACGGAATGGGGGGAGGCGGGTGGGTGGATCGGCGTTGAGGCGCCGACGGGAACCATCACTACGCGGCCGACCGCCTCAGGATTCGCTATCGGCGGTGAGCGGCAAGGTGCCCGAGAAGCTTGGACGCGACAGGTCGCAATAGAGGCTTCACCGGCTGCAGTAACCCTCGCGCGACCCGTCGTGCGAGCCCTTCGGTCGCACGCCGTCGCGCCGCCTCCTCGACGACCGCTGGGTCGAACGTCACCTCGACCGCCGGCAAGCCCGGCGGCACCGAGTCGACATCGATCCACGCTTCGCGAAATCTGTCAAAGAAGAACTCGCGAGTCTCCGTCCGAATCGGCCATAGCTCGCGCGGACCCAATCCCCCTCCGGGCTTCACGCCGCGGCCGATCGTCGGACTGACGTTGATCTCCCATGGCTGAATGCTGCCCCTCCCGTCCTCGTCGCTTCGTATCGAATAGTCCATCTGCCCGAAGTCGATATTGGCGAGCGCGAAGAACACGGCCAGTTGCTGCTCGTGCGGATTCTCCATCACGTATCGCTGATCTTCCATCACCAGCTCTCGCGTGTACTCGGAGCTCTCCAGCTTGAGCATCCACTCGCGCCCCGCGTTCAGGCTTCGACCGAGAATGCGGCCGCCGACGTTGTACGCCGCGTATTTGCGAAACACGCCATGAGCGTCCGCCGTCGAACAGAATTCGACCACCATGAGATCCCGCGGTGAGTGCCCGTGCAACAGGAGGCCACCTACGGCGTCGCGTGTCTCGGCTGGATTGGCCAGCAACGGCGACAGATTGCCTCCGTGTTCGCGTTCGCTGCGTACGAAGACCGGATACCGCAGAGCCTCCAGGTCCTCGTTCACCCGCGCGACGCGCACGTCGCTCTTTCCGGCGGCGTGCAGTTGCTTCAACAGATCGAAGCGACCCACCGTCATCCGCGGCCAGTTGAGAATTCGGCTGCCGCCCGCGGCATCGAGCTGATCGCACAGGCTCGAGATCAGCTCCTTCATCGCCGGTTCGGCTTGGTCGATGCCGGCAATGACGTACGTGCCGGGCTGGAACCGTCGTATCGCCGGCAGCTGCTCGAAGTCGATGACACTGAATCGATTCACGAACGACGATTCTTCGAACGAAAAGAACTCGTCCATCGTGAAGCGACTGTGCTTCGGCAGCACATAGTAGATCACGAAACGATCTCGACCGACGCGGGTGACGGAACGGACTGCGAAACAGGTTCGAGCCGAGCAATGCGACGCGTGAGAATCGTGGCGACGCTCATCTGTCCGGTCACGTTCGCCAGCGTCTCGAAGACGTCGGGAATCGTTTCGACCGCGTCGAGCATGACCACGCCTTCCGCCGGAATGCCCGCCGCCATGAAAACGGGGAGCATGCGGAAGCCGCTGCCGGCCGCCCCACTGTTTGGAATTCCCGCCGCGCTCAGGCTGAATGCCACTTCGGTCAGCACGAACAGCACAACCGTCTCCACCCGCAGTCCGATGCCGTACACGTGAGCGAGGAACAGCAGCTTGATCGGATTGGCCATCACCGTGCCGATGCGAAACAGCGAGACACTCAACGGGAGGACGAAATCCGTCGCGGCGGCGGCGAGACCGATGTGCGTTCCTCCGCCGGCGACGAGCGCCGGCAGCGCCGCCAATGAAGAGCGCGTGCTCACGGCGACCACCTGCGCCGGGAACACCGCCCTCGCGAAAGCGCGCGCCGTCGTCCGGCCGAGCACGACGCTGATCGGGTAGAGCAACGCCACGCAGAGTAACGTGACGCCGATACGCAGCAGGAGATACACGCCCAACGCGCTCGCCCACGACGTTCCCGTTCGCAGCGCGATGATGAACGTGAGCGCGAACACGCCAACCGGTGTCGCGGCCAACAGCCATCGCACGACAGTCATCATCGCTTGCGACGTCGCCGAGAACACGCGTGTCATCGACGCGCGCTGCTCCTCGGGAAGCTTGGCGACGGCGACCCCGAAGACGATCGCCGACAGCAGCAGCGGGAAGATGTCGCCGCGCGCCGCCGCCGCGAAAATGTTGCGCGGGATGATTGCCAGCCACCACGACTGATTTGTCGAGGGCGCAATCGCCGCCGGATCGGCGGTGAGCGGAATGGTAGAGAGCGAAGCCACCGCACCCGCCGGCACGTCGACCGCGGGCAACGCTATCCGCATGACGACGATCGCAAAAAACGCCGCCGTCGCGAGCGCGACCACGAACACGATGATCGCGCGCGCGCCCAACGCTTTCGCCGAGTCTCCGGTCGCACCCGCTGTCGCCGCGAGGGTGAGGAACAGCGCCAGCGGCAGCGCGACCATCTGGAGCGCCGAGATCCAGAGATCCCCGACCGCAGTCGCGAGCGTCGGCATCGGCCCGAGGGGCGCCGCCGACCCGTGCGCCGCGACGCCGAACGCCAACCCGGCTGCCATCGCGACGAGGGACCACGTCGTGAAGGACAGGAACTTCAATGCCGATCGTTCTGGCGCGGTGGGGGTCGCCATGCCAATACGATCATTCGGACCGGCAAACCCGGCAAGGACTGAATCTGCCGGGTCAGCTTAGCATCGCACTCCTATTCCGACTGTAACGCGCTTGCCGGATTCAGACGTGCCGCGCGGGCCGCCGGAATCGTGGTCGCCAGGAAGGTGATCGCGATGATCAGTACGGTAGACATCGTCAGAATCAGCGGGTCCGACGCACTGATCGCGTATACACGACTGGAGATGACCTGACCCGAGAAATAGGCCAGTCCAACACCGACCGCGGCGCCGACCAGACCCAGCATCACACCCTGTTTCATGACGAGCAGGAACACCGAACCTGGAGACGCGCCAAGCGCGAGTCGCGTGGCCATCTCGTCGCGGCGCAGCGAGCCGGCATACGAGACGACGCCATAGATGCCGACGGCCGCGAGCACGATCGCGATGCCTCCGAAGATGAGCATCAGCGTCATCCCGAGCTCTTGCCGCCGCAGTGTGCCGCCGACGACGTCCGACGCGAGCTCGAAATCGAGTGCCATCGTCGGGTTGAGCTTCCGCACTTCCGTGCGGATCGCTCGTTCCACGGCACCGACGTCCGTCTTGGCGGTCGCGACCACCACCGTCAACCGTCGAAACGGCGCCTGCGTCAGAGAGATGTAGAACGCAGGCTCCGCCGGGTCGGCGAGTGACTTCTGCCTCACGTCGTCGACCACGCCGACGATGGTCACTTCGGGAGCGTTCGGATTTGGCGCCGGATACCCGGCGGTAAACTGCACGCCGATCGGGTCCTGTCCCTTGAGATAACGTTCGACGAAGACCTTGTTGACGATCGCCACCGGTATGGTGTTGGGGGCGTCCGCCGTGGTGAAGTCGCGGCCCTTGATCAGGGCTGTGCCCATCGCGGCGAAGAGTCCCGGCCCGGCGAACCGCTGGCGCATGCCCGGCGGATTGGCCTCGTCGTAGGCCTGGCCGTGGAATTTCCCGAGGAGCGAGCCCTCGAGCACGCCGCGCATCGGGTACGCCGACACGAGCCCGACGCCGGTCACACCACGGACGTTGCTCACGGCACTCACGAGATCGAGGTGCGCCTGGCGCACCACCTCCGGCGAGTTGAATCGCGGGCCGAGGAACGACGCGTCGAAAAGGATGCGGCGGTCCGCCACGAATCCGGCGTGGGTGTTGCGAAGATTCGCGAACCCGCGAACGAGCCAGCCCGCGCCGGCGACCAGCATGATCGCCAGCGCGACCTCGGCCACGGTCATCGCCATGAGCCAGCGTGCCGTACCGCGCCCGGCGCTCGCCGAGCGTGAGCTGTCGTTCATGAGCGTTTTCATATCGCTGCGCATCAGCCGAACGGCCGGGGCGAGCCCGATGATCAATCCCGTCAGGACGAGCGTGGCGAGCGCGAAGAGGAGTACGCGCCCGTCAAATGACACCGCATCAAGGCGCGGCAACTTGGACGCGCCGATCGCGAGCAGAGCGCGGAGTCCCAACGCCCCGATAGCGACGCCAAGAATCGTCCCCACCGTTGCCAGCACGAGCGATTCGGCGAGGAGCTGACGCACCAGGCGGCTCCATCCCGCGCCAAGCGCCGCGCGCACGGCCATCTCGCGCGCCCTCGCCGCGCCGCGCGCGAGCAAGAGGTTGGCGACGTTCACGCACGCGAGGAGAAGCAGAAGCCCGGTCGCCGACATGACGATGATCAGGATCGGGCCGAGATCGCCGACGATCGACTCGACGAGCGGCCGCGTAACGTAGACGCGATTGCGGTCCGACGCGGGGAAGTCACGCGCGAGGCCGTTCATGACCGTGGTCATCTCACCCTTCGCGCGCTCGATCGAGCGGCCGTGCTTGAGACGCACGTACCCATCCTGCCCGTGGTTTACATCGGTCGACGGCGTCCGCTGTGCGGCCCAGAGGTCGGCGCCGTGCGGCATGTCGAAGTCACGCGGCGCGACTCCGGCAACCGTTCCATTGAATTCGGCAAAATGGATCGGTTTGCCGACCACCGCGGGATCACTGTTGTAAAGCTGCTTCCACAGGCGGGACGAGATGACAATCGTGACCGGCGGTCCTTGCTGCGGCGGCGCGTTCGGCTGCGGAGGCGGCAGCGGCGTGAAATCGTCGTGCTTGAAACCGCCGACCGTCATCGGAAGACCGAACAGCTCGAAGAAGCCCTCGGTCACTCCGTGGATTTTCACGTGCGACGGCGTCCCGTCTGCCGCGAGCAGAGTGAAGTCGCCGGCCTGGACACCCGCGGCGCGCTCGATGGACAGACTCGGGTCGTTCAGCCGATAGATCTCGCCACCCGAGAGGAGCCCTGTCGTGACACGGCCGTCGGTGAGCGCGGTTTTCAGGCCGTAGAGGTCCTGCGAATTGGGATACGGGAGCGGCTTGAGAAGGACCGCGCTCAGCGTCGTGAAGATCGCCGTCGTCGCACCGATGCCCAGGGCGAGGGTAACGACCGCCGTCAGGGCGAATCCCGGCGAGCGGCGGAAAGCGCGGAGGGCGACCCGGATGTCCTGTAAGAAGATTTCCATTCCTCGGATTCCTGACGGCTATCGAGCGTTGGGGGACGGGGGCAGAGCGTGCCAGGATCGGCGTCTTGATAGTAGTAGAGGCGAGCGACGCCGCAATGGAAATGGGACGAACACAGCCGCGAACGGGCGCGACCCGGCGCGACCCGGCGCGGGCGCACAGATCGTGCACAGTCCGCCTCGGCGTGTCGTTTTCGCACTCGTCTATCAATGCCTCGCAACTATCTATCGCTCCGCGCTCTCGGCGTGCTGCTTCTCGCCGCGCCCAAGCTCGCCCACACGCAGGACACCACGAAGACCTTCTTCACTCGTCGAGACGCCTACTGGGCCGGGGCAAGCCTGGCTGGCGGCGCCGTCATCTCGATCTTCGACAAGCGGATCGGCTACTGGTGGCAGTCGCCGTCGGTGCAAGGCTCGTCGTCGCGCCACGACTTCGTGAAATCGCTCACCATCGTGAATGAGACACCGCTTACGATCGGAGCCTTTGTCACCTACGGCGTCGGCCGGCTGACCCGCAATCAAACGGTCGCCGACGTCGGACTCCACGCGACGGAGGCCCTCGTCCTCACCGTCGGACTGAGCGAAGCGATCCGCGGACCCGTCGGCCGCCTGCGACCGCGGAATTCGCAGGACGACCAATACAATTTTCTATTTTGGGGCGGCTTCACCGACTTCGCTCGTCGCGCTTACCCGTCGCTGCACTCCGCCGTCGGCTTCGCCACTGCCTCGGCGGTCGTGCAGGAGATCCACTTCCGGCATCCGCAGAGCAACGTCTGGGCGGCCCCCATTCTATATACCGCGGCGCTCATCCCGGGTGTGACGCGCCTCTACCTCGACGAGCATTGGGCGAGCGACGTCTTCTCCGGCGCGGTCCTCGGCGCGGTGCTCGGCACCAAGGTCGTGAACTACGCGCACACGCATACGCGCAATCGGCTCGACAAGTGGATGCTCGGCGCGATCGTGGTGCCGAGCGCGAACGGGCTGATGGTCGGCGAATCGATCCACTTCTGATCCGGCACAAACGGATTCTACTGAACGCGAAGCACCCACGCTTCAGAGCGTTTCTCGCTTCCGTCCTGCAGCTTCGCCCGAATCACCCAGCGATTCTCTCCGACGGCTGTGGCCGCGATCGGCGCTCGGAACGTCGTATCTCGAGTCGGCGACGAAAACAGCACGGTACCATCGGTCGCATCCACCTCCAACGTGTATTGGATCACCTCAGGGATGGGCCGCCAGACGAACTGAACGAGGCCGGGCCGGACGGCCGCTCCGTTGGCCGGCGTAACGAGCGCGGGCCCCGAGGCGGCGCCGGCGCGCGTGATCTCTTCCCCGCCACGATTGCGCAATCGCGCCACGCTAACCAATCCGACGGCCAACACGAGCGACGCGGCGAGCGCCGCCGGCATCCATCGCCTCCATGAGAGCTCTCGCATCGCGCGCGGTGCGGCCACCGTCTCGCCGCCCCCCCCCGACACCGCGTGCAGCAGCGCCATCTCACGCCGGCAGGCCGGACATTTGAGCGCGTGGTCGAGCACATGCAGCCGCTCGGTGGGATCACCGTCGCCGCGAACGGCGCTCAGCAGCTTGGTCTCGCTCGGACAATCCGGAGTGTGCGTCACCGTCGATTCACGCAACGCCGGCTCGTAGGCGGCTCGAAGCGCGTCGTCGTCGAAGTCGCGGTTCATCCTGTCCTCCTCGGCGAGATTCCCATGTCGGTGAGTCGGCGGCGCAAATCATCGAGGCCACGATATATGAGATTTCGCGCGCGCGCTTCCGTCCAGCCGAGCATGCGCGCGATGTCGTTGCGATCGTAGCCGGCGAGGTGGAAGCGGACCGCCACGCGCCGGTCGATCGACAGCGTGTCGATGGCCGCGTCGATCTGCGCCGCGAGCTCGCGGGCTTCCACGTCGTCGTGGGGTGACGCGTCGTGCGTCGTCAATTCCGTGCGCTCATGAATGTCTTCAGTGTCGCCTGCCCGGCGGGCACGACGACGGCGGAGTAAGTCGAGCGCGGCGGTGGTTGCAACGTGATAGAGGTACGACGATCCCAACTCCTCGAGGGCCTTCCCCCCTTCCCCGGCCTGCCAGAGTCGGATGCGCACGTCCTGCAACACTTCATCGAGATCCGACTCGACGAGACCGCGACGCGCGCCGACGCTGCGCACCATCGTGCGAAAGCGCGCGATCACCGCTTCGATCGTCGACGAGACGCGATCCAGTCCGGGGCCGGCCATGCCGCGAACGTACGACGCCGCCGTGGCCGCGGGCAACTCGTCGGTGCGGATCAGTCGCAGATGAGTGCCCGTCGTCGTCATTGCGCCAAGCTCGGTCAGCGCCGGCCGTACGTCGCGTTTCGCCATAGGAGTTCCACGGGTCCGTACTCAAAGCGATTGAGCCACCAGACGCTGAACGGGATCTGAATCGACATCACCGCGAGCGCGAGCAGAACGCCACGGCTCGGGGTGACGGTGTCGAACCAGCCAAAGACAAGGCAGGCCGGCACGACAAGCGACGCTTGCAGCAGATAGTTGGTGAAGGCCATGCGTCCCACTGACCGCAGCCAGCCGAGACGCGCCAGCCAACCCGGGCGCCGGCACAAGAGCGCGAACGCGGCCGCATAGGCAGCGGCCAGGCTCCAAGCCGACAGATAGAACGTCTGGCTGAGCACCGGCATGCGCACCATCGGCGCGCGTTCGGCCTTCCAAATGAATGCGATGACGTACACAAGCCCGTACGAGACGACGGCGACCGTCGCCGCGCCGATCAATACTCTCAGCGCGAACCGGCGACTCATCGCCAGGCGGTCGATGAACCCTGTCCGCTCTGCCCAAACGCCGGCGATCATGACGGCGAGAATTCGTGGCCATTCGGTCAGCGTGTTCGTCGCATACCAATAACGCAGCCACACAAAGTTCGCCGCGAGATAACTCTGGGACCGTTGGAGCTCTGGCCTGCCGATGAAGGAGAGTCCCGCCGCTTTCATGACCGGCCGCACGCCGTACGGTAGGAGCGCCAACAGGATCGCGATGACGATGAGCTGGCGAGCAGTCGCCTTTCTGACGGCCAGCAGCATCAAGCCCATCAACGCGTAGGGCGCGAGGATGTCGCCGTTTCGCAGCAGCGCACCGTGCGCAAGTCCGACGACGAGCAGGAACAGCATTCGTCGCGCATGAAAACCCGCCACGTTCACGCCGCGCAACCGCGCGCGCCACCACTGATGCGCGGTACCGGCGCCGAACAGGAAAGCGAATGTCGTGAGAAACTTCGTATCGACGAATGCGGCGCCGATGAAGTCGATCGCGCGATCCAGGGCGCTCCATTGCTCGGCAGGCGGCGAGCCGAGGTTCCACAGCGTGTAGGCGAGGAGCACACCGAGGATGGCAAACCCACGCAGTGCGTCGACCAGCGGAAGCCGCTCCTGACTGGAGAGCGGCCGCAACGCGGTTGGCAAGGGCGCCGGCGTCTCGTACCAGTCGATTTTTGGGAGCTCGAGTTGATCGAGAGTCATGGCGTTTTCTTCCGCGACTTTGACTCGCATTTGGCGGAAGCCGGATCGGCGAATTTGATGTACGCGATCGAATCGAGATCGACTTCGGCGCCGCGCTGGGTGACGATGCCCGCCGAGTACTGCACGCGCGTCAGCGCAACGTGGCCGGTCGTTTTCCGTCCGTCGCGGAGCACGATCAGGTCCTCGCACACGCGGCCAGTGGGTCGCGGCGGGAGCGCTGCGCCAGGTATTGGCTCACGTCGCGGACCAACTGTCGTCGGCGCCGCGATCAGCGAGACGCGCCGGCGCGTGATGGTCTTGTCGTGGTTTTCCATTCCGCCTATGGAAATGGCGATGTGAGCATCGTCGGGCGCGCCGAGCGGATTCGCTTCGACGCGAGATCCGTCACGCAGATAGAGATCCCACGCACGCCATCCACCCTGCGCGGCCAACGGCAGCGGCACCGCCACGCAGAAAGCCACGGCGGCGAACAGCTCAACGCCAGGAGATCGGCCCATATGGATAGACTCCGAGATTGCGAAAGACCATCGATTTCTGATCGCCCGGGCGAAAGAGCGCCATCGAGCGCACGGGCATGCTGATGTCGAACATGAGCGCGGCGATCGAGCTACCGTCCGGCGACCACGCCGCCGACGTGACCGGCTTCGACAGCGCCGTGAGTTGTGTGAGCGCCGGCTGTCCGACCAGCTTCAGCGACCAGAGTTGGTTGTTCCACACGAACGCCAACGTTCGGCCGTCGGGGCTCGCCGCCGGTGACGCCGCCGGCGTGTTGACCTGCTCACCGTCAGCGCGCGACAGCGCGCGCAGCGACGCATCGGCGAGCCAGATGCCGCCGCGGCGGCACTGCGTGCCCATCATGAGTAGCCGTCCGTCCGGCAACCATTCAGGAGCGGTGTATCCCTCGAACCGCGCCACTTCGCTTCCGCGCCGATCGGTAACGAGGACGAAGCTTCCCCACTTCATCCCGTACCCACCGTCGCACACCGTACCCGAACCGACCGTCACGAATGCGACCAGCCGGCCGCCCGGTGCGAGCTTTGGAACGGCGCAAGTTCTGTTGTCTGAGAATCGGAAACCCTTGCACAGGAATACCGGCGCTCCCGGAACGCCGCGCGAGTCGACGACCACGATGCCATGATCGGCATAGATGCCCGGACCGAGACGCTGAACGAAGGCGAGCTCGCCAGAGCGCGTGCGCGACGCGTCGAGGCCATCGAAGCGCACGGTGAGCTCGCCGGTCGCGAGATCGAGCTCCTGAACCACGCCCGGGTGAAACGGATCGCCGTTGCCCGTGGTCGCGAAGGTGATCACGCCACGATAGTCTGTCGCGCCGTGCGAAGTGCGCGTGTCCGGCTCGCGATGCGCGAGCCGGACAGCAGCGACCAACAGTCCGACGCCGAGGGCGACGTACTTCACCATCCGATGCAGCCCGCGACTACGCCAAGGTTGAAGCAGATCTTGCCTGAGGTCAGCTTCGCCTCCGTCTTGCCGGCGAACGACGCGAGCTTGTAGACCGACTGCGTCGACGCCGTAGTCGTCGCAGCTGCCTGATTGTCGTCCCCGCCCGGTGCGCTGCCCGGCGTCACGGAAATACTCGATTTTGCAATGCCCGTGACGGACGCCGCGAGTGAGGCTGCCGCATCGTAGTTACCGCTCCCCGTGGCCTTGTCGAACTGCGCCGCGAACTGCGTGTCTTCCGCCAGCTTCTTCGCGAACGCGAGCTGGGCGTTGTTCAGCTTCACGACGGCCTGGACCAACTGACCGCGGTTGCTCTGCTGCGCATTCGACACGGCCGGCGCCACGGTCGCGGCGGTGACGGCAACGAAGGTGGCAAGCTTGAGAAAACCAAACCGAGTGTTCATGGTGCCTGATCCTCCTCCCTACTGAGTGTGTTGTTCGAGACTGCGGTAGGAGTGTCACGCGGGGATGCCGCGAAGATTCTCACTTGCCTCGCCTGGGGTCCCGTCCTATCGTGTCGGTCCACCCCCCCGACTCCGCCCGCACGTGCTCCGCAGCCTTCTGCTTTTTGCGCTCGCAACAGCACATCGCCAACCGGTGCAACCGGGAGACGATCCCCCCCCCCGCTCGATCGTGCGCGCGGCTACTCGCGCGGTCGAGGGCGACAGCGCCGCGCGGGTCGAGTCGCGATGGCGTGCGCGCCTCACGCGAAATGCTGGCGACCGCGCCGCCCAGCTCGGACTCGCCACGCTCGCGCGGCTTCGGTACGACTACCCGGCGTCGGAGAGCACCTATCGCCAGCTCATCACCGGTACCCCCGACCGGTACGTGGTCTACGCACTGCTCGGTTTGGCTGACGGCGACGAGACCCGAGGCATCGCGCGTCAGGCAATGGAGGAGCTGGATCGAGCGCTCGCGATGGCGCGACGAGTCGGCGACCGCGTTGCCGAGTCGGATGCGCTGCTCACCCTGGCATTCTCGCGCGGACGTCTCGCCGGCGTGCGCGTGGCGACGGCGTATATCGATTCCGCCGCGGCTCTCATCCCGGACACCGCATTCGATCTGCGAAGCCGGCTGCTGAGTCGCCGCGCGATCACCTACGCGCTCTACGGACGTGCAGCGCCGGCGTCGGCGGCCGCCGATTCGAGCGTTCTGTTTGCGCGGCAGGCAGGTGATCGTCGCCTCGAGGGCGACGCCTACCGCGTCATCGGCCAGGTGCTCCAATTCCGCTCGCAATTCGATTCGGCGTTCGTCGCGCTCCATCGCTCCGAGTCACTGTATCTCGAGGCGCGCCACCGCTCGGCGCTCGCCCGCTCGCTGATCTGGCACGCTCAAGTCCTCGGCAGCCGCATGCGCTACGGAGAGATGCGCGACGTCGCCAAGCGTGCGCTCTCGGAAGGCGAAGCGACGCACAATCCGGCTGCGATAGGTGACGCCCATCGCGCGCTCGGAGTGCTGGCGACAATGCTTGGCGACTGGCCGGCGGCATCGGCGCATTTCCGGCGCGCCGTCGCCATCTCGGCATCTGCGGGCGATTCGTCGGGCGTGATGACGAGCGGGAAATACGTAGCCCAGGTCGCGCTCGCGGTGGGGGACGTCGCGACGGCCAAGCGGCTCGCCCGCGAGCGCCTCGAGTGGGCGCGACTCACCGACGACGCCAATGCCCGCTACGAGTCATACCGTCTCATGGCGAACATCGCCGAGCGCGAGAACGACATCCCGGCGGCGCTCCGATCACTCGACAGCGCGCGCGCGCAACTCCGCCGTCTGCCCGGCGGCGACTATCCAGTGTGGGTGCTGAACGACGAGGGTCGTCTCGCACTCGCCCGCGACGATCTCGCGGCCGCCGAGCGATCGATCAATGCCTATCTCGACCTGGCGAAGCGTGGGACGTGCGACGTCTGCATCTTCGACTCGCGCATGCGTCTCGCCGACATCTATGCGCGGCGCGGCGATCTTGCCCGCGCTGAGCAAGAGTTGGTGAGCGCCACGGATGACATCGATCGATTTCGTTCCGGAATGACTGACGCCGAGTTGCGAACACTGGCGTTTCAGTCGGCGGTGACTGTGGACGAGGCTGCGGCCGAACCCAACGCGAGCGGCATCCGAGCCGCCCGGGTGCTCGCCGCGCTCACGAACGGCGGGCGAATCGACGTCGCCTTCGCGCTCGCCGAACGCTGGCGCGCGCGCGAGCTGACTGAGCACCTCATTCGCGGCGCCGTGTTACGCACCGATCAAACACGGGGCGCTTCGCCGGTTTCGAGCTCGCCCGCGCGCACGGCGCGTGAAATAACGACTGCGCTGCCGGACGACGAAACAGCCCTCATCGAGTTCGTGGCCGCCGAGGGTACTCCCATCACCGCCTTCGTCGCTCAGCGCGGCGGTATACGCGCGCGTGTGCTCCCGCCGATCGATTCTTTGACGTCGTTGGTCTCTCGCTTTACTTCGCTCCTCGAGAGCGGCGCTGACGCGGCGCGACTCGGCCGCACCCTCGGCGCCGGTTTGCTGGAGCCGGTGTTGCCCCTCCTCGGCGCGCGGGTGAAGCGCGTCGTCATCGTGCCCGACGGAGCGCTTCATCGTTTGCCCTTCGACGCACTCCGTCTATCTGATGGACGGTACTTGTTCGAACGGTACGCGGTCGGCATGGCGCCGTCGGCGTCGGCGGTGATCGCGTTGCGCGCGCGGCCGCGGCGAGGACAACCGAACGCGCCCGTTCGGCTCCTCGCCATTGGCGATCCCGCGATTGCCACGAGCATTCGTGACACCTCGCGCGACGCCGAGGCGGGCGACGATCTCTCGGCCCCATCGACGATGAGCGGCGCGCCGAAGCTGGTTGGCGCCTCGCGCGAGGCGCGTCTCGTTGCCCGCTACGCTCCCGCGGCCGACGTGCGGCTCGGCGGCGACGCCACCGCCGCGTTTTTGTTGCACGCGGACCTCAAACAGTATCGCGTCCTCCATTTCGCCACGCACGCGCTCGTCGATGAACAGTCGGTGGCGCGCACCGCGCTCGCGCTCACGCCGAGTGAAGGCGAGAACGGCCTCGTTGGGCCCGGCGACCTCGCGGCGCTCTCGCTCGACGCGGATTTGGTGGTGCTTTCCGCGTGCCGTTCGGCGGGAGGCGTGCTCGTCGGCGGCGAAGGTGTGCAGGGTTTGACCTCGCCGCTCCTTCAAGCGGGCGCGCGGTCGGTCGTCGCGACGAGTTGGCGGATCAACGATCAGCGTGTGGTGCCGTTCGTCGCGCGATTCTATGACGGCCTCGCTCGCGGGCTCACCGTCACCGACGCGCTGCGAGCGGCGAAAATCGCCGCACTGCAGGCCGGCGAGCCGCCGCGAATGTGGGCGGCGTTTCTGGCAATCGGCGATCCGCTCGTCACCGTACCGCTGCGCACGCCGTCAAAAACATGGTGGTCGTGGATACTGCCTTAGGGCCGGGCCGGCTCGAGTTCCCCGAATGGATCGAGCCGATGGCCGCCACGCTCACCCAGGAGCGTTTCACGGGTCCGGAATGGACCTTCGAGCGAAAGTACGACGGCATCCGTCTCATCGCGTTCAAGCAGGGCGACGTCGTGCGTCTCTACTCACGCACGCGAAAAGAGAAATCACTTCCCGGCATCGCTGCCGCGGTCGCCGCACTGCCGCATACCGACCTGATTCTCGACGGTGAAGTGGAGTGGGACGGCCAGACAGCGTATCACGTATTCGACGTGATCTGGATCGACGGCCGCGACGTCGCGCGGCTCCCACTCACCGAACGCCGCCGGCTTCTCGCCGAGCTGCCGTTCACGGCGCCGATGCGTCGAGTGCGCGAGATCCACGACGACGCGCCGTGGGATCGCGCGTGCGCCGAAGGATGGGAAGGCGTCATCGCAAAACGCCGCGATTCGCCGTACGAGCACAAGCGATCGAAGCACTGGCTCAAGATGAAGTGCGAGCTGACGCACGACTTCGTCGTCGGCGGCTTCACCGACGCCCAAGGCACGCGGGTCGGGCTCGGCGCGTTGCTCGTCGGCTATTACGAAGGGGACGACTTCGTTTTCGCCGGGAAGGTCGGCACGGGCTTCGACACGATGCTGCTCAAAGACCTACGCGCGCGTCTCGACGCGATGGAGCTCGAGAAAACGCCGTTCACCAAAGCGAAAGGGCTGCCGAGGGTGCGCGCGCATTGGGCGCGGCCCGAGATCGTCGTTCGCGTTGCATTCATCGAGTGGACCGTGCACACCAAGCTGCGCCACTCGCGGCTTCTGAGCGTACGGTCCGATGTGCGCCCGCGCGACGTCGTGCGGGAGGCAGGCCCAGGCGAATGAGTGACGTCGCGATCTCGCATCCCGAAAAGGTGATGTTTCCCGACGACGGGATCACCAAGGGCGAGTTGGCGTCGTACTACGAGCTCGTCGCTCCGATAATGTTGCCGCACGTAGCGGGACGACCAGTCACCCTCGAGCGATTTCACCGCGGCATCGGTGAGAAGGGCTTCTTCCAGAAGAACGTCACGAAGGGCGCTCCGGCCTGGCTCGAGCGCGTCGCCGTTCCGAAGAAGGATGGCGTCGTCAATTACCCGGTCGTGCGCGACGAACGCGGCATCGCATGGCTTGCCAACCAGAACTGCATCACACCGCACGTGTGGACGTCCCGCGCGCCGGACTTGTTTCATCCGGATCTTTGCGTGTTCGATCTCGATCCGCTCGACGACAACGAAATCGCCTTGCGCGCCGCCGTGCTCCTCGTCCGCGACACGCTGGCGGAGCTCGGCGTCGAGAGTTGGGTCAAGACGTCGGGCTCAAAGGGATTTCACATCGCCTTCGCACTCGACGAGAAGTCGGATAGCGGTCAGGTCGCACACTTCGCGCACTCAGTCGGCCGAGAGCTCGTTCGACGCGCGCCGCATCTCTTGACACAAGAGTTCTACAAAGCCGATCGCGGCGGCAAGATCCTCGTCGACACCGGGCGCAATGAATTCGGCGCGACCTACGCGGCGCCGTACGCCGTCCGTCCAAAAACCGGTGCGCCCGTGTCCGCGCCTTGCACGTGGGATGAAGTCGAAGGCGGTGCAGTCGGACCGCAAACCTTTACGCTGCGTACGATGGCCGCGCGCCTCGCCGCGAACGGCGACCTGTGGGCGACACTGTTCGAAAGTCGGCAGCCACTTCCAGCCGCACGGTAACGAGTCGCCGAGCCGCCGAGCCGCCGAGCCGCCGAGCCGCCGAGCCGCCGAGCCGCCGAGCTGCCGAGCCGCCGAGTCGCCCAGCCCGTTTCGGCTCGCTCTTTCAGCACCGCGCGGA
>Ga0207674_10001507_pt1 | contig 30052 bp, 37 predicted proteins | sample KBSCornC72_FD_184303 | JGI IMG/M metagenome (GOLD analysis project Ga0207674, IMG submission 184303) | Corn rhizosphere microbial communities from Kellogg Biological Station, Michigan, USA - KBS Corn C7-2 (SPAdes) (version 2) | ecosystem: Host-associated > Plants > Roots > Rhizosphere > Soil ...
GACCCAGTTCGGCTGCCAGTTCAAGGAGAAGTTCAACCTGAAACTTCTCCAGCCGACCAAGCCGCCGGCCAAGGCCTCGGCGGTGATGACTCCGTCCTATCTGACAGGCAGCGACGGCGGGAAATAACGTCAGTCGGCTAGGCCGGGCGAAAATTCAGCGCCAGGCCGTTCATGCAATAGCGCAGCCCCGTCGGCTTCGGGCCGTCGTCGAAGACATGGCCCAGATGGCCGCCGCAGCGGGCACAGAGGATTTCAGTGCGCTCCATCATCAGGCTGCGGTCGGGCCGCTCGATCACCGAGCCGGGCAGCGCCTTCCAGAAGCTCGGCCAGCCGGTGCCGCTCTCGAACTTCGTCGCCGAATCGAACAGGCGATTGGCGCAGCCGGCACAGACGAACGTGCCGCGGCGATGCTCCTTCAGCAGTGGACTGGAAAACGGCCGCTCGGTCGCGGCTTCGCGCAGCACCGCGTAACGCTGCGCCCCGAGCATCCGTCGCCATTCCGCCGGCGTGTGATTGACGGCAAAGTGCATTGCCGTGGCGGCTCGGCCGGAATGCCCGAACAACACCAGGCTACCCGCCGCTGCAGCGCCCGCGAAGCCAAGGAATGCGCGTCGGTCGATTTGCTTCATCATGCTGTCCATCTCGCTTGCCGGTAGCGGATATACGCGCCGGCCGCTGAACCGGATGCAACGGGTCAAGCTTTATCGAGAGAGCCCGAGGCGACAACTGGCCCAGTCGGCGCGCCAGTGGGGGAGCCGCCCGGCGGCTCGACTGAGATCGCGATCGTCGCGCCCTGCTGCAACAGCTGCGCGAGCGCGTCGGCGAGCCGCATGTGCATCTGCTTGCCTGCCGCCATGGTGCCCAGCGAACGCGGCTTGCCGCCCTCGGGAATCACCCACAATTCATGCGCGTGGCTTGGGTCCGCCGGCATGTCGCCGGCAACCGCGAGCACCAGCCTGCGCGATGCCGGATCCCAGCTGGCGACGACCTTCATGTTCTTGTCCGTGTCGCCGAGCATCGCCACCAGCGGCGGTGCCGCGGGCCGCTGGACCGCGACCGGCTGCTGCGGGGGCCGCTCGAGCAGGATGAGGCCGAACGCGGCGGCGAGCGCGGTCATACCCGCGGCGAACCCGCGCCACCGGGCGCGAGAGCGGCGCAACATCACCACGTTCGAGCTGTTTCCGGCACTGGCGGTCGCTTGCTCGATCCGCGTCCACATTGCGTCGGGAGGATCGACTGCCTCGACCTCGCCGAACAACGGCGCCAGCCGGCCGCGCCAGCGCGCCACCTCGCGGGCGAAACCCGGGTCGCTGCCTGCCAACGCCGACGCCTGGCGCAATTCGTCCCCGCGCAGCAGTTGCAGTGCATGTTCCGCGGCAAGCGCCTCGCGGTCGTTTTCGAATTCGTCGGTCATCGTTCCAAACACCCGCGCAGGCGCAGCAGCCCGCGTCGAATCCAGCTCTTCATCGTGGGTAGCGGCACCTTTTCCCGGCTTGCGAGCTCGGGATAGGACGCGCCGTCGAAAAAGGCCGAGCGGATCATCGCCCGCGCCCGCTCATCGAGCTGATCGAGGCAGTCGCGCAGCCGCCTCGCGTCCTCGGCCTGCTCGAGAACCTCGAATTGCGAAAGATCGCCGCTCGGAAGCTCGTTCGCCTCGTCGAGCGGTGCACCCGGCGTACGGCGCACCCGCAGCCGGTCGATCGCCTTGTTGCGCGCGAGAACCGAAAGCCAAGTCATCGCGCTCGCCTTGGCGGGATCGAACAGACCGGCCTTGGCCCAGGCCGTCGTGAATATTTCCTGCAGCACGTCCTGCGCCTCGCCCTCATCGGCAAGAACGCGCAAGCAAATGCCGTAGAGCTTGGCCGATGTCCGCCGGTAGAGGTCGCGAAGCGCCCCCTGTTCGCCGCGCGCCACCGCGGCGAGCAGGCGTCCAAGCTCGTCGTTGCCCCGAGCTTCGACGCGCAACTGCACCTGCCTCTCCATTTTCGGCCTAATGCCCGGTGCGCTGCGCGGTGGGAAGACTTGGCTGGCGGAAGGAAGCGCGCAGGTCACGGGTTTCAACACTGCAGCCTCCTTTCCGCCAGCCGCCGCTCGGCGACAGGGCGCGCCGGACGACAAGTCCGGTCAGGGCATCAGGACGGCGTCGATGACGTGGATGACGCCATTCGACTGCATGACGTTAGGAATAGTGATCCGCGCCTTGTTGCCCTTGGCGTCGATCACCCACCAGCCGCCGCCGTTCTTCATGAACCTCAAGTTCTCGCCTTCGACGGTCTTGAGCGAGGCCGTGCCGTGGTTGCGCGCGGCCATCGACGCGATCTGGCCGGCGGTGATCCGGCCGGGGACGACGTGATAAGTCAGGATCTTGGTCAGCGTCGCCTTGTTCTCCGGCTTGACCAGATTCTCGACCGTGCCGGCGGGCAGCTTGGCGAAGGCTTCGTTGGTCGGCGCGAAGACCGTGAACGGGCCCTTGCTCTCGAGCGTGTCGACCAGCCCGGCGGCCTTGACCGCTGCGACGAGAGTCGTGTGATCCTTCGAGTTGACCGCATTCTCGACGATGTTCTTGGTCGGGTACATTGCCGCACCGCCGACCATCGGGTTCGCGGCCATCGCGGTGCCCGCGCAGGCCAGGGCAATCGCGGCCGCGCCGCCCAATATCGTTCTAACCATCTTCTTGCCTCCTCATGATCGCAGCTATCCTGAGCTGCCGGTCAAGCTACGAGGCGCGGCTCCGCGCGGATGCGTCGGGAGGCAAAGATAGGTGCTGGCGGAGCGGGAGGGATTCGAACCCTCGATACGGTTTTGCCGTATACTCACTTTCCAGGCGAGCGCCTTCGACCACTCGGCCACCGCTCCGGCCGCACCCGGAGGTGCATCACTAAAAAAGATTCGCGCTGGAAGGGCGCTCCTCTAGGGGGCGGCGGCGCTGCGGGCAAGGTTGCGGGTGGCGGCCATGTGCTCATAGTGCGCGCCATGACACCCGCCGAGCGTCTCTCCGGCCGAACGCCAACCGCGGCGGACATCGATGCGATCGCGCGCCGCACGCTCGCGCTGCTGCCCTCGCCCTTCCGGGAGAGCCTCGGCGAGATCGTCCTGGGAATCGAGGACGTCGCCGATGCGGATACGGCGCGCCGCGTCGGACTTGATCACCCGATGCAGCTCAGTGGCCTCTATGAAGGCGTGTCGCTCAACCACCGCAGCGTCGAACAGTCGGGCACCTTGCCCGAGCGGATCACGCTCTATGTCCGCCCGATCGTCGCCGAGTGGCGATCGACCGGAGTCAGCCTCGACCAGCTTGTCTCGCACATCGTCATCCATGAGGTCGGGCATCATTTCGGCTTTTCCGACGACGACATGCACGCGCTCGAAAGAAGCGCCGAATGAGCGCATTGCTGCGGTTCGAGAAGGTTGCGTTGCGGCGGGGCGGGCGGTTGCTGTTCGAAGGTCTCGACCTTGCGCTGCACCCGGGTGACGCAGTTCATGTCTTGGGGCCCAACGGCAGCGGCAAATCGAGCCTGATTCGTCTTGCAGCAGGATTGCTGCGCGCCGAACGGGGCCACGTCGAGCGGTCGCGCCTGGTGATGGCCGACGACGCTCTGGCACTGGATCGCGAGCTGCCGCTGCGGCGCGCGCTCGATTTCTGGGGCGGCGATGTCGAGCAGGCGATGGAGGCGCTCGGACTTTCGTACCTAGAGCACGTGGCGGTGCGGCTGCTGTCGTCCGGCCAGCAGAAGCGCGCGGCACTGGCGCGGGTGGCCGCATCGGGCGCGCCGCTGTGGCTGCTCGACGAGCCGCTGAACGCCCTCGACGCCGAGGGTTCCGAGCGGCTGGCGCAGATCATTGACAATCATCTCGCCTCAGGTGGCGCCGTCCTCGCGGCCTCGCACCAGCCGCTTCCCGGCACATGGCAGCGCCTGGAGCTGCGGGCATGATCGGCGCGCTCATCCTTCGCGACGTGCGGCGCGGCTTGACCGGCGCGGCGTGGCTGCCGATCGCCTTCTTCCTGCTGGTCGCGGCGCTGGTCCCGTTCGCGGTTGGCCCGGACGCGCCGCTGCTCGCACGGATCGCGCCAGGCGCATTGTGGATTGCCGCGTTGACCGCGGCCCTGCTGCCGATCGAGCGGCTGATCGAGCCTGATCGCGCCGATGGCGTGCTCGACCAGCTCGCCCTCCGCGGTCTTGCCGAGGAGAGCGTCGCCTTCGCCAAGATCGCCGCGCATTGGCTCGCCTTTGCGCCGCTGCTGTTGGTCGCGGCCGTGCCGGCATCGGCGCTGCTGGCGATGGATGGACCCGCGCTCGCCCGCGTCGAAATCGCACTGGCGATCGGCACGCCGGCGCTGGCCGCGCTCGCGGTCTGCGTCGCTTCAGTGACGGCCGGACTGCCGCGCGCCGGATCGCTTGCCGGGCTGTTGCTTTTGCCACTGGCGGTGCCGCTGCTGATCTTCGCGGTGGCCGACGCCTGGCTGCTCGAAGCGGCGGTGTCGCTGCTGCTGACCGCCGGTGCACCCTTCGTCGCGGGTGCAGCGATCCGCGCCGCCCGGACCTAGTCTCTACGCCAGCGAGCAAAGATCGCCGTCGGCAAAAGCAATCCTCTGGCTTCTTCGCGCACCGCCATTTCACCCATCTCGACAGTGCCGCCCAGGTCGGCGAGCGCCTGGCTCACCAGTTCCCCGATCGCCAGCGCCGACATGCGCACGGCATAGACGGTCAGCACGAGGAAGCGGCTGTTCTCGTCGAGCAGCCTGCGGCAGCCGCCGATCAGCGGTGCGAGATTTTCTTCGAGGCGCCACACCTCGCCCTCGGGCCCGCGGCCGAACTTGGGCGGGTCGAGCAGGATCCCACCATAGCGCCGGCCGCGGCGCACTTCGCGCGCGGTGAACTTGGTTGCGTCGTCGACGATCCAGCGGATCGGGCGGTCGGCGAGGCCGGACAAAGCGGCATTGCGCTTGCCCTGTTCGACCGACTTCTTCGATGCGTCGACATGCACGAGCCGCGCGCCCGCTTCGCTCAGCAGCAGGCTGCCGACGCCAGTGTAGCCGAACAGGTTGAGCACGTCGGCGTCGTCGGCACGCTCTCGCATCCAGTCCCATTGCGGCGCCATGTCAGGGAAGAAGCCGAGGTGCCGGAACGGCGTGAGCGAAGCCTCGAACGTGATGCCGCCGCGCGACAGCTCCCACCCGGTCGGAACTGGCCGGTGCTGGACCCAGCGGCCCCCGCCCTCTTCATCGGAGCCGGGAACAAAAGTCGCGTCGGGATCCCAATCACTTCGCGCGGGTGCCCACATCGCCTGCGGCTCGGGCCGGACGACGGTGACCGGGCCGTAGCGCTCCAGCTTCTGGCCGTTGCCGCAGTCGATCAGGCCCCAGTCCCGCCAGGGTTCGGCAACGATCGTCGTGAGATCGTTCACGCGGCCAGAGCGAGCTTCGCCCCGACCGACGCGACCGCCGCCGGGCCTTCGAGCAGCGCCTGTCCCGCGGCACGCGCATCGCCGAGCGAAACGCTCCGAATCTGTCCCAGCAGCTCCTCGAAGGTCAGGATGCGGCCGAACACTTCGATCGAGCGCGCCATGTGGTCGGCGCGGCCCTGCGCAGTTTCGAGGCCCATGAGCAGTCCTGCTTCGACTTGCGCGCGGGCGCGGTTGAGCTCGGCGTCGGTCAGCCCTTCGGCGGCTGAAGCCAGCACCTCACGCGCAAGGCGCACGGATTCGCCAGCACGGACTCGTTCAGCCGCGCACCCGATACCAACGAGCCCCGTATCTGCGAACGCCTGGTTCCAGGCGTAAATCGAGTAAGCGAGGCCACGTTCCTCGCGTAGCTCCTGAAACAGCCGCGACGAAGTGCCGCCGCCGAGCGCCTGCACGAACAGCCCCAGTGCCGGATTGCGCGAGTCCGCCGCGCTCAGGCCTTCAAAGGCGAGACACCAGTGCGCCTGCTCGAAGCTGCGGCGGTCGTTGCGGACGCCGCCGGTGAACCGCGCCGGCTCGACGGCCGGCGATTGTCGCGCCGGCATGTCGCCGAACAGTCGCTCTGCAATCTTCAGCACTGCATCGGGCTCGACCTTGCCGCTCGCGGCGAGGACCAGCCGCGACGGCACGAACTGCTGCGCCAGCCAATCGAAGCAATCCTGGCGGGTGACCGCACGCACGCTGTCTTCGCGTCCGAGCACCGGTCGGCCGATTGGCTGCCTGCCGAATGCCGCCTCGAACAAATGATCGTGGACGAGGTCGTCAGGCGAATCGACGCTTTCCCCGATCTCGGACAGGATCACCTGCTTCTCGCGTTCGAGATGCTCCTCGTCGAAATGCGGCGCGCGCACCAGGTCGGCAATCAGCTCGGTGACAAGCGGGAGGTCGTGCGCGAGCGCGCGGCCGTGGAACACCGTCTGGTCGCGCGCGGTCCAGGCGTTGAGCGATCCGCCGACATCCTCGATGACTTCGGCGAGCGCGCGCGTGTCGCGACCGCCCGCGCCCTTGAACACCATATGCTCGACGAGATGGGCAAGGCCGCCGAGCCGCTCCGGCTCCGAGCGCGAGCCGACGCTCGCATAGAGGCCGACCGCGACCGACTCCGCGCCGGGAAGCGGGTCGACTGCGACCGTCACGCCATTGGCGAGTGTGTGCTGCTCGCCGCTCATTTGGCTCGAGGGTCCTGTTTCAACCGCTTGCGCACCGCGAGCCCATAGATGAGCAGCGCAATCCCTGCGAACGCGAACCATTGCACTGCGTAGAAGCGGTGGTTGTTGGGAATGCTCGAGATCGATGGCGGGGCGCTTGGCTGGAGTCCCGGCGGCGCACTGTCCGCGACCAGCCGCATCCGCGTCCGGCGGTCGGGACCGATCGTTCCGCTGACCGGGCCGCCGCGCCAGTCGACCTTGGCGTTCGGATCCTTCGACCAGCCGACCTCGACACTCATCCCGGGGCCTTCGGCGCCGGTCACGCAATCGACGATGTGCGCATAGCCAGGCTCGCCGGAGCGGTTTTCGCCGACGGTCGCGCGCTGGCCCACGACGCGCAGACACACACCGGTGGCGTGGCGGAATAGCGGAAGCTGATTGTCGCCCAGCGGCACGGTCGGGAAGATGATCGGCGGCAACTTCTCCGCGGCCTCGTACCGCGTGAGCAGACCTTCCTTCCACTGGGCGCGGCGGATCTGCCACACGCCGAGGCCGATCATCAACGCGACGGCGACAAGCACGATGATCGTCGGGATGACGGGCAGCCGCCTCGTCATTCGGCGATCCGCCCTTCCCGCGCGCGATGCTTATATTCCTGGGCGAGCAGCAGGCCCTTGGCGATGCGCAGGCCGCCGATGGTCAGCACGGCAGCGACCGGCACCCAGACCAGGTGAACCCACCACGGCGGCTCGGCCGCGGCGTCGAGAACCAGGGCGCCGGTAACGACGATCGCGCCAACGATCAGGATCAGGAAAGCCGCGGGCCCGTCGCCGACATTGAAGGATGAGTAATCGAGCCCGCAAACGCGGCAGCGGGCAGCAAAGCGCACCCAGCCGCTGAACAGGCTATGCGCGCCGCAGCGCGGGCAATTGCCCGCCAGCGCCGACGCGGCTGGCGACTGCCCGGTCATCGGAGCATTAGCCGTGGACCGGCGCGCCCCAGCCGCCCCAGACGTAGATCGACGTGAACAGGAACAGCCATACGACGTCGACGAAATGCCAGTACCAGGCCGCGGCCTCGAAGCCGAAATGCTGGCGGGGCGTGAAGTCGCCGCGGTTGGCCCGGATCAGGCAGACGATCAGGAAGATCGTGCCGACGATCACATGGAAGCCGTGGAAGCCGGTCGCCATGAAGAAGGTCGCGCCATAGATGCTGCCTTTGAAGGCGAACGGGGCGTGAGCGTATTCGTAGGCCTGGACGCCGGTGAAGGTCAGGCCGAGCAGGATCGTCAGCAAGAGGCCGAGCTTCAGTCCGTGCCGGTCGCCGTGGATCAGCGAATGGTGCGCCCAGGTGACCGTGGTGCCGGAGCACAGCAGGATCATCGTGTTGAGGAGCGGGAAGCCCCAGGGATTGAGAACCTCGATACCCTTGGGCGGCCAGACGCCGCCGACCGCCTCGACCGCGCTCGGGAAAATCGCGCTGTCGAAGAAGGCCCAGAACCAGGCGAGGAAGAACATCACCTCCGAGGCGATGAACAGGATCATTCCGTAGCGCAGGTGCAGCTGGACGACCGGCGTATGATAGCCGGTATGCGCTTCGCGGATGGTGTTCGACCACCAATTGTACATGGTGATCAGCACGCCGGCGAAGCCAAGCAGCATCAGCGGCACACCGTAGCGGTTGGAATGGAACCACATGACCGCGCCGCTGAACAGCAGACCGCCGCAAATGGCGCCGATCAGCGGCCAGGGATCCGGCTCTACCAGATGGTAATCGTGGTTCTTCGTCGCGGCCATGCGTTACGCTTCCCTCTTTGTCCTTGTCCGGCCTCTAGCGGGCCGCGGTTCCGGTTTCCACCGGGTAAAATGTGTAGCTCAAGGTGATCTCGTGGACGTCCTTGGTGTCCGGGTCCTTGCGCAGCTCGGGATCGACGAAGAAGACCACCGGCATCTTGACGTCCTCGCCGGGCTTGAGCGTCTGCTCGGTGAAGCAAAAGCACTGGATCTTCTTGAAATATTTGCCGACGGTATCGGGCGTCACATTGAACACCGCCTGCCCCGTCCAGGCCCGCGCCGACAGGTTCTTGGCCCGGTAGAAGATCTGGGTCTTCGCCCCCGGAGCGATGCTCACCGTGTTCTGGACCGGCTCGAAGCGCCACGGCAGGCCGGGCTGCGTATTGGCATCGAAGCGAACCGTGATCTGGCCCGGGACGGCCCCTGGCGCCTTGTCGGCGCGCTGCGTGGTCCCGTCGAACCCCGTCGCTTCGCAAAAAGCGCGGTAGAGCGGCGATGACGCGAATGCGAGGCCGACCATCGCCGCGACGATCAGGAACATGATGAGCGCGGTCTTGCCGTTCTTGCGCTGCACAGCTTCAGTGTTCACCAGTTCATTCCCGTCTTCGCGATGGTGATCAGAAACAGCAGCACGACGAATGCGCCGAGCAGCAATGCGACGATCCGCGCGCGCGCGCGCTGACGGCGCACGACTTCGTCCTCGAGCCTCACCACGCGAGCCAGCGGTCGGCGACGAGCACGGCAAACAAGGCGAACAGGTAGAAGACCGAATAAGCGAACAGATGCTTCTCCGCGTCCATCTGAGCAGGCTCGGTCGCGCGGTTCGCCGCCACCCGCGCGGCAAGCACGAGGAAGACGAAGCTGAGAACCGCGGCGCTGACCCCATAGACGACGCCCGACAGGCCGAGCGGCCACGGCGCGACCGCCGCGGCGGCCATGGGCAGCGTGTAGAAGAAGATTTGCCGGCGTGTGTTGCCGACCCCCGCGACGACCGGCAGCATCGGGATGCCGGCGGCCGCGTAATCGGAGCGGACGAACAGTGACAGCGCCCAGAAATGCGGCGGGGTCCACAGGAAGATGATCGCGAACAGCAGCAGCGGGAGGGCGGCGAAATGGCCAGTCACGGCGACCCAGCCGATCAGCGGCGGGAACGCGCCGGCAGCGCCGCCGATGACGATGTTCTGCGCGGTCCGCGGCTTCAGCCAGACGGTGTAGACGAGAACGTAGAACAGGATCGACGCGGCGAGCAGGATCGCGGCAAGCCAGTTGGTCGCGAGACCCATCAGCAGCACCGAGAAGCCGCCCAGCCCGACGCCGAAGTGGAGCGCGCTCTGGCGGTCCATGCGTCCTGCAGGAAGCGGCCGCTTGGCCGTACGACGCATTTTCGCGTCGACGTCGACCTCGTACCATTGGTTGAGCGCCCCGCACGCGCCGGCAGCGAGCGCGATGCACAGGATCGCGGTGAAGCTCAGGACGGGCGGCAGTTGCACTGGCGCCACCAGCAGGCCGCACAGGCCGGAGAAAACCACCAGGCTCATCACCCGCGGTTTCGTCAAAGCGAGAAAATCGCGCCAGTCGGCCGGCAGCGCGGCTGGATTCGTCATCTCCAGGGAGGGCATGGCCGGGCCTATAAGGGCTTGGCCCGAAGGAGAAAAGCCCAGGACCGCGCTGCGCTGGCGATGTTCATCCAGGCTTTGCTATTGCGGTGCGAATGAAGCACCGATTCCTCGCTGCCTTGATGCTCGCGGCGCTGTCCGCACCCGCTCTCGCACAAACGGCAACCCCTGCCGCCGAGGCACCGGCCCCCAAGGACGATCTGGTCCCGGTCGCGATCGACACCAGCCTCGGCCGCATCGTCGTCGCGCTCGACCGCGGCCGTGCACCGATCACGACCGCCAATTTCCTCCATTATGTCGATACGCACCGGTTCGATGGTCAGAATTTCTATCGCGCGATGCACATGGCCGACGGGAAGGGCGGCGACGGCGGCCTCATCCAGGGGGGCATCACGACCGACGCCCGCAAGCTGTTCCCGCCGATCGCCCACGAGCCGACGACCCAGACCGGGCTTCACAATGTCGCGGGCGCGATCTCGATGGCGAATGCGGGTGCAGGCACCGCCAAGGCCGATTTCTTCATCCTGCTTTCGGATATGCCCGGCCTCGACGCCAACGGCCCGGGCGGAGATGCCACCGGCTTCGCGGCATTCGGCCACGTCACCGAAGGCATGGACGTGGTGAAGAAGATATTCGATTCGCCTGTCTCGCCGACCTTGGGCGCGGGAGCGATGAAAGGGCAGATGCTCGATCCCAAGATCAGGATCATCAAGGCTGCGCGGCTGTTGCAGCCCTGACGTTTTTATCCATCCCGTGACGCTTCTTCGCGTCCGCGATAATCTTCTGAAAGCGCGGATCGTCCCGGATCGCGTCGAAGTCGGTATCGGTGTCGGCGATCATCACCTGGTATGCGCCTGACCGCGAAATCGCCGATTCCAGCATCCTCAGTGCCGCTTCCTTGTCGCGCAGGGCGTCAGCAAGAATGCACGCGAAATTATAGCGCATGTTGAGGTTGTCCGGATCGATGAGCAGCGCACGGTCGATCCATTCGCGCGTCTTCGCCACTTCGCCCAGAATCGCGTAGCCGCCCGCCAAGATGCCCAGCGCAGCACCATTGCTCGGGTCCTGCTGCACCGCCTTTTGGGACTCGGACACCATTCTCTTCGCTACCTCGCGAAGTTTCGTCTGCTCGCCCAACGCAGAGTAACAGGTCGCGAGCATTGCCCAGGCATGAAAGTCCGTCTCCATCAGCTCGACGGCTTTCTCGTAATGACTGGTCGCCGCCGGGACGTCCCGCCGTGAAAGATAGAAGCGGCCTGCCTCCTTGTTTACCGACCAGGAGTCGGCTCCCAGGCGGATCGCGATTTCCATCTTTGCAGCGGCGGCTTCCGGTTGCCCGCGCTCTTGCAGCCGCTTGAACATGGGCAAATGTGCCTCGGCGATGGTCGGATCGACCGCCAAAGCGGCGTTGGCCGCGGCGAACCCGTCATCGATGTCCTGGCCATAACCATAGCGAAGGCTCGACTGGGCGAGGGCGAGCAGGGCCCATGCGTGCGCATAATAGGGATCGATCTCGACCGCCCGGCTGCAGATGCGCATGACGCGCTCCTCGCGCCTGGGGTCTCCATGATTTCCGGTGATCCAATATTGCCGCGCCAGCAGGTAGAGGTTGTAGGCTTCGGCATTGGTCGTGCCGCGTTTCTCGATCGCCTTTTTCTCTTCCGGCATCAGCTTGAGCTTCAGCGCCGCGACAATTGCCTTCGAAATCTCGTCCTGGATCGTGAAAATGTCGGTGAGATCGCGATCGTAGCGATCGGCCCAGACGTGCCCGCCGCTCTTGCCGTCGATCAGCTGCGCGGTGATGCGCACGCGCTCCCCGACCTTGCGAACACTTCCCTCGAGCACATGCGTGACGCCGAGCTTGTGCGCAACGTCGCACACATTCACCGCCTGGCCCTTGAAGGTGAATGCGGTATTTCGCGCTATCACCTCCAAAGCGCTGACTTTCGACAAATCTGTCGTGATGTCCTCGCTGATGCCGTCGCTGAAATATTCCTGCTCGACATCGCCGCTCATGTTCTGGAACGGCAGCACGCAGATCGATACATCGCGAGAGGACGGTCTCGTGCTCTCGGCAGTAGTCGGCATTCCCGCCAGCTCGCCAACGCTTGCGACCAGCTTTCGCCATCCGGGCGAAGTCCGCTGCCCCTCCCAGTTCTTGAGGTCGGCGCACTGGATCTGGTTGAACGGCATCGGCGGCACAGACCCGTCGAGGCTTGCCTGGATCAATGTCTGCGCGGTGCGGGCGGTGTCGGCCTCGGCCCGGACCCACTGCGATTTCGCCGCTTCAGCAGACCATAATACGACTACCGCCTTGGCGCCCTGAACGCGCTCTTCGATCACTTCGGCGTAGCCCCGATGGGCCGGGAGCTCGTCGTCGCGCCACACCTCGAACCCGTCCTCGCGCAAATTGTCGGCAATCAGGCACGCGAGTGGCTCGTCGGACCGCGCATAAGAGATGAAGACGTGCGACATGTGCCCCTCACGCCCGACGAGCGCGCTATTCGGCGGTGGTCGGGTCGATGGTCGTCCGTACCTGCGAAATCTTGTTAGCCGGGAAGCCGCCGCGCTGCGCATGTTCGCGGATCATCTCCTCGTTCGGCGCGCGGTAGAGGCAATAGATCTTGTTGTCGGTCACGTAGCTGTGGACCCACTGAATCTGCGGCCCCAGGTCGCGCAGCACCGAACATGAGGTTTGCGAGGCGAGCTTGAGGTCCTCGGCGCCGAGCGACCCGGCGCCCGGCATTTCCCTTTCAATCACGAACTGGGGCATGACACCTCCGCATCGTTCACCTGGTGGGAACGGGAAGCTCCATACCACCGGTAAGCCAAAATGTCCGCAGCGTCGGCAAACCGTCCCGCAACGCAAAGAAAACCCCGCCCTGCCGAAGCAGGACGGGGGCATTCTTTGCAAGATCGGCGCTGCCTTAGTCGATCTTCGGCAGGGTAGAATATTGGTGGAACGGGGGCGGGCTCGGCAGGGTCCATTCGAGGGTCGTCGCGCCCTCGCCCCACGGGTTGGCCGGCGCCTTCTTACCGGCCGCTAGCGACCAGATCAGGTTGACGAAGAAGATCGCCACGCCCGCGATCGTGATCATGTAGCCGATCGTCGCGACCTTGTTCCAATAAGCGAACGCCGGCGTGTAATCCGGGATGCGCCGCGGCATTCCGTCGAGGCCGAGGAAATGCATCGGGAAGAAGATCACGTTCACCCCGATGAACATCAGGAAGAAGTGAAGCTTCCCGAGCAGCTCATTGTACATGCGGCCGCTCATCTTCGGGAACCAGTAATAGAATCCGCCGAAGATCCCGAATACCGCCCCGAGGCTGAGCACGTAGTGGAAGTGCGCGACCACGTAATAAGTGTCGTGCATGTAATTATCGACGCCGCCGTTGGCGAGCACGACGCCGGTGACGCCGCCCACGGTGAACAGGAAGATGAACCCAATCGCCCACAGCATCGGTGTCTCGAAGGTGATCGAGCCGCCCCACATGGTGGCGATCCAGCTGAAAATCTTCACGCCGGTCGGCACCGCAATGATCATCGTCGCTGCGGTGAAGTACATCTTCTCGTCGACGCTCATGCCCGTCGTGAACATGTGGTGCGCCCAGACGACGAAGCCGATCACGCCGATCGCCACCATCGCGTAGGCCATGCCGAGATAGCCGAACACCGGCTTGCGGCTGAACGTCGCGACGATCTGGCTGACCATGCCGAACGCGGGCAGGATCATGATGTAGACTTCGGGGTGGCCGAAGAACCAGAACAGATGCTGGTAAAGCACCACGTTGCCGCCGCCCGACGCGTCGAAGAAGGTCGTGCCGAAATTACGATCGGTCAGCAGCATCGTGATTGCGCCCGCCAGCACCGGCATCGCCAGCAAAAGCAGGAAGGCGGTGACCAGCACCGACCACACAAACAACGGCATCTTGTGCAGCGTCATGCCCGGCGCACGCATGTTGAAGATCGTCGTGATGAAATTGATCGCGCCGAGGATCGAGCTCGCGCCGGCGAGATGCATTGAGAAGATGACCATGTCGACGGCGGGGCCGCTCGATCCCGATGTCGATAAAGGTGCGTAGATCGTCCATCCAGTGCCGGCGCCAAGCCCGGTGCCACCCGATACGAAAGTCGAGCCGAGCAGCAGGAAGAACGACGGGACCAGCAGCCAGAAGCTGATGTTGTTCATCCGCGGGAACGCCATGTCCGGCGCGCCGATCATCAGCGGCACGAACCAGTTGCCGAACCCGCCCATCATCGCCGGCATCACCATGAAGAAGATCATGATCAGGCCGTGGGCAGTGATCAGCACGTTCCAGTGATGGGTCCATTCGTCGAAATTCGCAGTCCCCGCGCCGATCGGCCAGGCGCGATTCAGAACCTGGATGCCCGGCTCCATCAGCTCCCAGCGCATGATGCCCGACAGCGCGCCGCCGATGATGCCGGCGATAATCGCGAAGATCAGGTAGAGCGTGCCGATGTCCTTGTGATTGGTCGACATGAACCAGCGGACGAAGAAGCCCGGCTTGTGGTCCGCGTCATGATGGGCGTCATGCGCCTCGTGCGGCTGGAGATGCAGCGAGTCGGCGGTGGTGCTCATGGACTGGACTCTCTTGGCTTAATTCTGCGCGGTCGCGGCCTGGTTGGTCGCGGGCTGTGTTGCTGGGGTCGCACCGGTCGGCTCGGCGGCAGCGGGGGTGACGTTTGCGGGGGCTGCCGCGGCGGCAGCAACGGCCGGCTTGGCACCCGGCATGTGGCCGCCGTTCTGGCCAACCCACTGCGCGAACTGCGCCTGCGGGACGACCTCGATCGCGATCGGCATGAAGCCGTGGCGGGCGCCGCAAAGCTCCGAGCATTGGCCGAAATAGACACCTGGACGATCGACCTTGGCCCAGGTCTCGTGGAGCTGGCCCGGATTGGCGTCCTGCTTGATCCAGAAAGCCGGCATGGCGAAGCTGTGGATGACGTCGTCGGCAGTGACGATGAACTTCACGACCTTGCCCTGCGGGATCACCAGCCGGTTGTCGACGGCGAGCAGCGGCGGTCCGTCATTGTCGGTACGCGCGCGCTGGTTGGCCTGGCGCGTCGGATCGTTGGCTTCCTTCAAGATGTAGCTGTCGAAGCTGACGCCGTAATCGGGAAGCTCATAGGACCAATACCATTGGTGGCCGGTGACCTTGACCGTCACGTCAGCGGGCGGCGGCGTGTATTGGTGCCTGAGCAGGCGGATCGAGGGGATCGCGATCGCGACGAGCACCAGGACCGGAACCAGCGTCCAGATCACTTCGATGGTCGTGTTATGCGAGTTGCGCGACGGCGTCGGGTTGGCGCCGCGGCGGAACCTGATCAGCGCCACCACCAGCAGGACCAGCACGAGAATGCTGATCGCGGCACACAGCGGGAGCAGCCAGTCGTTATGGAACGAGGCAGCTTCCTGGCCGATTGGGGTGACCTGCAGCTGGACGCCTTTGCGGCCGTCGGGCTCGCCGACACCGGCGGTCGGGATCATGTGACCAACGCTGCCGGGGACGATTGCCGGCTGGGCCGCATCGGGCTTGTTCGGCTCCTGCGCCGTGCCGGCCGGCGGCGTGACCGTGGTCGCAGCGGGAGCGGTTGCGGTAGGCGCAGACTGGGCAGGCGCGGCCGCGTTGGTCTGCGCCGCCGCAGGTGTAAGCCCGGCCGCGGCCAAGGCAATCGCCCATCCAATCAGTCTCATCGATACCCCTGACAGTGCCTGGAACTGGGAACGCGGATGCGCACCCGATCTGCGAGGCTCTATAGGCTGGGGTTTTCGGAGCCTCAAGCGGCTGTTCCAAGATGTAATCAGCGACAGTGTTGATGGGCCCCGCCGGGCGGCCTAAACGCCGCGTCAAAGGCCATGACGAACGACCAGATCCTCGCTGAATTTCGCGCTGCGGGCGCTTTGCTCGAAGGCCATTTCATCCTCTCGTCGGGCCTCCGCAGTCCGAAATATCTGCAGTGCGCCCGCGTGCTGATGGATCCAGACCGGGCCGAACGGCTGGCCAAGGCACTGGCCGAGACGATTCCCGAGGACCTTCGCGCCGACATCGAAGTGGTTGTCTCGCCGGCCATGGGCGGGGTGATCATCGGCCACGAGATGGGCCGGGCGCTGGGCAAGCCGGCAATGTTCGTCGAACGGCCGCAGGGCACGTTCGAGCTGCGCCGCGGCTTCGACCTGCCTGCCGGCACCAAAGTGCTGATGGTCGAAGACGTCGTGACCACCGGCCTGTCGTCGCGTGAAGCGATCGAGGCAGTGCGACGCGCCGGCGGCGATGTCATCGCCGAAGCCGCTCTGGTCGACCGCTCATCTGGCAAGGCGGATCTCGGCATTCCGTTTTTCCCGCTGATCCGGATCGACGTTCCGACTTTCGAGGCCGATGCGCTGCCGCCGGAGCTCGAAGCCATACCCGCGATCAAGCCCGGGAGCCGCGCTGCCGTTTGACCCAGCGCCTTCGCTCCAACGCGCTCAGACTGGGCGTCAATATCGACCACGTCGCGACCATCCGGAACGCGCGCGGCGGCGATCATCCCGATCCGGTACGGGCAGCGATCCTGGCGGCAGAGGCAGGCGCCGACGGGATCACGGCCCATCTGCGCGAAGATCGGCGCCACATCACCGATCGTGATATCGACCGCCTGATGGCCGAGATCGACCTGCCGCTGAACCTCGAAATGGCCGCGACGGAGGAGATGCTTGCGATTGCGCTGCGTCACCGGCCGAACGCTGCCTGCATCGTGCCCGAGCGCCGCGAGGAACGGACGACCGAGGGCGGCCTCGATGCCGCGGGGCAGCACAATCATCTCGCTTATTATGTCGACAAGCTCAGCGCGGCGAACGTCCGCGTCAGCCTGTTCATCGAGCCGACCGAGGAGCAGGTCGCGGCCGCCGTGCGGCTCGGCGCCCCGGTGGTCGAGTTCCACACCGGCCGCTACGCTCACAGCAAAGCCGAGGAACGCACCGCCGAGCTCAAGCGCATCGCCGACTGCGCCGCCCTCGCGGTAAAGAACGGCATCGAGCCGCACGCGGGGCATGGATTGACGTTCGACAATGTTGTCCCCGTCGCCGCCATCCCGCAAATCGCCGAATTGAACATCGGCCATTTCCTGATCGGCGAAGCGATCTTCACCGGCCTCGACGCCAGCGTCCGCCAGATGCGCGAATTGATGGACGAGGCGCGGTGATCGTCGGCATCGGCTCTGACCTGTGCAACATCGAGCGGATCCAGAATTCGCTCGACCGCTGGGGCGACAAGTTCCTCAATCGCGTGTTCACCGACATCGAACGCAAGAAGGCCGCGTCGCGGCCGAACACCGTCGCAGGCACGCTCGCCAAGCGCTTCGCGGCCAAGGAAGCTTTCTCCAAAGCGGTCGGGACCGGGTTCAAGCGCGGTGTCCATATGAAGGACATCGGCGTCGTTAATCTTGCGTCGGGGGCGCCGACGCTACAGCTGGCGGGAGGCGCACGGGCGCGGCTTGACGCCCTTGCACCGGAAGGCCACGCCATCGACATACATTTGACGATGACCGACGATCACCCCTGGGCGCAGGCCTTTGTCATCCTGACCGCCCGCAAGCTGGAGCAATAAGCTGACCGATTCCGTCCCCGAAGCGAGTACGCCGGCGAACGCAGACTCGTCCGTCGAAACGCCCGCGGAGCAACATGACGAAAGCAAGGGCTCGGCGCTGTGGCGCGAGATCAAGGGCCTGCTGTGGGTGCTGATCGCCGTCCTCGCGTTCCACAGCCTGATCGCCAAGCCCTTCTACATCCCGTCGGAATCGATGATGCCGGGGCTGCTGACCGGAGACCGGCTGGTGGTCAGCAAATATCCCTACGGCTGGTCGTGGGTGAGCCCGAGCTTCCATATCCTGCCGCCGCTCAAGGGCCGGCTGTTCGGGCGGATGCCTGAACGAGGGGACATCGTCATCGTCACGCCGCCGGGCACGCGCACCGATTACATCAAGCGGGTGATCGGCCTTCCCGGCGACACGCTGCGGATGGTCGACGGCCAATTGTTCATCAACGGCCAGCCGGTGAAGCGCCAGACGCTCAGTCCCGACATGGTGCCGATCGACATCAATTCGCCGTGCGGATCGAGCACCGACCCGGCACTCTACGATTTCCGCGTCCAGGGTCCGGACGGGAAGCAATATTGTCGCGTGCCCGTAGTCCGCGAGACCTTGTCCAACGGCCGCACCTACGAAACCGTCGAGCTCGGTCGGTCGAGCGAGGACAATTTCGGTCCAGTCACGGTGCCCGCCGGTCACGTCTGGCTGATGGGCGACAATCGCGATGACAGCGCCGACAGCCGCGTGCCGGAATGGCAGGGCGGCCTTGGCGGGCCGGTTCCATGGGAAAATATCGGCGGCCGCGCCGAGTTCATCACCTTCTCGCTCGACGGATCGACGGTGTGGTGGAACCCGCTGACCTGGATCGAGGCGCTGCGCCACGGCCGCGCCGGAACATCTCTCCGGAATAGCTGATGAGCAAACCGCCGACCGTCGAGCCGCATGTCGAGCGGCCCGGTCCGGCGGAGTTCCGCGACCCGCTGGTGCGGCGCGAGATGCAGAAGGCCGCAGTGTGGTTCGGAATGGCGCTGGCCATCGCCGCCGTCATCGTGCTCGGCCAACCGCTGCTGCTGATCATCGGCGGCGCAATTTTCGCCGTGTTTCTCGACGGCGGAGTACGCCTCCTCGGCCGCTATTTGCCCATCCCTCGCGGCTGGCGGCTGCTGCTCGTACTGCTGATCGGTTTCGGCTTCATCGGCTGGGTGTGCTGGTTTGCCGGCACTAGCATCGCCGCCCAGTTCGAAGCCCTGCGGCAGGTGGTGACCGCCCAGTTTGACCGCTTGCTCGCCTTCGCCGAATCGCTCGGGCTGATGCCCAGGGGTCAGCCGACCGACATCGGCAGCCAGCTGCTCGGCGGCATCGGGCGGTTGACCAGCGCGGTCGGCAGCGTCATCGGCGCCGTCGCCAGCGTCATCGCGATGATCGTCATCGGCATTTTCCTCGCCTCCGAGCCGCGGCTTTACGATCGCGGCATCGCCTGGATGCTGCCCCTGCGCGCGCGCTCAGGCTTCTATCGCATCGCCGAGCACGCCGGTTTCACGCTTCGCCGGCTGCTGTTCGGTCGCCTGGTCGCGATGGTGTTCGAAGGCGCGTTCACCTGGTTCATGCTGACGCTTGGCGGGGTGCCGATGGCCGGCCTGCTGGGTCTGGTTACCGGCGTCCTCGCCTTCATCCCCAACATCGGCGCGATCACGTCGGGAATCCTCATGATCGCGGTCGGCTTCAGCGCCAGCTACGGACAGGGCATCTGGTGCATCATCGTCTATTTCCTGGTGCACAATATCGATGCGTACCTGGTCGTGCCCTATGTCGCGCGCCGGACCGTCGACCTGGCGCCTGCGGTGCTGCTCGCGATGCAGCTGCTGATGGGCGCATTGTTCGGGATCCTCGGCATCCTGTTCGCCGATCCGATCCTGGCAACGCTGAAGGTGGTGCTGGTCGACCTCAGCAACCGCCAGACGATTGAGGAGGGCGAAGCGCCGGCGGTGGTCGCCGGCGATGGTCTTACTGCTGCGGCGCCTGCTGCTGCTCCAGCTGCTGTTGCTGCTGCTGGGCCTGCATCTGCTGCATCATCGCGGCGCCGCCGCGGACGATCTTCCGCACCCGCACCTCAAAGGTAAGCGCGCTGTTCTTGGGAAAGCCCGGCGGCGGCGGGTTGGCGCCGAACGCCAGCTTCTGCGGCATGGTGAAGCGGTATTCGCCGCCTTCCTGCATCCGGCTCATCGCCTCGGCGAAGCCGGGAAAGACCTGGTCCATGGTGAACGGCTGCGGGCCCTGATGGCTCTCGCTGCTGTCGATAACCGTGCCGTCGTCGGCGGTGAGGATGTAATCGAGCAAAGCCGCGTCGGCGCGGCCGATCGGCTCGCCCTTGCCCGCCTTGATCGTCCGGAACTGGAGCCCGCTTTCGGTGACCTCCGGGCGGAGCGACCCGGCGCCGATCCAGGCAAGCCCGACACCTGCTGCAATGACGATGAGGAAGCCGAGCCACAGCTCGACCGTCCGGCCGCTGCGGGCGGGGCGATGGGCGGCTTCGGCGACGGACACTGGTGCTGGCGCTTAAGGCTTAACGGGCGCCTTCGCGCTCGGCGCGCTTGCGCTCGAGCTTGCGGGCGCGGCGAATCGCGGCGGCGCGTTCGCGGGCACGCTTCTCGCTCGGCTTCTCGTAATGACGGCGCAGCTTCATCTCGCGGTACACGCCCTCGCGCTGCAGCTTCTTCTTGAGCGCGCGCAGCGCCTGCTCGACGTTATTGTCGCGAACGATGATTTGCATACGGGTCCCGTCACACTCCTGAAATCGAACTATTGATTCTGCCCTGACCCGTCCTAAATATCTGAAAGAACAGGGTTTTCACAGCAAAACGCTATCGGCCTCCGGAGGCAATCCTGCGGCGGCACCGGCCCCATAGCAGCGCCCGGCGCACCGTTCAAGGCGCCCGCGAACGCAAGCTGTCACGACGAACCGTTCATCGGACAGGACGGAACGGGAAACCTGAACATATGGGTTATCGGCCATTAACCCACTGAATGATAAAGCATCGGTTCGAGCGGAGGGAAAGAATGTCGTTGAACAGGCGGGAAATGCTGCGTTTGGGCGCGTACGGGGCGGCGGGGGCGATCATCTCCACTGCTGCAAGCTCGAGCGTTCTTCCGTCGCTGGCGCTGCCACCGCAGCCCGCTGCAATGCCGGCCGCTCCGCAGCCGCAGATCGTCACGCCGGCGGCACCCGGGGGCATCGATCCGCAATTGTTCGCGCGCGCCAAGGCGGCCCTCGACCAGCACCAGATCTATGCGCGCGACACGATCGGCATCGTCGATTTCTCAAGGCCGTCGAGCGATCCGCGCTTCCATCTCGTCGATCTCGCCAGCGGCCAGGTCGAAAGCCACCGCGTCTGCCATGGCCGCGGCTCCGACCCGTCGCACTCGGGCTACCTCGAGCGCTTCTCGAATGAGTTCGGGTCCTATGCGACGTCGAACGGCACCTACACGACCGGCGACTATTATGACGGCAAATACGGGCTTTCGATGAAGGTCCGCGGGCTCGACTGGACCAACAACAATGCCGAGCCGCGCGCGATCGTCATCCACAACGCCTGGTATGCCGAGGACGACATGATCGCGCTGCACGGGCAGCTCGGCCGTTCGGAAGGCTGCTTTGCGATGAGCCGCGACAGCCAATATGCCGTGATGCGCAAGCTCGCCGGCGGCCGCATGATCTACGCGGAAAAGCTCGCGTAAGGCCAAGGCTGGTGCCCCTGCTCGCCGTTCGGTGAGCGGCACGTTCGCAACTTTCTTATTCGAAGCTGGCGCCGCCGTCGTGGACGCGCATAGTGCCGCGCGATGAACACTATCGTCGACCGGCAGGGCGCCCTCGCGCGCGGGCTCGCGGGCATCCGTACGCAGTTTGGCATCCCCCAAACTTTTCCGCCCGACGTGCTGGCAGCAGCGGAGGCCGCGTCGACGCGCAGCACAGAGGGGCGCGCCGACTGGACGAATCGCCCTTTCGCCACGCTCGATCCATTGTCGTCGACCGATCTCGACCAGGCGTTCGCAATCGAGCGCGCGGGAGCGGACCTGCTGCTCCATTATGCGATTGCCGATGTCGCTTTCTTCGTCGGCAGCGGCGGCCCCATTGACACTGAAGCCTGGACCAGAGGCACGACGATCTACCTGCCCGACGGCAAGGCCAGCCTCTACCCGCCCGTGCTGAGCCAAGGCGCCGCAAGCCTGCTTCCCAATGTCGAGCGACCCGCAGTCGTGTTCACGATCAAGGTCGATCCCGAAGGATGTTCGTCGCTCGCCGGAGCGGTCCGGGCGGTGATCCAGTCCCGCGCCAAACTCGGCTATGAAAGCGTCACGCCAGACCAATTGCCCGAGGGCGTTGCCGATCTGTCGAGCCGGATCGAGCGCGCCGAGGACGCGCGGGGCGCCGAGCGGGTCGATGCGCCCGAACAAGAGGTGACGGAGGAGTCCGACGGGCACTTTGTCCTCGCATTCCGACCGCAGTCTGAAGCCGAGAAGCAGAACGCCTCACTCTCGCTCGCGGCCAATCTCGCCATTGCCGACGCCTTGCTCGCGCATCGCACGGGCCTGTTTCGGGTCATGGCCCAGCCGGACGCGTGGGCAATCAGGCGCCTTCGTCATTCGGCCAAGGCGCTTGGGCTGGACTGGCCGAAGGATGCGACTCTCGCCCAGTTCGAGCGGACGCTCGACGATCGCAACCCGCGGCATGTCGCCTTCCGCTCGGCCATTCGCCGCGCAGGCCCCAATGCGACCTACGCGCCGTACCGGGATGGATTGGTTCCGTGGCATTCGGCGATGGCTGCGACCTACGCGCATGCCACGGCGCCGCTCCGGCGGCTGGCCGACCGCTATGTCATCGAAGCCGCGCTTCAGATTGCCAACGGGCAAGCCGTTTCAGCGGAGCTTGGCGCGATCTTCGAGCAACTCCCGCCGGTGATGGAGCGCGCCGAAACGCGCGCCGCCCAGATCGGGCGGGCGACGCTCGATCTTGCCGAAGCGATCATGCTCGAAGGAATGGAGGGCACACGTTTCGAGGCGGTGGTGACCGATCTCGACGAGCGCGGCGCACGCATCCAGCTGGCCGACCCGGCGGTGATCGCGCGGGTCGACGCGAAGGGCGCCGTGCCCGGCGACCGGATCGAGGTCGAGCTCGTGTCGGCCGACGTTGCGCAGCGGCGGATCGCCTTCGAGCGCGTGGGCTGACGGCTTATCGCGTCGCGATCTGGCCGGCCGGTTTCGCCTTCGGCTTGGGCGCTGCGACTTCTTCCTTCGGGACAGCGAGCGACGCGCCGCCGTCCTTCATGTCGAGCGCGGCCATCGCCTTGGAATCGCGGCCGTAGAGGTCCTTGTAGGTGACAATTCGGCCGTCATTGAGCGCGGCCGCGCTGAAATAGACGATGTAGACCGGCACCGGCTTGACGAAGCTCGCCTGGACGCTGTTCTTGCTGTCGAGCGCCGCCTGAATCTTGTCCGGCGTCCATTCGCCGCCGTCGTCGCCGAGCAGCTCGGTCGCAAGGTCGAGAATGTGCTCGGTGCGCACGCAACCGTGGCTCAGCGCGCGGGTCGCGTCGTTGAAGCGGCTGCGGGCATTGGTGTCGTGGAGGTAGATCGCCTTCGAATTGGGCATCACGAACTTCAGTTGGCCAAGAGCGTTGGTCGGCCCCGGCGGCTGGCGCCAGCGCTGGATCTTGCCGTCGGCGCCCTTGACCGGGACGAAGCCCTTCTTGCCCGCGGCCTCCTTCTCGATGCTCTTAGGAACTTCCCACCACGGGTTGAGGATCACGCCGGTGGCGAGCGCGCTCAGCTGCGGCGTCGGCGTCGACAGCTTGCCGGCGATTGCCCGGTGCTTCCACCGGTTGACCCCATTTTCGACCAGGGTCGCATGGAAGCCCGGCACGTTCACGATGATGTATTTCTGCCCAAGGTCGCGCGGCAGCCAGCGCCAGCGGTCAAGGTTGAGCCGGATGCGGTCGCGCTTCGCTTCGTCGCTCGCAGGCGTCGTGGCAAGTGCGGCCTTGAGCGCGGCATATTGCGGGTGGGTTGGAAGAAGCCCGTTCAACGCGTCGGCCAGATTGTGCTGGGCGAGCGCATTGCGGAGCAGCGCATCCTGCCTCGCCGAGTCGAGATCCTTGTCGACCAGATACCAGTCGGTCCGCCCAGGCTTCTTGACGTGGCCGAGCGCCAGGTCCGACGAAACCAGATCGAACCGCTGAGTCGCGGCGGGCGATATGAGCGCCGGGTTGCCACTCTGGATCGCGGCCTCGAGGCCCGCCGGGTCGTAGTCGGCAGGGTCAAGGCCTTCACCCCCGATCTGCTGGATGTACGCGAGAAGCGCCTGCGCACTGGCGAGGTCCCACACTATTGGCGGCAATGGCGGCGGCACCGCCGGGGCTGGCTGAGCCTGCTGATCGGCCTGGAAATCGGGATTGCCGGGAACCGGCGCGTCGGGGGCAATCGCCTTCGGCTTTGGCGTCTTGGCGACGGGCGGCGGCGCCGGAATGCCCATCGGGGCGATTTGCGCGACCGCCGGATTTGCGGCCAATCCACCGAGAATCGTGAACCACAGCAAAGAGCTTGGACGCAGCCTCATGGTCCCCACCAACCTGTTCATTTCAAACGATAACCCCGCTTCTTCCTTAATCAATACATGGCAATTTGCCGCTCCGCCAGTCGCCTGCACGACACAGTGGGCCTGATTTTGCGAGGCCGACATTTGCAAACCAATCCTTAAGCGAGGCTGGCTAAGCTTGCCTGCCGACGTGGGAGGGCAATGTGGCGTCCAGTTATTTCCTAGACGGGTCGATGATCCCGCGCACCGAGAGGCGCAGCATCGACGAGCGCACCGAGGTGAGGCACCCCTCGCTGTCGAATACCGCGGTACTCGAATTCCGCGGGCGCAAGCACGTGATTCGACTCCTCAACGTCTCGCCCTCCGGCGCGATGGTGGTGTTTCCGCACACGCCGAATATCGGTGAGCGGTTGCTGATCCAGCTTCTTGACCGCGGCGCCGTCTGGGCACAGGTGCGATGGGTGAAGGACGGCCGCGTCGGCCTGTCGTTCGCGGCTCCGCTGGAGTAGCCGCGGATGGAGATGAGTTTCGTGACGATCAAGGCCCGAATCGCCGAGGACCAGAGCGACGAGCGCCGCAAAAATCCCCGCCTGCCGGTCGAGCTCGAAGGCACGATGCGCGAGCTGGGCGCGAGCGGCGTGGAAGCCAAGGTCCTCAACATCTCGGAACGCGGATTCATGGCGATATCCGATACCCAGTTCGAAGTCGGCTCACGCGTCTGGTTGATGCTGCCGGGCCGCGAGCGCGCCAATGCGGTGATCAAATGGATTGCCGGCGACAAGCTCGGCGCCGAGTTCGCCGCGCCGGTTTCGGTCGAGGACCTCGACGCCTGAAACTCGGCTGGTCGACGGCCGGTCTCTGCCTGGCGTTAAGCGCTCCTCCGGCCAATCATTAAACCTGGATCGGTTCCTGCAACCGCGCGCGCGGTCGCTCGTTGGGCGGGCCGAAAGGAAGGTCTGCCATGCCGATCACTTCCGGCGAATCCTGGAAGCCCTATGAGCGGGGCTATCACGCAGTCTACCGCGAGCATCAGGTCAATCATTGCCCCGGCTGTGGCCGTACCCAGTGGATCATTGGCCGAGTCTCGGCCGAATGCGCTTTTTGCACGACAGCCTTGCCGCTCGCCGAGGCAAGCATGCGCTCGCACAATGGTCCGGTGATCATCCAGCACAAGAACCGCGACGCCCATGCGTGGGCCGCTTAGCGGCGGCATAGCGGCGAGCTTAGACTTTCTTCCGCACCGGCACCTGGACGTTGCACAGGTCGACGCCGCCCGCCGGGCGGATGTAGAAATCGTCGTGGCGATTGGCGCGCACCTTCAGATATTGCGCGAACGCCGCGCTGGCGGTGTCCATCACTTCATATGACGGCCGTTCGCCGGCGGGCATGTCGCTGGCGATTCGGATGCTGGCGATCGGCGCATATTGCGCCTTGTCCTTGTAGAAGCCGAGCGCCTCGGTCCCGCGCGGCAATGTGCTGAGCCTGTCGATGCCGTCGATGACGCGTCCGACGAGCGCGATGTTGCGATCGAGCTGGCGCGGCCCGTGGCCGATCACCGCGTAAAGCTCACCGCCCGTGCCGGTGTCGGGCGAAAGGTCGCGGCCAACGCCGACGCTGCCGTAGCAATGGGTGAGGTCGGCCCAGCCCTCCTTGGCGCTGTAGGCGACCGGCCAGCCGTCGGCGAAGCCGGCGCCCGGTGCATAAGGATCGGGCGAGCCCAGCCGCGTGATGCTGAGCCCCTTCAATGCGCGCGTATATTCCGCCGGCGGCTTGGGCGTGACGCCCGCCGGCCACGGCTTGTCGCTCTCGTTCAATCCCCATTGCGCGACATAATTGTCCTGCACGCGATAGACCGTCGCGCCGTCCCAATATTTGCCGCGGGCGAGCGCCTTGATGTTGGCGACGTGGACCGGGGCGAAAGCGGGCGCGAGCTGGACCACGATGCGCCCGCCGTTGGCGAGGTCCATGACCATTAGGTCATCGGCGGGGATCGCCTTCCACGCGCTGGCCGGAGCAGCGGCGACAATGTCGTTCGGCGTGAGCAGCTTCTTCGCGGGGGCCGCGCCGATCAGCAGCGCGGCAGCAGTTGCGAGCAGGACCAAGCGCATGAGAATCTCCCCCGTTTGACGGCGGTCTAGCGAAGCCACGAGGCCGCCGCTATCCGCTTGCCATGTATCTCGCCACCTTGATGCTGCTCGGCTCCGGAGAGCTCGGCCGCGAATTCACGATTGCCGCCAAGCGGATCGGCTGCCGAGTCATCGCCTGCGACCGCTACGACAACGCCCCGGCGATGCAGATGGCGGATGCCTCCGAAGTGTTCCCGATGCTCGACGGCAAGGCCTTGCGAAACGCGGTCGAGAAGCACCGCCCCGACGTGATCGTGCCGGAGATCGAGGCGATCGATACGGCGACGCTCGCCGCGCTCGAAGTTGAAGGCTGGCGCGTCGCGCCGTCGGCCAAGGCGGTGCAGCTGACCATGAACCGCGACGGGATCCGCGACTTCGCCGCAAAAGAAGTCGGCCTTGTCACCTCGAAATACCGCTTTGCCGAAACCCGCGATGCGGCGATCGCCGCCGCGGCAGAAGTTGGTCTCCCGTGCGTGGTCAAGCCGGTGATGTCGAGCTCGGGCAAGGGCCAGAGCACGGCAAAGTCCGAGGACGAAGTCGGCGCGGCATGGGACCATGCCGTCGCCAACATGCGCGGCGATCGCCCGCGCGTGATCGTCGAGGAATTTGTCGAGTTCGACAGCGAGATCACGTTGCTCACCGTCGCGACCAAGGATGGCGTACTGTTCTGTCCGCCGGTCGGTCATCGCCAGGATCTCGGCGACTATCGCGAAAGCTGGCAGCCCGCCGAGATCCCGCGCGAAGCGCTGCAGTCCGCACGCTATCAGGCGCGCAAGATGATCGATGCGCTCGGCGGCTACGGCCTGTTCGGAGTCGAGTTTTTCGTGCGCGGGGACCAGGCGATTTTCTCCGAGCTCAGCCCGCGCCCGCACGATACCGGCATGGTCACATTGATCTCGCAATTCCCCAACGAGTTCGAACTTCACCTGCGGGCGATCCTCGAACTGCCGATTCCCTCGATCGAATTCGCCGGCCCATCGGCGTCGGCGGTGATCCTGGCTGATCGGGAATGCGAAAGCTTTTCCTACGACGGCGCTGGCAAAGCCTTGGCGCTCGGCTCACCGGGCAATCCGGTCGACGTCAGAATTTTCGCCAAGCCGAAGACGCTGAAGAATCGTCGAATGGGCGTGGCCCTTGCACGCGGCCCGAGCGTTGAAGATGCAGTCGAACGCGCCAAGGCTGCAGCCGCGCGCGTCCGTATTCGTTATTCGAGCTGAAGGAGGAGCCATGCGCCGCATCCTGTCGACCGTCCTGCTCGGCGGCCTCGCTTTGTCGGCCTGCAACAGCGGCGAGCAGCAGCCGGCCGCCAACCAGACCTCCATCAAGGTGCGATCCAACGAGCAGGAGCAGCTCAAGAAGCTCGACGCGCTCAACCTCGCGATCGCGCTCAAGCACGCGATCTACGACGCCGGCTACACCTGCAAGCGGATCACCGATGCGGGCTTTGTCGGCGAGTACAAGAATCTCGACATGTGGATGGCGCATTGCGTGTACGAGAAGGGGTCGCCGCGCGATTGGGCGATCTTCGCCGGTCCCGACGGCAGCGCCCAGGTGCGCGACTGCCGCGACGTGCCCGGCAGCGGCCTTCCGACCTGCGAAATCAAGAAGCGGCCCGCGGGCAGCTTCAACGAGTTGAAGCCGGCCTCAGCGTCCTAGTTGGGACTTCCCGGGTTGCACTGGCGCGTCTCTTTATATTCGCCGGCCGCGGAGCGTTCCTTGATCGTCACGCAATTGCCCTGCTTGAGCTCCTCGCGCCAGCTGCCGTCGGGGTTGGTCACGCGGTTGCCCTTCGGCACGCGGCGGCCGTCCTTGTCGATCGTATAGCTCCAGCCCTTGGGCGTTTGCTGGCCCTGCGCCTGCGCATAGGCTGCGGTGGCAAAGCCCGCGCCCGCGACGAAGGCGGCGGCGCCGGCGATCAGCGCGTTCCTGGCGGACAATTTCATCACAACGCTCCTCATGGCCCCTGATAGCCGGCAACAAGTGAACCGGCGCTGAAGTCGTTTCGTTGCCGCAAAGTCTAGCGGCCGACTCTCACCATCCCATGTTGGATCGAGAGCATGGAATCGCAATGGCTTAGCGTCGATTGGCGGTGAGCGACGAGGATTGCCGACGGGCGTGGCTCGATCGACTTCAACCGCTCGATCAGCTTCTCTTCGCTCTCCTGGTCGAGAGCGGCAGTGGCCTCGTCGAGGATGAGCAAGCTCGGCTTCCTCAAAAGCGCCCGAGCGAGCACCAGCCGCTGGCGCTCCCCGCCCGATAACTGGCTGCCGCGGTCACCGACATATTCGTCGAGACCGCGGGGGAACGCACGAACACGCTCGCTCAGGCCGACCAGTTCGAGCGAATGCCACAGCCCGGCATCGTCGGCCGCGGCCCCTTCTGCGAGCAGATTGCCGCGCACGCTGTCATTGAACGCGCCGCTGTCCTGACCGACGTAGGCGATCGCGGCGCGCCAGCGGTCGAGCAGGTCGGCAAGGGGCTGGTGATCGACCGCGATCCGTCCGCTTTGCGGCGCGAGCAAACCGGCGAGCAGGTCGATCAGTGTGGTCTTGCCCTCGCCAGAGGCGCCGCTCACGCCCATCCATTCCCCGCGCTTAAGGATGAACGATGTCGCGCGCAGGCCAAGGCCGGGCCGGTGCTCGAAGGTGACCGAATCCAGCTCGATCTGCTTCCAATCCAGCGGCTCCGCCTGCGACCCCCTCGCAATGGCAGCGCCGAGCGCGCCGAGCCGGTGCTGGATGGCCGCGAACGCGGGGGCATAAGCGGCGAGCTGGAGGGCGTTGTTCTGCAATTGCTGCGCCGGGCCGCTCATGCGCGCGAACAGAACCAGGCTGGCAATCAGGACGGCGAAAGGGAGGTCAAGGACCCGAACGCCGATCAGCAGCAGGGCTGCAGCGAACAATGCGGCACCGAAGGCAGCAAATTGCCGGGAGAAAGAAAAGTCCCGCGCGAATTGCGTGAAATGTGCTGCGGTGCGCTGAAGGCTGATGCGATATTCCTCGAGGAAGGCGGCGACCGTTCCTTGCGCCAGCGCAGCCTTGAGGCCGGCGTGAAGGCGGAAGCCGGTTCCGGCACTATCGTCGAGCGCGCCGCTGATCGCCTCGCCGCTGGCGACGCCGCGCCTTGTCCAGCGCAACGAGAGCAGGAAGCCACACGCCAAAAAGACGGCGGCGACCGCAGTCAGCGCTGGCGACAGGAGGAATGTCAGCGTCAGCTGCACGAGCAGCATCGATCCCGCCACAGCCAGGCCCTGGACATTCTCGACCGCCTGCTGCGCGCGCGGGACATCGTTCAACAACAAGGATTGCATGCCCGACTGGCCGATGCGGCTCGCGAACGGCCAGCCGCGGCTTGCCAGCGTCGCGCCTGCGCGCAGCCTGAGGCTTGCTCCATAATCGGCGGAAAGGCGGGCAAGAAGCACGTCACGGCCGAACAGCAGCAGCGAGCGCAGCGCCATCGCAGCAATGAACAAGCCAAGCGCACCGACAAAGCGCTGATCGTTGCTCAAGGACGCCACCCATGGCGCGATGCCGGTCAACGCCGGCCCTGCGCTGCGCGTCGCGATCGTCGCCAGGGGCACGATCATCAGCAGCCCGAAGCCTTCGGCGGCCGCGCCCGACAGCATCAGGGCGAACGCCGGCCACAGGCGAGCGCCCGCGAACTTCCTGTAATCTGAAAAGAGAGCGGCGATGCCGCTCGGGTCGGCCCGGCTCAAATCGGGCAACGGCG
>Ga0207674_10001510_pt1 | contig 30016 bp, 18 predicted proteins | sample KBSCornC72_FD_184303 | JGI IMG/M metagenome (GOLD analysis project Ga0207674, IMG submission 184303) | Corn rhizosphere microbial communities from Kellogg Biological Station, Michigan, USA - KBS Corn C7-2 (SPAdes) (version 2) | ecosystem: Host-associated > Plants > Roots > Rhizosphere > Soil ...
TAACCCTGGGCGGCGGCGGCACCATCACTCTCGGCGCCGGCGGAAATGTCACGCTGGGTGGTGGCGGAAACGTAACCCTCGGCGGTGGTGGAACGGTCACACTCGGAGCAGGCGGCGATATTTCCGTCGGAAGCGGTGGAAACGTCACACTCGGCGCGGGCGGCACTGTCACCTTGGGCGCAGGCGGCAACATCACCCTGGGCGCCGGCGGGACAGTCACTCTCGGCGGTGGCGGCAATGTCACTCTGGGCGCTGGCGGTACCATCACTCTCGGCGGTGGCGGCACCATTACCATGAACGCCGCGGGAACCGTGACGTTGGGGGCTGGCGGCGGAACCATCAATGATTCCCCAGAACCTGCCGGCACCTACAATGTCGGCGCTGGGGGGACCATTACGCTCGGGGCCGGCGGCAATGTAACCCTCGGCGCCGGTGGCAACGTGACGCTCGGAGCAGGCGGCAATATCACGCTGGGTGCTGGCGGAAACATCACTCTCGGCGGAGGCGGCACGGTAACGCTCGGGGCCGGCGGCAATGTGACGCTCGGCGCTGGCGGTGTCGTTACGCTCGGCGGAGGCGGAAACATCACTCTCGGTGCGGGCGGCAACATCACGCTTGGCGCCGGAGGCAATGTCACGCTCGGTGGCGGGGGCATCACCAGCACCGAACTCGATTACGATTCTGCAAACTCCATCGTTCGTCCACCACCTTCAGCCACGTACACAGTCGTACCATCGGCCGTTCGTGTGGACTGGACCGCGCCGGCTTTTGGCGTCGTTCAAACCTACACGATTTCGCGCAGCGTCAATGGTGGTCCGGCTGTCGTGATTGGCAGCGTCAGCGGAGTCAATGGAAATCCCCCTGCAACCACTTTCTTCGATACGAACCCGGTAACTGGAACGGTGGTCTACACCATCTCGACTACGCTTGTTCCAGATCCGGGCACGAACACGCAACGGCAGAGCGCACCTTCGCCTCCGGCAGTGCTCACGGTCGATCAAACCATTGTTCTTGGTTCGCTGCCGAGTTCGGTGTCGATCTCAAGTTCTTCGCTGCCTGTTACGGCGACTGCGAAGACAAACGGCGTTCCCAACATGCAACTCGTGAGCTTCGCCGCGACAGGACCTTGTTCGGCAGGCCCTTCGTCGATCGACGGAAGCGGTGTTTCTTCAGCCACCGTGACCTTTAGCAGTACGGGAAGCTGCACCATCATCGCGTCACAAGACGGCAACAGCACCACCGTGCAATCCGGCACCGCTTACAACGCCGCTACCCCCGTCTCGGGCACATTCACAATCGTCTCCGCGGATTCGAACATCGTTTCGCAGACCATCAACTTCCCGCAGTTGCCGAATGTGCAATACGGCAGCAGCCCGATCCCAGTAAGCGCCACGGCATCCCCCTCAGGGTTTACCGTCTCTTTCACCACGGCGGGGCCATGCACTGTGCTACCCGGCAATCAGATCAAGATCACTGGAGCGGGCATCTGCAAAATGACCGCTTCTGCGCCATCAGGAACAGGGCCAAACAACACAACCTATAGCGCTGCTTCCGTGACACAGTCGTTCAACATCGCTCCTGCTCCACTCACCGTCACAGCGGGGGACATAATCGTTCCCTACGGGCAGGCTATCCCGTCATTGGCGAACGACTACACCATCACTGGGTACGTGAACGGAGAAAGCTCAGCGGTGTTGAACAATACCAAGCCGGCGCTCTCCACCACCGCAACCTCGGCCAGTGTTCCTGGCACGTACCCGATTATCGTTTCCACCGGCACTCTCGCCGCCACAAACTACTCGTTCGTATTTGTGAATGGCGTCCTCACCAAGGCCGCATCCGTACCTCCGTCGGGCACGGCCTGCAACGGGACCTATAGTGGCACCTTCAAAGGGAACCTGACGGTCAGCAAAGGCCAGACTTGCGTCTTCTTCGGAGGCGGCACAACGGGCAGCATCACTGAAACAGGCGGCAATCTCGTTCTGAAAGGCTCCACGATTGGTAGCAACATCGTGATTAACAGCGGCGGAGCTTTCAATATAAGCGCCTCCACTATCATCAAGGGCAATCTCACGATTCAGAGCCTGCCTAAGAGCACTTCTTCAAATCAAGTCTGCGGATCGACGATCGCCGGCAGTCTGGTGCTCCAAAGCAATGGCACCGCGGTCGTCATTGGCGATGGCACACCGGCGTGCACTCGCAACACCATCAATGGAAGCCTGCAGGTTTCCAACAACTCAGCAGCTGTGACGATGTATGGGAACAAAGTCATCGGCAGCGTGCAGGTGCAGGGCGACTTGGGCGCCTCCACCATCAACGCAAATACCGTAGGCGTCAGCGTGCAGGTACAAAGCAACGCAGGAGCCACCCAGGTCTTCAACAACGTCATCGCCAACGCTCTGCAGTGTCAGTCCAACACCACCATCACTGGTGCTGGAAACAAGGCGGCTGTCAAACAAGGGCAGTGCGCGAAATTTTAGAAGCGGTGGATCCGGGCGGATAGATTCCATTCGCCCGGATGAATCTATGTGCTGGAACTCTGGTGAGCGCTTGATTGCCGCCCGCGCAAGGCGAGCAATCTAGCTGCCCAACCGATGTCTTACATCCGCAACCAGCGGATCATCCGGCGACTGCCCGCGAATGGCGAGATAGTTTTGGTAGAAGTCCGCGAATCCCGCGCTCTTCATGCCCTCCCGCGCGCGACCCTCGTAGTAGAAGACGAACGGGAAGTACGCAAACGTTGGCACGTTGTCATCGAACAGCTCGATCGCTTCGCCGCGTCTCTTCATGCACTGGTCAAATTGCGCGTCAGCCTCGGTGAACGCATCTGCTTCGAGATAAGCCCGCCCCAGTTCGAAGCGTCCGATCCAGGTATCCAGCAGGTTGTTCCCGGCAGTCAATTGCCGGATCGCTTCGTTCGTATCCTTCTTCTTAAGCGCGATCAAACCCGCGATCATTTTTCCATAAGCCTGCGACTCGCTCGATAACGACGAAGAAAGGGTGGTCATTAACTTCTGCGCTTTGACGAATTCGCCAGCCTCCGCGTATGTGATTGCTCCCAGAACCTGAATCGGAACACCCTGGCTCAGCACGAGCGCCTTGTCGCTGTTAGCGACAGCCGTGTTCCGGTTTCCTCTCGATTCTTCGATCTGGGCGAGCATCACCAACTTCCTCGCGGCGCCGTCGTTGTTCCTGGCTGCGAGATCCGCCGCCGCCCCTTTTTTCAGGATGTTCACTGCATCCGCGTGGCTAGCCTGGTAAGCGGCAAGATCTGCCAGTCCCGCGGTCGCAGTGGATGCAGCGACCGGACCAAAGCTCTCAAGCTGATGGTATGACCGGCTCGCATTCTCAAGCTGCCCCTGCCCCAGCTGCGCTTCCGCCAGCACCAGGTATCCCTGTGCGGCTTTCGGATTGATGGAAAGCGCAGTCCGCGCTTCCCGCTCGCTGCCGGCGAAGTCCCCAGCAAAGGCGCTGATGAATGCAAGGTTCAAACGTGGTCCAACGCCCTTGGGGACGATCTCCACCGCGCGCTTCGCCGCTTCCAGAGCCTTTGGTGCGTTGCGCAACTGCGTATAGCAGATGGATAAGTTATTTTGACCAACTCGATCAGCGGGATACTTCGTCACCAGCCGTGTGTATTCCTGCACGCAGTTCTGCCAGTCGCCGGCGATGCGATAGTAGAGACCCCGATCGCGATATTGTTCGCGTTCCGTCATGTTGTCGACGTACTGCATCGCCTGCTGCATGTACTTCAGAGCATCTTCGTGCTTTCCCAGGTTCTCGGCCATCGCAGCCAGGCCGGTGTAGGCCCACGTCAGTTTTGGATCCAGTTCCGCGGCCTTCTGGAACGAATTGAACGCATCCTGAAACTTGCCTGCAAACTGCTCCTCTGAGGCGATGGATGCCTGGTGAACCGCCTCAAGCGATGCCGCCTTGAATCCGCCACTGACCTCGGCAAACTGCACCGACTTGGGCGTTGAATCGCCGAGCGCCTTGCGGATAGGGGCCGCCAGTTGCGGGAGGCTCGTCAGGATCGCCTGCTTGTTCGCGACCTTGACCTCCGAGCGTGCGATCTCCCTTCCGCTTACGGCATCGAGAGCAATCGCGGAAACTGCGTACTCATCGCCGCGCAGATTGATTTCGCCTGTGATCACCGTGTTGACATTCTGATTGACGGCGATCAACCGTGCTGACTGCTCATCGAGTTTGTCTGTCGGATGCGGAAGCTTTTCCGCCAGCTTGCGCGCGTCTCCCCGGCTATATAGGTTCACGAAGCTCGCGCCTTCCAGTGCCACACCGAGCATCGGCTCCAGCGAATTATCCAGAATCGGGTCGCCAGTGTGGTTCGCAAAATCTCCGATCAGCACCGAGACCGGGCCATGTGCTACGGGTATAGCGGCCTTCTGCCGACTGATAACGAACCACGAAACTCCGGCGGCGATCGCAACAATCAGAACGCTGGCGATCGCAAAGCGCTGCCACTTTATCTCCCGCAGCCGGTTCACCTTCAACCGCACTGAGGAGGCCTTGACCCTTCCAGTGGCTTTCCATGAGCGCAGATCTGCCTCCAGCTCTTCTGTTCTCTGGTACCGGTAAGCAGGATCTTTCTCAAGACATTTCGCGATGATATTGCTCAGCGTTCCCGGAATATTCTTGTCAACTTCCGACAATGGCACAGCGCGCTGTTGCGTCCGCTTCAGCAAACTCGCCACCATGCTCTCAGCTCTGAACGGCATCGAACCGGTCAGCATCTCGTAGCCGATCAAGCCAACCGCGAAGATATCTGATCGTTGATCCAGTTCTTTCCCGAGTGCCTGCTCCGGAGACATGTAGTCGAGCGTTCCCACCAGCGCGCCCGTCTGTGTCATCCCGTCGCTGCTGTCGATCATGCGCGCGAGACCAAAGTCCATCACCACCACGCGCCCTGTCGTATCTTCCCGCATGACATTCTGCGGTTTCAGGTCGCGATGAAGGATGCCGACTCCATGCGCAGCCTCCAGGGCAAGACAAATCTGATGGAATATCTCAACGGCTTCATCGGCCGGTAGCTTGCCACGTTCTTCCAGAATGCTGCGGAGATCGCGCCCTTCCACCAGCTCCATGGTGACGAAGCGCATTCCCGCGTCCTCTGACAGGTCATAGAGGCGCACAACGTTTCGGTGCGTCACCTTGTGCGAGAGTCGCAGCTCTTGTTTGAACCGGTCCACAATCGCCGAATTTCGCGCCAGCTCCGGCTTGATCACCTTCAGCGCGACGAGACGATCCAGTTCCAGGTCTTTGGCTTTATAAACGGAGCCCATGCCTCCGCTGCCCAGGACAGTCAGTATCTCGTATCGATTGGCAAGTATGGTTCCCGTCTGCAGTTCAGGCCCGTCGTTCCATCCGCGAGCCAGCTGCGTCCGACCCGTCACTCTGGTCTGCCGCTTGCCTTCCGTTTCATCAGAGCGAGACGGAGGCACCATTGTTTCGTCGAAGCGGGAAGGCGGCACCATCGTCTGGTCGGAAGACGACGACGGCACCAGCGTATCTCTCCAATGCGCGTCATCCGCAGAGTTGCTGAAGGCTACGGGCGAGCCTTGCTGCGTCGGCTTGTCACTTGCGGGGCGCTTCGGGGTCTCTGCCATACGGGTACGATCAGGTCGTATACAGACGGGTAAACTTCGACGTGAATGGGTCGACCCGGTTAGTTATCTAAGGATATTACGCCTTGAAGAACAGGAGGATGCAAATGACCAGCGATCACGCGCATGAGGTACATACCCTTGCAAGAGAATCGAGGTGTTTGACCACCGATCGCCCGACATTCTTCGAAGCTCAATGTGCAAACAGGTCATCGGCGCGGCCGTCCCGGATCAGTATTCGGTCAGATCGCGGCCATTCACCACAGCTCCGGGATAGGTCTGATGAATCTCTTTCACCAGATCTACTTCTTCCGGAGCCCCAAAATACAGCTGGTGGTATAGGACCAGGAGCTTAGGCTTGGTCTCCGTTGCCAGTTTCGCGAGTTCGCGGGTTGAGGTATGAAAGCTGCGATGATACTGCCCGCGTGATGCTCCGAATACCAGGTTAAAGCGCTCATCCGAATACACCTCGTGCACCAGCACATCGCATCCTCGGCAGGCGTCCACAATGGATTGGGTCGGTCGTGTATCGCCGGATATGACGATCCTGCGTCCCCCCGCATCAATCGCATATCCGAACGCCAGAGGCCACGACCCATGCTTCACTTCGATCGATCGCACGGTCACATTGGCGTCTTTGTAGATCACTCCTCCACGTTCAAACTCATGGACTTCCACGCTCAGGCCTCCATCATTCAGTCCCTCCAGTCCTCCTGTCCGAACCTGAATGTCTGCTGCGTACGCCTGCTTCAGGTGATCGGTCATCGCAGCAATCCCTTTAGGACCATAGACCTCGAGCGGCTGCCTTCGACCCACCACCCAGGGGGTCAGCATGACGTCGGGATACCCCAGGGTGTGATCCGAGTGAAGATGAGTGATGAACAATCTTGTGAGGTGGGTCGCATCCAGCGCTGCGATACCGAACTTCTCAGCCGCCGCCTGCGCCTGGCGCACCACCCCTGGACCAGCGTCGAAAAGGTATGCCTGCCCGTTGAGCACCACCGCGACACAGGGCCCCGAACTCGACGGATCAGGAATTGGCGTCCCGGAACCGAGGATGATTACCTTCGCACTCTCTGCCACCAGAGCCGGAACGGCGACCGCGATTGAAAGGGCCAATACCAGCCCGAGTCGAGATTTCCTGGAGAGTAGCGGCATCCGGGCTCCTGGAGCGGCAGTCTACCACGCGATCGTTATAGAATAGCCAGACCCCGTTCCCCCGCTGGATTCACACGAAAACCACGAGGACAAATGGAAGCTTCTTCCTCTGCGACCACTCTGATCAGTACTCCCCCAGCAGCCGCGGACGCCCCCGATCCAGGACGCTGGGCTTCGCTCGCCGTTGTTCTCACGGGAGCATTTCTCGCAGCGCTCGATTTCTTTATCGTGAACGTGTCCATTCCCTCCATCCGCACGAGCCTGAACGCGACGTTCGCCGAGGTACAGCTCATCATTGCAAGCTATGGCTTGACGTATGCGGTCCTTCTCATTTCAGGTGGCCGGTTGGGGGACATTTACGGCCGCAGAAAGATGTTCGTTTGGGGCGTCATGTCATTTACAGCAGCGTCCCTGCTTTGCGGCATTGCTCCTTCCCCCGCGCTATTGATCGCTGCCCGGGCCCTGCAGGGCGTCTCCGGCGCGCTTCTGTTTCCTCAAGTCCTTTCGATCATTCAAGTCACGTTCCCGCAGCGCGAACGCGCAACAGCATTCGGATTTTTCGGAACCGTGATTGGACTCTCTTCTTTTGCCGGAAATGCCCTCGGCGGCGTCCTGGTGAGCGCGGACCTCTTTCACCTCAGCTGGCGGCCCATCTTCCTCATCAATCTGCCCATCGGATTGCTAACCGTCATCCTCGCTGAAAAATTTGTGAAAGAATCTAGTTCTCCAAAAGCGCGCCGGCTCGATCTTGGCGGAGTAGCCATCCTCACAGTTGCCCTCACCCTTCTGCTCTATCCGCTCATTCAAGGGCGCGAAGCCGGTTGGCCAGCGTGGGCCTTCATCTGCCTGATTGCGTTTGTCCCGGCGCTCCTCATATTTCTTCGATTTGAGAAGCGTGTAACCGCGAAGGGAGGCTCGCCGCTTGTCGAGCTCTCTCTCTTTCACAACCGCGTTTTCGTCATTGGTCTTTGCAGCGGAGTTTGTTTCTTCAGCGGAGCCGCTGCCTTTTTCCTGATCTCGACCATCTTTCTTCAGAACGGGCTTGGATACTCTCCGCGACGTGCGGGACTGACCTTTCTGTGGTTCGCCGTTGCGTTTCTCGGCAGCTCACTCGCGTCGGTCCGAGTGCAGCCGAAGATTGGGAGCCGGATTATCAACCTGGGAGTTGCATTCATGGTTTGCGGTCTCGCAAGCCTGCTTTGGATCTCCGCATTGCGAGGAGCCGCACTCACCAGCCTCAATCTCGCTCCGGTTCTTCTCATCTACGGCACAGGGCAGGGCTTCGTTATGCCGACATTGATTAATACGATCCTGATCAATATCAAGGGGTACGATGCAGGTTCAGCATCCGGAGTTCTAACTACCGTTCAGCAGGCGTCCTTTGCGACAGGAGTCGCGGTCATCGGCACCGTTTTCTTTAGCGCACTCGGCAGGCTCACAACAGTCGAAGCGTTCATCCGTGCATTGCGCATTGCATTCTCGGTCAACATCGGTTTGTTGTTGATCGTCTTCATCCTTATTCTTCAGGTTCCTCGATTCCCGGCCCGGGAGCATCACACATAGCAACGCATCTCTCATCGGTTCTGCGACGATCCCCAGACAGTCGCCGGAGCCGTCGATCAAGTCGAGCGACTGTGTTGCGCACAATGAAGCATGGAATTTTGGGCTCCGGAAGGACTGCTATGATTCGACAATCTCAATCGGGCGCGGAGCCAACATGGAATATGTTGCTGGGTTTCTGATCGCGTGTGCGGTCGGGCTGACAGGTGTCGGCGCCGGCAGCATTACCGCGCCGATTCTCATTCTCTTCTTCCACCTCAAGCCTGCCGTCGCGGTGGGAACGGCACTCACGTTTGCTGCCGTCATCAAGTTTGCGGTTTTGCCCATCTACCTTCGCCGCCGGCAGGTCAACTACCGCATCCTGCTCCTGCTCTGTTCGGGTGGAATCCCCGGCGTGGTTATCGGCATTCAGGTGCTGAAGCGGTTGAGCGTCGAAGATCACGAGAAAGAAATCTTCCTTGTCCTTGGCATCACGATCATCACGCTCTCTCTTCTGAATCTCTATCGCTCGCTCCGCCGCCGGATCCAGTCGTCTTCGGTTGATCGTTCGAAATGGCTCCCACCCATCGCCGCGCTTATCGGCGCCGAAGTTGGCGTTTCGTCTGCCGGGGCGGGCGCCTTAGGCGCCGTCGTCATCATGACGCTGACTCAGTTGACACCTGCGCTGGTCGTCGGCACCGATATGGTCTTCGGGCTTACCATCTCCACCATCGGAAGCGGGCTTCACCTGTTCATCGGCCACTACGACCTGCACGTCCTCGGCAGACTGTGTGCAGGCGGTGTCATCGGCGCCATCTGCGGAGCTTTGCTGTCGTCCAGACTCCCCTCGCGTGCGCTCCAGATGGTGCTATTCGTCTGTTTGATCGGCCTCGGTCTGCAACTCTGCATCAAGGCACTCAGTTGATTCTGTAAACAGAGGTTTAACTGAAATTAAGCTATCGACCCGCTCGCGAACCATGTGCTAAGCTTCTCGACACTGTGCCCCATCGACTACTTCTTCCCCTGCTCATGGCAGCTGTGTCTGTGTGCGTGGCTGAGACGCCGTTATCCGTCAATCTGAAATCGAGCCTGCCGTCACCTCAGCCGGTGGGCACGCCGATCGGCCTCACGGCCTTGCCGTCAACCGTTGGCCCAGCCGCCCGGGACACCTTCGTCTTTCAGTACTCGGTCAGCGTAAACGGCGGGCCCTTTCGCATCGTGCACGACTATAGCCAGCAGTTCGCATTCGCGTGGACCCCTGAGCTGTTCGAGCAGAAGGCGACGATCCGCGTTAAGATCCGCGACGACGATGCAAAGACGACTGCCCAGGCTGAGATTCCATTCCAGTTCGTCTCGCGGATCAAGGGGAACGCGCCGGTAATTACGCCAACTGCGCATCCGCTGGTTGCGCTGTTCAGTGCGCCTGGCTGCCCGCAAGGAAGCCAGTTCCGGGTCGCATTTCACGCCGACGGCGAAGAAGCAATCAGCCGCACGCCCGCGCAGCCATGCCAAGGGTCCATCAGCAGCAATGCCTACGTAGCTGGAATGCGAGCCGATACCGAATACAAAGTTCGGTCTGAAGTCATCAGCGGCGGCAAGGTTACCCCCAGCGATTACCTGTCGTTCCACACCGGGATGCTGGACGGCGACTTCCCCCCGGTCGAAATCTCTGTGCCGGCAACAGCCAAAGATGACTCCGAACCGGTGATCATCTATAGCGCCGCATCTCTGGGTTCAGGCGCGCGGCCCTTTGCAACCGACCTTCAGGGAAGGGTGATTTGGTATCTCCGATCCAATGACTTCCTTACGCGGGTACTTCCGGGCGGTCGTTTTCTTGTGTTGGGAGACGGAGCAAATTCGGTTAACCATACACGAGACACACAGCTATTGAAGGAAATCGATATCGCTGGAAACGTTATTCGTGAAACAAACATCGGAGTAGTCGCGGAGCAATTGAAGTCGAGAGGAATCCAGTCCGACTGCCAAAAGAACGGCAGAGAGTGCATCTCCGGCTTTCACCACGAGGCCATCCGATTGCCGAACGGGCACACCCTGGCGGTCGCTGGAATCGAACGCATGATGCCCACCGGCACGCAGGGATCGAAGATGCCGGTTGACGTTCTCGGGGACGTGATCATCGATCTGGACGAAGATTTCCAGGTGGCGGGCGTGTGGAATGGCTTCGACCACCAGGACCTGAATCGTAAATCGCTCTACGACGCCAAGTGCCACACTGGCGAAGGAGGGTGCCCGGCGGTTCTGCTCGCAGATGAGGCCAACGGGTGGACTCACACCAACTCCATTGCCTATATTCCTTCGACTGGCGACTTGATTATTTCTCAGCCGGAGCAGAACTGGGTGTTGAAGATCGACTGGAAAAACGGCAAGGGCAGCGGTAAAGTACTCTGGCGGCTCGGTAAAGACGGTGATTTCAAGGCCGACTCCAAGGATCCGAACCCCTGGTTTGCCTATCAGCACGACGCCGGATTCGAGCCCGTGGGATCCGATCTCCTTACCCTGGTGGATGATGGCGATACCACCGGTAGAGACGCCAAAGCGGTTGTTCGGGCACAGGTCTGGAAGCTCGATGAAGAAAAACACGTGGCCACACTGGTTTACAACGCTCCGCTGGGGATTCACACTTTCTGCTGTGGGTCAATCCAGACCCTGAAACACGGTGGATACAGTTCAGTTGCTGGAGCGTCTCTTCCCCTTCACGGGCGCACAGCCGAAACCGACAAGGATGGTAAGGTCGTTTTAGCAATGGACATCCTCGGCAATATTGACTATCGAAGCTTTCGCGTGGACGATATGTACTCGGCCCCGATTAAGTAATGCGGAGCGCAATTGATCGACTTGCACACACACACGGACCGTTCCGACGGCTCTACGGATGCCGCAGACCTGGTCCGTCTTGCAGTTCAAGAGGGCATTGAAGCCCTCGCGATCGCCGATCACGACACTCTCGCTGGCTATGACGCCGCATTGCCGATAGCTGCTGAGATTGGGCTGGAACTCGTGTGCTCTGTTGAACTAAGCACACGCCCTAATGAAGAGAGGTCCTCCGGCAAACGACAGCCCTCCGTCCATCTGCTCGGTTACTGGCTGCTTTCTCCACCATCGAGCGAGTTCCGATGTTGGCTCCAAAGCCAGCAGGAGAGCCGTCGTCGACGCAACCTGGAACTGGTCGCCAAGCTGGAACATCTGGGCGTTCCGGTCTCTCTGAATGAAGCAGAAATCTACGGCAGAAATCAGGTCGGCCGTCCTCATTTTGCAAGAGTTTTATGCGACAAAGGCTATGTCTCAAACATCCAGGAAGCCTTTGATCTCTACCTCGCCGATGAAGCCAAAGCCTCCGTCGAACGTGACGAACCCACCCTCGAAGCAGGCATCCAGCGAATAACTGAAAGTGGAGGAATCGCCTCACTGGCGCACCCCGTGCGTCTCCCGCAGCGCGGACCTGAACTTGCCCGCCTCCTCGAACGCCTGATGGAGGTCGGCCTCCAGGGCATCGAGGTCTACCATAGCGAGCACTCTTCCGCAGATACGGCGGAGTACAGCCAGCTCGCGAGCCGATTCGAGTTGATTCCCACCGGAGGCACAGACTTCCATGGCGAAAACAAGCCACGTATTCGCCTCGGTACTGGAATCGATCGCAACATCTCCCTGAGTTACAGCTTCCTCGAAAACATGCGCGAAATGTGCGCCGCTAGACAATCGCGAACGAGCGAAACGATATGAGAGACAGCCTTACATTGACGCACCTGCGCATGCTCGAGGCCGAGAGCATCCACATCATGCGCGAGGTGGTCGCCGAATTTCAGCGACCCGTCATGCTCTACTCCATTGGCAAAGATTCATCCGTCATGTTGCGCCTTGCGCAGAAGGCGTTCTATCCCGGCAAGATTCCTTTTCCATTGCTGCATATTGACACGACATACAAATTTCGCGAAATGATCGAATTTCGCGATCGGTATTGCGCGGAGATCGGCGCAAACCTCATCGTGCACACCAACAGGGCCGCAATCGATGCCGGCGCCAATCCATTCGATCTTGGAACGCAGAAGTGCTGCGGCCTGCTGAAGACACGTGCTCTGCTCGACGCCCTGGCGGAAGGCGAATTCGATGCGGCAATCGGTGGCGCTCGCCGTGACGAAGAAAAATCGCGCGCCAAGGAGCGGGTGTATTCATTCCGCGATCCGCACGGGCAATGGGATCCAAAAAATCAAAGGCCGGAACTGTGGAACCTGTTCAATTCGCGCCTGAACCCCGGCGAGAGCATTCGCGTCTTCCCGCTCTCCAACTGGACGGAACTGGACATCTGGGAATACATCAACCTGGAACAGATTCCTATTGTTCCCCTCTATTTCGCGAAGGAACGCGAGATGGTGGTTCGCAGGTCAAACCTGATTCCGGTCGAAGGGAATGTTCCGCTTCTGCCCGGTGAAAAAAGCGAGATGGTGATGTGCCGCATGCGCTCGCTCGGCTGCAGCCCGTGCACGGGCGCCATTCGATCTGAGGCCGACACACTGCCCAAGATCATTGAAGAGATGATGCTCTTCCGCCGCTCCGAACGTGAGAACCGCATCATCGACTTCGACACCGAAGGATCGATGGAGATCAAGAAGAGGGAAGGCTATTTCTAACGTGCCCGTAAGTAGCAAAGACTTAAACGGAATCGATGCGTTCCTCCGGCGGGAAGAGGAGAACGACCTGCTCCGCTTCATCACCTGCGGCAGTGTGGACGATGGCAAATCGACGCTGATTGGCCGCCTTCTCTACGATTCCAAAGGTGTCTACGAAGACCAGCTCAGCGCTATCAAGAAAGCGACGGTGAATCAATCCGCTGGTGCCATGGATTTCGCGTTGCTTACCGACGGACTGCGAGCGGAGCGCGAACAAGGCATTACGATCGACGTCGCCTACCGATACTTCTCTACGCCAAAGCGGAAGTTCATCATCGCCGACACGCCCGGCCACGAGCAGTACACGCGTAACATGGCGACCGGCACCTCCACTGCGAATCTTGCCATCGTTCTGATCGATGCGCGCAATGGAGTTCTACCGCAATCTCGTCGTCACGCATTTATCGCATCGCTAGTCGGCATTCATCATCTCGTCGTTGCTGTCAACAAGATGGACCTGGTCGGATACAGTGAAGAAGTCTTCGAAAGAATTTGCGCCGACTTCAACAGCTTTGCCGCTCCCCTCCAACTCACCGACCTCTACTTCATTCCGGTCAGTGCGCTGCACGGCGACAACATCGTCACTAAAAGCGAAAACATGCCGTGGTTCGACGGTCCAAGTCTTCTGCACCATCTCGAAACCGTCCACATAGCCAGCGATAGAAATCTCTCCGAAATGCGTTTCCCCGTCCAACTGGTATCCCGGCCGTCGCAGGACTTCCGCGGGTTTTCAGGCCAGATCGCCTCTGGCGTCCTCAAACCTGGTGATCAGGTCATGGTGCTTCCTTCCGGACGCACCTCTCGGGTGAAATCGATCGTGACCTATGACGGCGAACTCCCACGTGCTTTTCCTCCCATGTCCGTGACCGTGTGCCTCGAAGACGAGGTGGACGTCAGCCGTGGAAACATGCTCGTCCCGCCATCGCATCCGCCTCACGTCACTCGCTGCATCGATGCGCGGCTGGTTTGGATGGACCACCAGCCTCTCGATCTCCGCCGCCAGTACCTCGTCAAGCACACTACGCAGTGGGTGAAAGCCCAAGTTCGATACGTACGTTATCGTGTCGACGTGAACAGCTTCCAGCGTCATCCGGCCTCTGAGTTGAAACTCAACGAGATCGGAACTGTCGTGATCGATCTGCATTCTCCGTTGTTCGTCGATCAGTATCGCCGCAATCGCGCCACAGGCAGCTTCGTTCTGGTTGACCCGATCTCCAACCTGACCGTGGCGGCGGGAATGGTAACCGGTCGCGATCCGAAGATGGCGGATTCCGCCATTCAAGAGGTGCAACCTGTCGAGACCAAACACATCTCCCGTACAGACCGGCAGCAGAGAGTGGGTCATCCTCCTGTTCTTGTCTGGCTGAATGGAGGAGTGCAGCTTGCTTTCGAAATCGAAAGTGAACTCTTCAACCGCGGCTATCTCACGCACGTCATCGCTGCCCAGGCCGATGGCAGCGTGATGCTGGAACTCGCCCTGAATCTGACCGCGGCAGGGCTTCTTACTATCTGCGCCGCCGATTTCCTCTACGAAGTGGAGAGAGATCGCGCAAAGGCAATCATCGATCCCGCAGGCTTCATCGACGTGGACGCTTCTGTTTTCAGCAGCCCTGAAGAAGCAGTTGCCAGAATCACTGAAATCCTGGACGAGCGGCAAATCATTCCCATGCCTCGATGAGGTTGAATCGTTTCTAGAGGAGCGAGATATGAACTCTGGTTGTACCTTGTGGTTTACGGGCCTCTCAGGCAGCGGCAAGAGCACGCTCTCCCAGCTCGTTGCCTCGCGCCTGCGAGCACTCGGTGCCAGAGTCGAAGTCCTCGATGGCGATATCACCCGAACCTTGCTCTGTCAGGGTCTCGGCTTCTCCAGAGAAGATCGTGAAGAGAACATCCGGCGCATCGGCTTCGTCTGTGAACTGCTCTCGCGCAATGGTGTCATTGCGATCGCGGCTGCTATTTCGCCATATCGCGCTTCCCGCGATGAGCTGCGAAAACGGATTCCGAACTTCATCGAGATTCACATGAATTGCCCAGTCGAAGTTCTCATTCAGCGCGATGTGAAAGGCCTCTATAAAAAGGCGCTGGCGGGGGAAATCAAGCAGTTCACCGGCATCTCCGATCCCTACGAATCCCCCATTGCGCCAGAGTTGACGATTGATTCCTCTTCCGAATCGATCGAATCGAGCGTCGCGAAAATTCTTCACCGGCTCGAGGAACTTGAGGTCATTCCTTCCGCCGTCATGGATCGTCCAGGTTCTCAGACAGCAGAGAAATCAATCTCGACGTTCGGCTGATTTGCAGAGAACGTTTGTAAGCAGAAATCAGGGGCACGCAAGATGGCGTGCAAGAAAGGGGAGGTTAAGCATGAGTATGGCGGTGGCATGGCCCGAAAAAACAAAGGAGATGCACAATCAACACATCGATTCCACGTTTTGGAATGGCTTCAAATTCAGGGATGACGACATCATCATCTCGACGTACGCAAAGTCCGGTACAACGTGGATGCAACAGATCATCTCGCAAATGCTGTTTAACGGCGAAACCGATATCGACACACAGGCGATGTCGCCCTGGATCGACTTCCGGGTTCCCCCAAAAGAAGTAAAGCTGGCCGCCGTCGAGGCCCAGACACATCGGCGGTTCATCAAAACTCATCTTCCCGTTGAGGCCCTTGTGTACTCGCCCAAGGCCAAATACATCTACATAGGCCGCGATGGACGCGACGTACTATGGAGCCTCTACAACCACCACCTGAATGGCAACGAAGCCATGTACGACGCACTGAACAAGACTCCCGGTCTCGTCGGTCCGCCGCTCGAGCCTCCAACGGATGACATTCGCGAGTACTGGCACACATGGTTGGCGAAAGACGGTTTTCCTTACTGGTCGTTCTGGGAGAACGTCCGCAGTTGGTGGGCGATTCGCGATCTCCCGAACCTCATCCTCGTCCACTTCGAAACACTGAAGCGCAACATGCCTGCTGAGATGCGTCGCATTGCCGCCTTCCTCGACATCCCCATCGATGAGAGCAAGTGGGACGAGATCGTCGAGCACTGCACCTTCGACTGGATGAAGAACAACGGAGAGAAGATCGTTCCTCTCGGTGGAATCGTATGGAAGGGCGGCGTAAAAACCTTCATCAACAAAGGCACAAACGGACGCTGGAAGGAAACGCTGACACCGGCCGAATCCGCTGAATATGAGGCCAAAGCTCTCGCAGAGTTAGGTCCCGAATGCGCGCATTGGCTCGCCACCGGCGAACTACGGTAGTTTGCGTGCGGACACTGAAAGCCGCGGCGACGAGCCGCGGCTCTGCTTTTCGCCCGGCTGATAGCCACTCATCCAGGGAACCCACAAAACTGCCACTGAAGCTCGGTCGCGCGCCCGCGCCGCCGATAGACTCTTGTATCCTGCGGCAATTCGAATAATCAGAAGACAGGGAGAACAGACGATGCGGAGAATAGGTGTGTTTTTAGTAGCTCTGGGGCTGACCAGTCAGTCAGAGATACATGCGCAAGTCTCCAGCAAATCCCTTAACAGGGCAAATGACGTCCCAGTCACAATCGCAGAATCAACCCATGTCGACTCAGCGGCAATCGATGAGGTCAGGGCGCTGCTTCACGAGCAGGCCGAGCTTCTTCAGACTCAGCAGCGTCAACTCGAACGCCAGCAGGCAGAGATTGAGGAATTGCGGCGTCAGATCACTCCGCAGAGACGCGAAAGCACGTCTGTCGCCGAACAGGAGCACGGCGCGGCTAAGGATGCGGCGCTGCTTCGGTCCGCCTCGATGACCTTCGCAACATCCTCACGTGAGCCAGGCGTCTCTTCCGCTATCACTCCCGCGACCGGGCAAACGGGAAAGGGGACTGAGACCGGAGATCCGCCCCTTTCTATCCACTTCGGAAAAGCTAGCTTGACGCCGGGTGGTTGGGTTGATTTCACGTCCTATTACCGCTCCTCCGATGTGGGCAGCGGGCTCGGCACCTCGTTTTCGACCATACCTTATAGCAACACTGTATTCGGTGGCCTGAGCGAGACGCGATTCACCGCTCAGGGATCGCGATTGAGTTTGCGTGCAGATGAAACCTTCGGTCCCGTGAAGGTCTTTGGCTATGCTGAGGCTGACTTCAACGGTTATTTGCCTCCCAACGGCTACGTAAGCACCAACTCCGACTCTCTGCGGCTCCGCGTGTACTTCACCGATCTCAAGAGCGGCCGCTGGGAATTGCTAGCGGGCCAAAGCTGGTCGATGCTGACCCCGAACCGCGTGGGCGTCTCACCCTTCCTCTCAGAGATCTACAACACGCTCCACCTGGATTCGAATTATCAGGTCGGGTTGACCTATGCGCGCCAGACCCAGATCCGCACCGTATATCACTTCACCAACAATCTCGCACTCGGATTCTCAGCCGAAAACCCGCAACAGTTCAGCGGCGGCGCCGTAACATTTCCATCGCTCTTCAACACGAGCCAGTCCGATCTGGGGTCGAGCTCCGGCAACGGCGGGGGGACAGCCACGCCCAACGTTCATCCAGACCTAATAGCAAAGCTTTCACTCGATGCACCCTGGGGCGGACGCGCCTGGCACCTCGAAACCGCGGGATTGCTGACCGCCGTCGGCATCCTCACTCCCTCGTCGATCACGAAATCGTCGAGCTCAAAAGACATCCGCGAAGGCGGCGGAATCTCAGCCGCAGCAAACATCGAAGTCGCAAGAAACCTGCACCTGATTGCCACCGGGTTCTGGAGCGACGGTGGCGGCCGGTATATCGGCGGACTCGGACCCGCGTTCGTGGTCGCTCAGCCGGACACGACCTCCTCTCCGTTTTCTGCGCGCCTGGTCCACTCTGGATCAACGATTGCCGGCGTGGAATGGCGCGCCTCGAAGAGAAACGTCATCGCGCTTACCTACAGCGGTGCATACTTCGGCCGTTCATTCTCAGTCGACCCGAGTTCCGGCGCGCTGGTTGGCTACGGGTTCCGCGGAAGTGCAAATTCGAACAATCGAGCCGTGCAGGAAGGAACCCTGGCAACACAAACGATGCTCTGGACTCGGCCCGGATATGGATCAGTGCAGGTCATTACTCAGAGCTCCTATATCACAAGGTCTCCGTGGAACCTGGATCCGGCGTCACCCAGGTATGCACATCTCTTTGCTGGCTACGCGAATCTGCGTTATGTTCTCCCCTGATTTCCGCTCGGCTCTGGACTTTCCCGCTCTGGACCTGTGCTTCGAACTATCCGCTCCTGTGGTTAAACACATTGTGCTTCGCCACTCTCTTTTCAGTTCACTGAAAAGCTAGTATGCCCTTGTTCATCGAACCAAACGGCAACTGGCAGCAACCTCGTGCTCCCACATAGAACCAAAGAGTGGTGAGACATCGAAGAAGAAAAGCAGTTGTAATAGGTGCTGGCCCTGGTGGATTAGCCGCTGCCATGTTGCTTGCCCACCGTGGTGTGAATGTCGAGGTTTTCGAGAAGCAGCCGGTCGTCGGAGGCCGTAACGCTGAACTTCAGCTCGGCCCCTACCGCTTTGATCTAGGTCCTACATTCCTCATGATGAAGTTTCTCCTCGACGAGCTGTTTGAGGAGTCGGGCCGAAAATTGAGTGACTACATCGAGTGTCGAGCGCTTGATCCGATGTACAAACTTCAGTTCGCAGAAAGATCGATGCACGTGTACGCCGACCCCGCGAAGATGCGCACCGAGATCGAGAGCGTGTTTCCCGGCGAGGGCCTGGCGCTCGATCGCTTTCTGTCGCGCGAGAGCGTGCGATTCCGCAAGCTCTATCCTTGCCTGCAAAAAGCCTACGGGAGCCCTCTCAGTCTCTTCAGCCCCACGCTTCTGGCAGCGCTGCCTCATATCGCCCCCGGACGCTCGCTGCACCATGTGCTCTCGTCATATTTCCGCGCAGAGGAATTGCGGCTTGCCTTCACGTTCCAGTCTAAGTATCTGGGCATGTCTCCCTGGGATTGTCCCGGCCTCTTCACCATGATTCCGTACACTGAGCATGCGCACGGTGTGTATCACGTTCAAGGCGGCCTTTGCCGGATCAGTCATGCCATGGCCCAGGCCGCCCGTGAAAGCGGGGCCAACATTCACACCTCTCAACCCGTGCGGCGTGTGCTCACGGAAGGCCGCCGGGCAGTGGGCGTAGAACTCGCCAGCGGTGACAGGATCGATTGCGATGACGTGGTCATCAACGCGGACTTTGGCCACGCAGTCTCCACTCTGTTTGAGCCTAATCAACTCCGGCGCTACAAGCCGGAGAAGGTGCGGAGTAAGAGTTGGTCCTGCTCCACATTCATGATGTATCTCGGGCTCGACCGCGCTTATCCCGAATCTGAGCACCACACTATCGTCTTCGCCAGAGACTACAAGGGAAATCTCGAGGATATTTCGCGTCGCAAGAAGGCCTCAGATGACATCTCAATCTACGTGCGCAACTCCGCAGTTACCGATGCCAGCACCGCACCGGAGGGTCATTCTGCCCTGTATATCCTTGTGCCTGTGCCCAACAACTTCAGCAACATCGACTGGTCAACGGAAGCTCCACGCTACCGTGAGCGGATTCTGCGCACCCTTGCCGAACGCACCTGCTACACCGGCATCGAAGAGCACATCAAACAAGAGCTGATCGTGACGCCAGATGATTGGGAAAAGAAGTTCTCTGTGTATCGGGGCGCCACCTTCAACATGGGCCACAACTGGAACCAGATGCTCTTCATGAGGCCGCACAATAAGTTCGAAGAATTTGAACATTGTTATCTGGTCGGCGGCGGGACACATCCTGGGAGCGGTCTGCCAACGATCTTCGAGTCCGCCCGCATCTCATCAAACCTGATATGTTCGCAATACCGCATCCCATATGGTTCTCCAAAGCCGTTCGAAGCTCTGAGCCTGGAACCAGCATGAAGGGCCTCTCCGCGCACGAGCGAATTGCGCAAGCACGCAAAGCGCAGATCGCATGGGCATCAACCACCGCGAAAGATCGTGTGCGTGCCCTAATGCGTTTACGCAAGCAAGTCGCGCATGACCGCGAACTGCTCGTGGATGCAATTGTCTCCGACACCGGCAAGCCACCTCTCGATGCGTTGGGTGGCGACGTGCTCGTCACTCTCGAGTTCATGCGCTTCTATGAGCGCCACGCCGAACGGCTCCTGGCTCCGCGTCGCATTCCCCGCAGTCCGCTCTTCTTCCCGCGTTGTCGCTTTACAGAGCACTTCGAACCGCACGGGACGGCGCTCATCTTTGGCCCGGCGAACTATCCGTTACAACTCTCACTCGTACCCGCAATCACTGCACTCTATGCCGGCAACGCGGTCATTCTCAAAGTTTCAGAAAGAACTCCCAATGTCGCGCAAACGATCCTGAAGGTCGCTCTCAAATCTGAGCTGCCGCCAGACCTGCTGCAAGTTGTATGCGTGGGCCCCGAAGAAGCTGGCGACCTCATCGACGCCAAACCCGACTTCATCTTCTTCACAGGCAGCAGCTCAAACGGAAGAGCAATCGCAGCTCGCGCTGCCGCACTTGGCATTCCAGCGCTTCTCGAACTCGGCGGGAGCGATGCGGCTCTTGTCTTCGCCGACTGCGATTTGGACCGGACGATCGAAGGCATCACCTATGGCGCTTTCTGCAATGCGGGCCAGGTTTGTGTTGGCGTCAAACGGCTCTTCATAGAGGAGACGCTCTATCCTCGTTTTCTGGATGCTCTCGTCCGCCGTGTTTCCGAACTCCGCATTGGTGCAGATCACGAGAGCGATCTTGGCAGACTCGCCACCGACCCGGCACGCACTCAGCTTGCTGCGCAGGTGCAGGACGCCCTGGATTGCGGAGCGCGCTTGGAAACGGCGTCTTCATCGGCAATCGGCGCACCTCTTGTTCTTAGCGATGTTCCTCCCCATGCGCGCATGATGCAGGAAGAAGCGTTCGGACCGGTGCTCTGTGTTCAAGCCTTCACATCTGAAAAGGAAGCAGTCGAACTGGCGAACGCCAGCCCTTATGCTCTCGGCGCGAGCGTATGGACTCGCAACCTGGATCGAGGACGCCGGATTGGTCAAAATCTCAGCGCTGGAACCTGCGCCATCAACGACGTGATTCGCAACATCGCAAATCCTCATGCCGCATTTGGTGGAAACGCCGCAAGCGGCTACGGCCGATACCACGGAGCGCATGGGCTGCATGCCTTCAGCAGGATCAAGACCGTCATGGTGAACCGCTCCTCGAAACAGCGCGAGATCAATTGGTTTCCGCTTACCCGGAAGAAATATGAAGGCCTAAGCAGACTTATCGAATTGCGCCATCGATCTCGGGGGCTCGTTACTGCCCTCCGCCGTGTTATGCATCTCGCAACCGTTGTGGGCGTGCTCAGCTCATCCTCATTACAGGCGCAAGCCGCGCATTTGCTCTTGCAGGTACGCCCGCCGGCAGACGCACACGGACGAGTCGCGTACCTTTTGTTCGATTCTCCGCACGGCTTTCCGCAGGACAAATCGAAAGCAGTGAAGCACGGATTTTCCGCTCCTGTAGGGCCTGGTCCGATCGAAACCATCGACCTTGGCGATCTCCCGCCCGGCAACTACGCTGCGAGTGTCTATCTCGACCAGAACAACAATGGCAAACTCGATTCGGGCCTCTTTGGGATTCCAAAGGAACCGATCGGTGCATCGAATAACCCCCGCCACAGGATGGGGCCGCCGCACTTCGGAGAGTGCGTCTTCACCATGACCTCCTCCCCACTTTCTCTATCCATCCAGCTGGTGCGGCCCTGATGAAAGAGTCTCCTTCCGCAGTGATCATTGGTGCAGGACTTGGCGGAATGTCCGCCGCCATCATGCTTGCGAAAGAGGGTATGAAGGTTACTGTGCTCGAAAAGAACGAGCGCCTCGGAGGCAAACTCAATCTTCTTGAGACGCAAGGTTTTCGATTCGATCTGGGCCCTTCGATCTTTACGCTTCCGCAGGTATTCCGACCCTTGTTCGAAACCGAGACCAGAACTCTTGAAGATTACGTGACCCTTCGCCGGGTCGACCCGCAATGGAGAAACTTCTTCGAAGACGGCACTGTCATCGATCTCTGGGAGCGAACCGAGGATATGCGCGCCGAACTGGCCAAACTGACAGATGGCGTTACAGCCTTCGAAGACTACGCCCGCTTTCTTGACTACTCGCGCGCGCAATATCACGTTGTGGAGCGCGGATACCTGCGCGAAGGTCTCGACGGTTTCTGGCAACTGGTCCGCTTCTATGGGATACGCGGCGGTCGCGACATGGATTGGGGAAGCTCCATGTCCGGCGCTATCCGCAAGCGCATCCGCAATCCGTACTTGCGGGACATCCTGGCCTACTTCATCAAGTACGTCGGATCTTCTGCGAACGATTCACCCGGCTTCATGAATCTGATGCCGAACATCCAGCTCGAGTTCGGCCTCTGGTACCTCCATGGCGGCATGTACGAACTGGCGAGGGCCTTCGAGCGTCGACTGGCTGAACTTGGCGTTCATGTGTGCCTTGGCACAGAGGTGATTCGTATCGAGCGCAATGGACGCCAAGCCACCGGCGTCTCGCTCCGTGATCGCACCGGACAACAACGCACACTGAACGCCGACTACGTGATCTCCAACATGGAAGTAATTCCCGCGGCAGAACAACTCCTCCAGCAAACGCCGCGCGAGCTAAAGAAGCTGCAACGCTTCGAGCCGGCCTGCTCGGGCATCGTGGTCCATCTGGGACTCGATCGCATTTACCCGCAGCTCGCTCACCACAACTTCTTCTACTCGCGCCATCAGGATCATCACTTTGATCGTGTATTTCACGAGAAGAAACTGCCGGACGACCCCACAATCTATCTCGTGGCGCCAACCCGCACCGATCCTTCGCAGGCTCCTGCAGGTTGCGACAACATCAAGATACTTCCGCACATTCCGTATATCAACGACAAGAACCCCTACACATACGAGGACTGCGTTGCCTTGAAAGATCTCTGCCTGGCGAAGCTGGAACGCATGGGTCTGGCCGATCTGCGCAAGCACATCATCGTTGAAGATTTCTGGACGCCGTTCGACATCCAGAAGCGCTACAACTCAACTCGAGGTTCCATCTACGGCGTCGTCTGCGATCGTCGCAAAAACTTTGCCTTCAAAGCGCCAAAGCGAAGCAGCGCCTGCAAGAATCTCTTTTTTGTTGGCGGCAGTGTGAACCCTGGCGGCGGCATGCCCATGGTTTCCCTCAGCGGGCAGCATGTTGCACGCATGATCCTGCGCGAGGAAGGCAGACCGTGTTCTTAGCCCTTCTCGTGGTCTGCGTCCTCGGACTCGCTGCCGCGACTCTGCTGCTGCGCACCGTTCCTATCTGCCTCGAACCCGCGCCCGTTCCCTCACGTCGCGTCTCCATCATCATTCCCGCGCGCAATGAAGAGAAGAACCTGCCTCGCCTGCTGGCGTCGATCCAGGATTCGCAATCTGCAGTACGCGAGGTCATCGTCGTCGACGACGGTTCTACCGATGCCACGGCAGCTGTCGCTGCACGGGCAGGCGCAACAGTGATATTGGGCTCCGCGCTGCCCAGCGGGTGGACCGGCAAAACCTGGGCCTGCGCGCAAGGAGCCGAAGCAGCAGAGGGCGATTTATTTCTATTTCTGGACGCGGATACATGGTTTGCGCCTGAGGGTCTGTCCCGCGTTCTTTCTGCCTTCGAACAACATCCCGGACAGCGGATCGCACTATCTCTGCTCCCCTACCACATCACAAAAAAGCCGTATGAGCAGTTCTCTCTCTTCTTCAATCTGCTGATGGCATTCGGAGCCGGCGGATTTGGCCTGATTGGCAAGCCAAGGCTCTTTGGACAATGCCTTCTCATACCGCGCGATCTGTACGACGCCTGCGGAGGGCACAGCGCTGTTCGCGGCCGCATCCTTGAAAATCTGGCAATGGCCGATCGCATCGACGCAGTCGGGGGTCAATGTATCTGTCTCGGCGGTTTTGCAACCCTCAAGGTGCGGATGTTTCCTGAAGGCCCTACGCAACTCCGTGAAAGCTGGAAGAAGGCCTTCGCCGACGGAGCAGCAGCAATTGATAGCGGCGTACTCGCAATTTCCATCTTGTGGCTCTCTGCGCTGTGCACTGTCTTTCTCATCGTGTGTTTCTATTCCTGGCCGCTGCGTGCAATTGCAGCCCTTCTGTACCTCGCAGCCGCTGTTCAAGTGCTTGCGTTCGCGCGTCAGGTCGGCACGTTCGAAATCGTGACTGTACTGCTTTACCCCCTGCCGCTTCTATTTTTCTTCGGCTTGTTCGCCAGTTCTCTGTTGAGCCGCATGCTGCACAGGCAAGTCACCTGGCGCGGACGCCGCGTATGAAACTGCTCGTCATCATCTTGAACGTCCTGGGATGGCCCCTCATTCAACTCACTCTCGCCGGGCTTTCTCTCCTCCTCCCCGACTCTCTGTTTGCGGGAGATTCGTGGCTGACTCGGGAGAGGAAGTTCGAGCGGGGCGGTTACGTTTACCGGCGATTCCTATTCATGCAGCGATGGAAAGGACTGCTTCCCGATGGCGCATCCTGGCTCGGAGGCAGACCGAAAGAGAATGTCGCAAGCCGACACGTCGCGGAACTCGCAGCCTTCGCCACCGAAACCCGACGCGCCGAGATAGCGCACTGGTGCATGCTGCTTTGCACTCCTGTGTTTTACTTGTGGAATCCGGCTTGGGCATGCATCGTAATGACCCTGTATGGGATGTTGGCAAATCTCCCCTGCATTCTCGTACAACGCGGAAACCGCATCAAAGTCGCACGGATCCTGCACCGGTCAGATGCGCCACGAGAGGCGCGAACTCGCCAGTCCGAAAAGGTGGCCGTCTTAACTGCAGATTGCAGAGAGGCTAATCAAACCTCCTGCCACCGATGAATCCCCGTTACTGCCCAGTCGCAAACCGCAGATTGGCCATAGCGCCTTGATAGCTATAGCGCGCGTTTGTATATCCGATCTCTGCCTGTGTCTGGGCCAGCTGCGCCTGCGTCAAATCCGCAATGCCGCTCAGGCCCACTTGGTAGCGGGACTGGGCCAGTTCCAAGGCAGTGTTGGCCTGATCGAATAGCTGCTTTGAAACAGAGATGCGCTGAAAAGCCGTCTGAGCATTGAGAACGGCTTGCCGCACATCGCGAGCTATGGTGTCTTCGAGATTGCGCACCCGTTCGTTTGCTGCCTGGGCGCGGAGCGTCGCCTCTTTGGCGCGAGCAGAATACTCGAATCCATTGAACACCGGAATAGAAATGTTGGCTCCCGCCGCACCATACCAGGAAGATTGGATTTCATCGGCCCGCACTGGTGTTCCACCTGCGGCTGCAAGAGCTGAGATCCTCGGCCTCATCAGGTCATGCTCGGCAGAAGCAAACTGTTTCGCACCGAGCGCCCGATCATTCAGCGCTGCAAGATCAGGGCGCGACTTGATCGCGAGCTGCACGAGAATCTCAGTGTTTGCAGGCGCAGGCTGCGGATTCTCAGGCGTCTCGTCCACCAGAGCATACTGCGTGAACGATGTTGATCCCAGCAATGCATTGAGTTGCGCCATCGCCGCCTGAGCTGAGTTCTGTGCGTCCAGCACCAACAACTGCGCCTGCGAAATCTGCACATCAGCAAGGCTCAGATCGAGTGTGGAACGGAGCTTTTGCTGTGTGAGCGCGCCGATCTGCTGGCCGGTTGCCTGCCGTGCCAGCACCGTTTGTTGAGCCACCTTCAGGATCTGTTGAGCTGTGAGTGCCTGGTAGAACGCTTGATCGACTGCGAGGGTGATCTCTTCGACGGTGGCGAGTTCGTTCTCTCGCTCGGCGCGAGCTTGCAGCTGAGAGTTCTTGACGAGATCGCGGGTGCGGCCAAAATCTGTGATCAGCTGACGTATCGTCAAACCAGCGGCCGCTCGGTTGTAGACAATGGGATTGTTCAGAGCGCCGGCGGTGAGACGACTATTTTCGTGCGCGCCTACGCCAGTCACATTTGCCTCAGAGTAGGGAAGTTCTCCGGCGCGGGTTTCACGCACCACCTGCGCTGAAGCTAGCTGGAGCAAGTGCGCGATGCTGATGCCCGGGTTGTTTGCGGCAGCGATCTTCTCCGCTTCAGCAAGCGTGAGTTTCGGGGCGTTTGCAGATATTGGATCTGCCTTATTCGTCGAACCGGTGTCCTGCGGAGCGTCAGCCGGACTCGATTGAGCAAACAGCACGTTCTCACCAGAAGGGTGGGGTGCATCTGGCAGAGACTTCGCAGGCTGCTGACTCGGCCAGCCCAACCCTACAAGGGTGCAGCCGACCAGAAGGAAGGAACCAATCATGCCAGTCCTCCTTCAAGGTCATTTTCACCTTTATGGCTGCGGCCGTGAATCGCCAGATAAACCGCTGGCACGAGGAACATCGTGACCACGACGGAGAGTGCGAGCCCGCCAATGATGGCGCGGGCCAGAGGAGCGTATTGCTCGCTGCCGGCTTCGAGGCCGAGGGCCATCGGAATCATTCCCAGTAGTGTCGCGAGCGATGTCATGAGAATCGGACGCAGGCGAACCTTGCACGCTTGAACCGTTGCCTGCAGAAGAGGAACGCCTTGTCCATGAAGTACATTGGAAAACTCGACGATGAGAATCGAATTGGAGACCACGATGCCCGTCATCATGATCACACCCATGAGAGACATAATGTTCAGCGTGCTGCCGGTCATGACCAGGATGAGTGCCACTCCAAGCAATCCGGGCGGAATCGCCATGAGAATGATGAATGGATCCACGAAGGAGCGGAATTGGGCCATCAAAATGAGGTACACCAGCAAGATCGCAATGATCAGGCCGAGACCGAAGTCCTGAAACGACTCGTTCATGCTGACCACGGCCCCGCGCATATTAAGCACCGTGTTTCTGTCGTGCGGGGTGTGATCGAGAACGTTAGAAATCTGCTTGCCGACTCCCTCCAGGGCCTCAGATTTGGGAGAGACGTAGATGTCGACCACGCGGCGGATCTGGTTGTGATCCACCTCCGTTGGCGTGTTGATCTGGTGGATCTGCGCTACAGAACCGAGTGTTACGATTCCGCCTGATTCGCCGCCGCTGCTTAATGATGCGGGAGTGAAGCCGGCTTTGCGTCCCGGCTGCAGTGGGCCGTATCCCGGCGGTCGTTTTCCGTGCAGCGGGATGTTCAGTAGATCCTGCATCGACATTCTGTTGAGCAGATGATTTGCATATTGGACAGTGAGCAGATAATTATTGCCGCTGTGTGGATCGATCCAGTAGCTAGGCGCGACCATGCCGCTGGAAGTAAGCGCCACGATCACGTCATCCACCACATCTTTCGCGCTGAGCCCGACCAGGCTGGCGCGCTGACGATCGATCTCGAGTTCCAGTCCGGGATAGTCGACTGATTGTGGAATGAAGACTCCTTCGACGTTCGGAATCCGCTGGATTTTCGCAGCCAGGTCCTGAGCAAGCGCATAGGATGATTCCACGTTCTGTGACTTGACCTGCACGTCGATCGGGGTGGGCAGACCTTGATTGATTACGCCATCCACCAAACCTCCCGCTTGATAGTAGGCGGAGAGTTCAGGAAGATCACGTGAAAGCTTTCTCCGTACCAGCCGCATGTATTCGTAGCTCCCGGTCCCGTGCTCATCCTTGAGACTTACCTGCACGAAGGCAGTGTCCATGGATGCGTTGGGTGTATAGATTGCGGACAGTCCCGGCGAAACACCGATGTTGGATACGATCATGTCGAGATCTTTTTCGGGAATGACGCTACGAACGGTATCCTCTACCTTGGCAACGTAGGCATCACTTACTTCGAGCCGGGTGCCGCTGGCCATGCGGAGATTTATGATGAACTGCCCCGGGTCCGTACGCGGAAAGTACGCTCGGCCGAGGAACGGAAAAATCAGGAGCAACAACGCGCCGACTCCGCCCAGGATTACGCCCGCAGTGACGAGAGGCCGTTTCATGGCGCGATAGGCCCAGCCTTCGTACCACTCGAGCATTGCCTGAAACTTCGCGTTAAACCAGTGGTCGAACCGCACAAAGAAGCCGGTCTTCTTGCTGTTGTGGTCGCCTTCCTCATCATGCACGTTGATAAATCTGGCACAGTAGAGCGGTACCACGGTCATAGCGAAGAAGTATGAGGCAAAGATAGAAAGCACTACTCCAAGAGCCAGCGGGCTGAAGATGTACTTGCTGACCCCCCGGAAGAACGTGACAGGGAAGAAGACGATGGCGGTGGTGAACGTGGCGGCAAGTACGGCCATCGCCACTTCCTGCCCGCCCTTTTCAGCGGCGACGTAAGCGCGTTCTCCGCTCTCCATATGCCTAAAGATGTTTTCGAGCACGATAACGCCGTTATCTATGAGACGAGAGAGGACGAGCGCAAGTCCGCCCAGAATCATCGTGTTTATAGAGCCGCCCATGTATTTGACAATGAGCAGGCACACTAGCAGAGAGAGCGGCACAGCCAGCAAAACAGCAACCGTAGCGCGGGGGCTGCCCAGGAACACGAGAATGAGCAGCCCGGTAAGCACGAGGCCAATGCTGGCCTCCCGGGATACATTGCCGATTGCGAGCCTGACAAACTTCGACTGATCGAAGACGACCGAAGTTCGCAAAGTTTCCGGCACGTCCACCAGTTTCGTCAACGCCTTCCGAATCCCGTTCACGATGATGATGGTGTTGCTGTCGCCACCCTGCTTAAAGATTGGGATACAAACCGATTTCTGACCGTCAATGCGGACGATGTTGTATTGCAGTGCGCCCCCATCGATAGCCCTCCCAATATCAGCTACGAGAACGGAGGAATTGCCCACAGTCTTGAGCGGCATGGAGTTCATTGCCTGCGCATCAGGGAACTGCGAGTTGGCGTAAATATTGAAGTCGCGCGAGCCGATCCGGACGTCACCAGCAGGCAGGATCAGGTTAGACGTGTCCACTGACTTCACAACATCACTCAAGCTCATGCTGTGAGCTTCCAGTTTCAGGGGATCGACCTCGATCTGTAGCTGACGATAGGTTCCACCATAAGGAGTGGGGACGGACGCGCCTGAAACACTGCTGATCTGGTTGCGAACCTCGAACTGCGCGATGTCTTTGAGCCTTGTCTGGTTCAGACCTGCGCCCTTCAGTGTGACCAGGCAGACGGGTTGCGTCGACGCATCCATGCCAAGGACAACGGGTGGCAGTGTGCCGGGAGGCAGGCGGCGCAGGTCTGCCATTGCAAGGTTCGCGATATTGCTGAGAGCGGCGTTGGGATCCGTGCCAGGCTTGAAGTAAACCTTGATCAGGCTAACGCCCGTACGGGATCGCGACTCGCTGTGATCAACGTTTGCGGCAAAGGTAAAGAATCGCTCGAAAGTGTTTGTGATGTCAGACTCAATCTGCTTGGGAGGCATTCCGTTGTAAAACGTGGCGACAACCACCACGGGCATGTCAATCTGCGGAAACAGATCGACAGGCATGCTGCTGATACTGAAGCCGCCGACAAGCACGATGACAAGGCAGAGCATGAGGATGAAGTAGGGATACTTAAGAGCAAACTTCGACATTAGCGAAGCCGATATGGCTGCTGTCTAGGCCACGGACTTATCCGATAGTTCAGGTTCTTCAGATCTGACTGGTTCCCCCATCACTATCCGCACATTGTGAGTTTTTTCGTCGTCGATCAGTTCGATGGCGCCATCGGGTTGTAAGGCGCCGTCGACCTCGACAGTGACAACGCCACGACTCACGCCCAGTGGATTCTCAACTCTGATCCGGTAGACAGCGCGTTTGCGACGGTAGGTGATCTCAAAGTCGCGCCACCAGCGCGGCACACACGGATCGATCCGCAGGTGCGTGCTTTCGAGTTTGAAGCCGAGTATCGATTCGAGACCCGCGCGATACATCCAACCCGCCGAACCCGTGTACCAGGTCCAACCACCGCGGCCGGTGTGCGGCGGCACCGCGTAAACGTCCGCGACTGCGACGTACGGCTCGACCTTGTACTTGTGCAGACCGGCGCGCGTGGACGAG
>Ga0207674_10001516_pt1 | contig 29946 bp, 23 predicted proteins | sample KBSCornC72_FD_184303 | JGI IMG/M metagenome (GOLD analysis project Ga0207674, IMG submission 184303) | Corn rhizosphere microbial communities from Kellogg Biological Station, Michigan, USA - KBS Corn C7-2 (SPAdes) (version 2) | ecosystem: Host-associated > Plants > Roots > Rhizosphere > Soil ...
ACACTCAACAAAGCAAAGTTGAAGTCAAATTAGCGAATTGAGTGTGCCATCCGGTCGCTGCGCTCGCGGTACTGTAGCGCATGACAACTATCGTTGATCGCCTGGGCCTAACGCCTCAACACTCAACAAAGCAAAGTTGAAGTCAAAGCAGCGAATTGAGTGTGCCATCCGGTCGCTGCGCTCGCGGTAGAAAACGGTGGTTAGAAAAGTCAGGACAACCCTGTAGTGGATGACAACTATCGTTGATCGCCTGGGCCTAACGCCCTCAACACTCAACAAAGCAAAGTTGAAGTCAAATTAGCGAATTGAGTGTGCCAGCCGGTCGCTGCGCTCGCGGTACTGGACTGGCACCACTTCCAAGTGAGACGTACTGCTATTTGACTTGAGTTAGTTTTTTCAAACGCTCGATGGCATTCAAAAGTGCTCGAGTCTCGTGGTAACACTCTTTCCAGATGCGCGACTTGGTGTAGTCAGTGACCGAACCATTCTCTTCAACGGTGTCAAAGATGCCGCCAAACTCTTTATCGACTTGATGCTCTTTGATAAAGCTCCATTGCTGTTTGAACGCCTCGTAATACCTCCCGTCATCACGACCATACTTCTCATGCATTAGCAACAACGCATTCAAACCTTCAAACTGAACCCACCACTCTTTTCGTTTGTCCTCAGCAACACCAAACGTAGTGCCATCGCGATAGAAGCCACCATTTTGCTTGTCCCAACCATAAGCGAGCGCGTGATCGACCAATGCCCGGGCCATCGCCTCGGTCTTCTGCGTGGTGCCATGACTCAAAGCCGCTTCTGCTTCCAGGATCAAATAGGCCGTCTCGACATCATGTCCATACGAATCGTGGTCAGGAATCGGCCGCCAATCGGGGGTGAAATAGAGGTTCATTACACCCGGCTCGACACAGATCCTATCGCGAACAATCTTTAGCAATTCTTCTAGACGGCGTCGCAAGGTCTCGTCAGGCCACACTTCGTAGAGCTGGGTGAATGACTCCAAAAGATGAATGTGGGTATTCATCGACTTGTAACCGATTGGAAAGCCTGCCACCGGAACTCCCGCATCTCCACTGCGTCGCTGGACTACCGCACCCTTTCGCGTGAGCCACTCAGAATATCCACCGTTGGTCGAGTCGTGAGCATGCTGGTCCATCCATTGAAACGCTTTTTGCGCAAGCGTCAGAGCACGTTTATCTTTTGTGGCCTGGTAAGCAGCAGTGGCCCCATAGAGACCGAAGCTCATTCCATAAAGATGTTTTCCATCGGTGTAACGCTCTGAAACCTTACCGTTCTCGTCGAGCCCCCAGAAGAAACCGCCATCCGTTTGATCCCACAACACGTCGCTCAAAAAGGTAAACCCGTGAGCCAGAATCGGTTCAAACTGAGTCTTCAACTCGGGGCGGTGCTCCATGACCTGTGCTGCGACCCAAACCATGCGCCCCTGGAAAACGGAAAACTTGCCGTCAGTCGCCGCGGGCTTCCAATCACGAGAGAAATTTGAAAGAAAGCCTCCATTTTGTTTGTCGACAGATCCTGGAAACCAGACTCCAAGTACATCGCGCTGGAGGATATTCTCCATTTCAGCAGCTAATTTTTCGTATTCACCTTTGGAGTTCATTTGGTGTTTACTGACATTGGCCATCGCCTTCAAGAAACAAACGCCTGTCAGACTTAATACAAGTATTAGGACGCTTCCCACCGATCGGTAATAGCAATGCATTCGAATTAATGCGCCTTCAGTAACTCAATCATTTTGCGGTCCAGCTGGTGACCTTTGTAGTCCTCGTATTTGACATCTTTTCGTCCGCTGTCCATCACTCCAAACGAGCCGCGCAGATTCCACATCGAAAATCCCCAGCCTGCTTCTTTCCAAAGTGCCAGATTGTCAGCCATCCAGCTAAGCGCCACCTCATGAGGTGTTTCGTTGAAACAGCCCCACTCGCCGACGTGCACTTGCACTCCCTTCTCAACAAGCGGCTTATAAGGCTCGATACATTCTGTTCGCAAGCGATCCTTGTCCCAGATTTTTCCGGTGTCGTCCTTGAGCGGCCAGGTCGGAATTTTAAAACTCTCAAATTCGTCCTTTGGTACCCAGGTGGCAGTGTAATGACTCACAGCTTTTGGTAGATACCCGCGCGTGCTTTGGACCACGCCGAGATCTTCGATTCCAGGGACCGGCAGTTGCCCAATGTTTAGTCCGTCTACAAAGATCAATCTCTCGGGATCGACTTGCCGGATCGATGCTACGAGAGCTCGAACTATCTCCACATAACGCTCCTGCAGGTAGCCTTCATAGGAGCGCATTTTTGGAGGTTCATTCAGAAGGTCAAAACTCAAACGGTCGCCAGGAACGGACCGGTATCGCTTTGCGAATGTCTGCCAGTGAAACTTCGCACCCTCGAGAGCGCGGTCGCGCTGAGCCTTTGTGCCAGAAAAGAGGTCAGCCGGTTCGAGTTCTCTTTCGTTGATGCAATAGCCTGGAATGCGATGGAAGTTTAAATTGACGTGAACCTTATATTGCCGGCCGAGTTCAATAGCCCGGTCAATTTCTTTGAGCGGCCCTTCTCTGATAGAACGCCAGTCGTCCTTGTTTCCCCAGGCCCAATACGAAAGAGGTAATCTGGCAAAGTCAAAGCCCCACTCAGCCATTGTCGAGAAATCGAATTCGTCGAATGCAGGTCCTGAATATGGTTGGCCCGGCATAGCAAACCGGCCTTGCAGATTGAAGCCGCGCCAGCGCGGAATATGACGAGGGTTAAACCGCGCCTGGTCCATCGGTGAAGCTTTTTCGCCAGCACTAGTTAAAACCAGTGCCGCAGATGTGCTCGCTAAAGCACCTAGAAAATGCCTGCGGTTCGTCATCGTTGGTCCAGAAACTTCGAGATGGCGGGATTGACCGATTGCGACTCACACGATGGTGCCAGATGACCGCAGTCGCCCAGCAACTCGAGCAATGCGGCCTTGATAAGTTTTGCGAACTCAGTAGCTGGACCAGGTGTAACAACGTGATCGTAGCGCGAGACGACGATAAAAACTTTCGCCTTGACTCGAGCCGCCGCCTTGTCGAGGCCACCATAAGGTGCCCCAATGTCCTGCGACATCATTGCCTGGTCCTGTCGAATCTTATCGTTTGCGTCAAAACCGCCGCCTTTTTGATCGGCCGCTTTCTTCAATTCGTCGAATATCTTTTCGCGGGTCATCTGGGCGTTGTAATTCTCGGGCGTGGTTAATAACAATGCGCCAAATTCAAACTCGGGCGATCTCGCGGGATTAATCGTGTAATCGCCGTTGTTCCAGCCGCGATCATTAATGATGGCATCAATCTGCGCCTGCCAGAGCAACAGATCGTAAGGAGCGAGCCGAGGCGAACCCACAATCGGAATAGCCATATCCATAAAGTCAGGATACGATACAAGCCATTCGAACGTCTGCATTCCCCCCATTGAAACACCCACAACAGCTTTTACATGTGTCAGCTTAAGAACCTTTGTTACGAGTTCGTACTGCGTGCGAACACAATCTCGCAAGGTGAATCTGGGAAACTTCATCCGCGGTTGCGCTTGACTATTGGACGGAGACGACGAGACACCATTTCCCAATGCATCGACAGCGATCACGAAGTATTTCTCATCGATCATTCTGCCAGGACCAACGCTCCCTTTCAGTTGTTCAGTTGTGCCGGAGGCCCAGGTTGGGAGGATGATGGCATTGGATTTATCAGCGTTGAGTTTGCCAAAAATTCGATAGCCGATTCGACAATCTCGGATGGACTCTCCGCTTTCGAGTTTGAAGTCACCAAGGTTCGCGAACTGTTGTTCCTGGGCAAGAGCGGTACCGGAAACCAGCAGCAGAACAAAGCAAACGAAGAGGGCTCTCATGGTGTTCTATCCACCGATTGCCTAGATTTCACCGCGCAGAAGGCCGCACAAAGAAATCCAATAGAAGACGTTATCGGTGAAATCGGCGCAATCTGTCGATGTTTTCATCTTCCTCTCAGTAGTAGCTCGGACTCGATTGAAGTCACTGCATCAGAGACGAAACGAGTGTTGTAACGTTCGATATAAGCCTGGCGCTCTTTAGTCATCGGATAGCTTTCCGGCGCCAGGTACGGATATTTCGACATCCCATGGAAAGGAAGTGGTCCAACCTGATCCGGGCTGGCTGAATTTATATCCATCTCCTTGCTGAAGCCATCAGAAAAGAGAATGAACGTTCGACGCCAACCATCAGGCAGGGTGGGAAGCCTGTTCGCATCGAATGCGATGCTGATCTCGTCACCGGGCCGGGCGACCACAAACATATCATCCGAGACCGTAAGGAGTTCCAACACGTCTCCCTCACGAGTGTAGAAACCGGTCATTACTTTCCACGGGGACGTGAACAACACCCTGGAATAGTCGTAACCCAATGGCTCACGACCGTCGGGTGTGACTTCCTTTGAAAAACCACGCCAACGCAAACTGGCTGAAGATGGATCGAGACGGGTTACCTTGACGTTGGCGTCACCGTTAGACTGGTCCGCCAGAATTTGATCCCAGTAGATTCTCATGCTGGTGACGATACGAACTTCGCGACTCGTACTGAGAAATTTTCCGGTGAGATCCACCGTGACTGTTTGCGGCCGACCAACTGGTATCCCAATATCTTCAATTACAGTTTTCCAACTGCCTTGATTATCTTTAACCTGCAATGACGGTAGGGCCATTTCCTTCTTTGCTTGCGATGCCGCCACGTTGTCGCTGGACCACGCGTAATCGGTCCATCCGGTTAATAGTAACAGCAGCTTTTCATTCCGCTTTTGCGAAGGCTCTGCCAATTTGAGAGTCAGCGAGTGCGCCTCGGCGTAACCTCGAATTCGGTCCAACTTAAAATTGTCAGGGTAAGTGCGATCAAGTTTTGTTACCCGGTCGAGCACATCGGAGCCATGATTATCGACGGCGCTCAGCGGAGGCCGTGCATTTTCAGTAGTAAAGAGCTTGAACGGTTTCGGCGGGTCAGTCATTCCTTCGTTTGGATAGACGTCCGACGCGGCGGGATGATCCACCGCCATGAGTTGCAGCCGATCTGCATAAAGCGTCTCTTCCAATTCATTCGTCACCCGCAGCTCAAACTTCCCGTTCTTCTCCTTTAACTGATCACCACGAATGCGGACGTACTCAATAGGGTCCGGTTTGTTATGACGACCCGGTTCCTCGAGATATCCCATCTCGCCGCCGCCCATAAAGTCTGTTATGAATTCGAAGCGCTTGCCGTTCCATGTATACAAGAAGGGACACGACGAGGGTTTCCGGTCGAGCTCGGTCACCTTTAGTAACATCAAGGACGGTCGAGTGCTCTTAGCGAATTCCGTCTCGGCTTGAACGATACCGGCGGGCCACAGAATTCTGACGGCATCAACAGTGTCGCGCTTTCCCAACCCGAAAGTGACATCGGCAGATACCGGTGCCGGCCATGCTGAATAAGTTTCGAATTTCTGGACCAGGCTCCCGGCGCGCGCCTCGATCTTAACGCCGATCGCGCTGCGGTTACTGACCTTACCGTCGAGGTTTATTCGCAACGAGTGATTGTCATTGCCGCTATTACGGCCTACATGAAGTTCACCCGCTGGTGAGGTGAAGAGAATATCCGTGTCGCCATCAGCATCGAGGTCAGCCGATGCAAGCATCCGTGAACCGCTAAATCCGGCCGTTGATAAACTACCAACTGCAGGTCCAGAGACGTTATCCCACGAGCTTCCAAGATTACGCAGTACGACCAGACCGCGATCAGTCACAACCAGACAATCAATTAAACCGTCGTTATCGTAGTCGACAAACTGTGAAGCCCGGGCTTTATCGGTTGAGGCCGGCGCCGGGACCGATTTAAATTTCTCGTGCCCATCGCTCATGGCAAACACGCCTGGTCCATCGACGCGACCGAGAAAGAAGTCGGTGAAACCGTCTTTGTTTAGATCTCCGGCGGCCGCACAACTCCAGTTCCCTGCCGTTCCCAGTCCGACATCATTAGCCACGTCTCGAAATGTTCCATCCCTTTGGTTGCTGAATAATGAAGGTGCCTTTCCGTAATTCAAGACGAAAAGATCGATGTCACGACGGTTGTTGAAGTCAGTAGGAATGATTGCGACGGCGTGTGCCGGCTCGCCTATTTTGGCGGCGCTTGTGATATCGGTGAATTTTCCATTTCCGTCGTTCCGCAAGAGTAGGTTTGGAGCAGCGGGAAAGTCACCTGGAAATACAGGTTCTTCCATTTTTGGTGATTTGCTGGTATCCGCAAGTCCGGCGACAAACACATCGAGATCACCATCGTGGTCCACATCCACAAAAGCTACTGAACCCGGCAAATAGGGATAGGCTGGAATACCGGCGACACTTGAGACGTCAGAAAACTTGCCATTACCGTCATTATGAAAAAGGGCCAGGCCACCATCTCGCGTGACAAACAGATCAGGCTTGCCATCGTTATCGTAATCACCGGCGACAGCGGCGACATTTGGCCCGGAGGCTTTAGCTGCCAGACCACCGGAAGCAGTGGTCACTTCAGTAAACTTGCCTGCGTCATTTCGATAGAGATGCTGTTCAGAGGCGGTAACCCAAAAAAGATCCATATCACCGTCTCCATCAAAGTCGAAAAGCGTTGCGCTACCGCCGAGCGACGCTGCAATTGAAACGCGCTTGGGGTCGTTCATTTCATTGCTACGGAACCGGCCTCCGAGCATTGACCCGCGAACATCGTTCGCCTTAGGAGAGCCATTCGGAAAAAGGTCAGTCGTCGAATCTGCAAAACTATTGCCGGGTGCTGCTTTGTCCACCAGGTCTGATTCAGCACCAGTTGAAGCGACCGCTTCGGCGTAGCGACCCTGTTCCAGATAGTTGTTGCCGAGGGACGAGCCACTGCCACGAGTACGAAACTCCTGGAAGCGCTGAATCACTTTTTGTCCTTCTTCTCGCTGTCCCGCACGAATTAGCGCAGTGCCGAGGTTATAGAGCGCGGTTGAATTGTATGGCTCAACGGCGAGGGCAACACGGAATGCAGAAATTGCTTCGGGATACTTTTTTTGTTGCGAATAGATCTGGCCCAGGTTGATGTTTGCCCCAACGTCTTCCGGATCAAGTTTAAGGACTTGTTGAAAAGGAGGTATTGCGTCGTCGATGCGAGCTTGAGACTTCGCGATCAAACCTAAGATGTAGTGCGGCTGAGGGGCATTGGGAGCGAGTGCAATTGCAGCCTGCGCTTCACGCTGGGCTCCTGGCATATCGGGTACGTTAAATAGCGCGATGCTGAGATTGATGCGCGCGAGGGCTAGTTTTGGATCTAGCTGGAGCGCTCGACGAAAAGCGTCAGCGCCTTCCTTGTACTTGAATTGCTCGAGCAGCGCGACGCCGAGATTATTAGCGCGATACGCATCCTCTCGCGAGGCCGCCGGCGTTTGTGGTCCAGCAAGGGAGTGCGGCAGGAAGATCATAGCGACGCCCACCAGAAGCATAACCAGAATGTTGCTGCCCAATAATCGTCTTGTCATTTTTCCATTCTGTCGCCAACTCAAACGATAGGTCCTATTCTTCTCCTATTGAACCTGAATATTCGCCGGCTTTATATCAGCGGGAATGAATTCGCGATCTATCAGATCCTTCATGCTGATCGGCTTCGACAGGATTCCAGCTTTGAGCGCCATGTCATGTATTACCTGCAACTCTTCATCAGTTGGGGTCAGCATCCGATAGCTCACACGATCAGGTGGCTGAGTCAAAACATATCGAACAACCTTTTCATCCTGCCGAAAATACGGCGACACAAGTTTCGCAGCTTCAATGCGATGGCTGTCTGCCCATTCGCCACTCTCAGCGATGCCCCGAACGAGATCTCGGACAACTTCAGGTTTTTCCTTGATAAGCTTTTCAGTTACGACGAGAACGCATGAGATGAAATGTGGCCAGATATCTTTTGCGTGATAAAGCACTCGCCCACTGCCATCCAATTCTGCTTTGGCGGCATGAGGTTCACCAATAAAGTAAGCGTCGATCGCTTTTGCTGCGAGGGCGCCGGGCATATCGGGAGGCGGCAACTCAACAAACTTTATCTCGTCTGGCTTTACGCCCTGGTCGTCCATTATCTTTCGAATCACCAGGTATTGATTGCTGTATTTGCTCGGTATAGCGAAGGTCTTCCCGCGTAAATCACGTAGACTTTGCGCCGGCAAATCTTTCCGCACAATTACCGTCGATCCATCGCGATGACCGAGGTAACAAATCTTTACCGGCACGCCTTGTTCGCGAAGCTTCATTGCCAGCGGCGCGATCATAAACGTCGCGTCGAGACGGCCACTCTTGATCGATTCGACGACCGTTGGAAAATCAGTAAATCTCTGAGATTCGAAATGGGTCCTGGTACTAGTGCGCGTCGCATAGTCGGTTACTGGACAAGTTAAATGACAGGTGACCGGCAGAAATCCAACCTTCAGATCTCCTCGCGCTTCAGCTTGCTGCTGCTCACTTCTTTGCGATATCAACCGCCATGGTTTGAACTTAATGACCGCCAGCAACGAAATGACTACCAGTAGACCTAGTACCCAACGAGCGATGCTTGAACGAAACATAATTGCCTCCCTGATTTCACGCTATCACCGACTCGCGTCTTTCATGCTCGAGCCCCAACTCAGAAAGTACCTGATGAACTGTTGCGACCACTTTGGGATCTGTCAGCTCCCGAGGACGTTCAAGGTCAACGCGGAACTCAGAACGAACTCGCGCAGGACGCTCAGAAAGAACAATAACTCGATCGGCGAGCTGCGCCGCCTCCTCAATATCATGCGTGACTAGTACGACCGTCCGAGGAAGTTGTATCAACATACGCGCGAGCTCATTGCGCATCCGAATGCGAGTCAGATAATCGAGCGATGAAAACGGTTCATCCAATAATAATATGTCTGTATTTCCAATAAGCGCTCGCGCCAGTTCAACCCGTTGCCTCATCCCGCCCGAGAGTTGATGTGGGTAGTGATCGGCAAACCCTTCAAGCTTGATTAGCTCAAGCATATCAGCAAGGTGGCGATCTTTTTCTGAAGCGTTCGGGAGATCTCTAAGTCCCAGTAAAATATTTTCCCGCACGGTCTGCCAGGGGAAGAGACTGTCGTGCTGGTAAACCATACGAATTCTTCCGGTGCTTCGCACGTGACCGGACGATGGTCGAAGAAATTGGGACAAGAGATTCAGTAAGGTTGTCTTACCGCAACCGGACGGACCAACAACCGCAACGAACTCTCCAGTGGCAATCGATATTGAAAGATGTTCAAAGACAGTGATAGCGCCAAAGTTTACTGAAACGTCATCGACAAGCAGCGGGCTATCGCTCATAACCCCACCTTATGCTCGGAATTTTCGTCAGCTGAAACAAAATACGGTCAATGACAATTCCGATGATACCGATGACGATCATTCCGCAAACGAGTAGATCCATTCGCAGTCCATTTCGAGCATCCCAGATCGCAAAACCCAATCCCGCACGGCCCGCAATCATTTCCGCAGCGACTACAACCAACCAAGCCAAGCCAGCAGTCACTCTTAGTGATGTAATGACTTGTGGAGCTATTGCTGGAAGAGTGACTTTGGTTAAGGTCTCAAGAGTGTTGAAGCTGTAATCGTGGGCAATTCGGAAATAGACAGACGGTATGTTTTCTACCGCAGCCACTGTCGCGAGGACAAGTGGAAAAAACGAAGCCATAAAGATCAAAAACACCGTAGGTAAGTCGCCGACTCCAAACCACAAAATCGCAAAAGGGATCCATGCGAGCGGTGACAAACTGCGGAAGAAGTTGATCAATGGTAGAAATGCAGTTCGGGTTCTCGCATGGTGTCCAAGCCAGAGGCCCACTGGCACACCTGTGAACACTGCGAGGGCAAACCCGGTGGTCACTCGAAACAAAGACGCCACCACATCATCGAACAGGCGTCCAGCCCTCAACTCCTCAACGAAGCCCTTCGCGACAGCCAGGGGCGAAGGGAACACCGACTCAGGAAAAACACGAAGAGCGGACACAGTCAACCAGATCAGTACTGCCACAAGTAAAACCACCAGCGGTAAAATGCGGTCTTTGGACGATATGGGCTTTCCAGACACTATTTGTACTTCAGGTTCTTGACAAAACTATTTGTTGAGCCGCGAGAGTATCTGTTCCTGATTAACAAGAATCTGTCTCTGATTCTCAATGACCGTGTCGAGCTTAACTTGATTGTCAAGAATCGACTTTTGATTCGAGATGATCTGCTCCTGGTTGGAGAGCATTCGATCAAGCTTCTCCTGGTTCTCCTGAATCTTTTTCTGATTGGAAATGATTGTTTGTTGGTTACTCAGGATTTCATCTGTCGACATTGAGCGTTCTCCTATTAGAAATTCCGTCGCCTATCGGGCGTAGCGGATTCGGATCTTTAGCTTAATTTACGGTAATCAACCCGACTTTACTGTGGGACTCTTTAGGAATCCCTGATAATGCCTGCTCTTTTAGACGCTGAAATCCACCTTTAGTTTGAGATGAATCCCCAACTGGGGTTCTAGAGATTCGTCCAATCCTATATGCTACATTGTCCAGCACTTATTGATTGCAACGTCAGTAAATTCTGGTAGTGTCCTAACTTAGCTTTACTCTGTGCGTCCTTTGTGTCCTTTGTGCCTTTGTGGTGAGCAAAGTCCTAAGAAAACCACCACGACAGCAACACAGAGATCTCAAAGCGGCACTGAGTTTAGATTACGATACCACTCGAATGCTGCTGGTCAGTCCTCCTGAAACGTTCAGGCAGAAAATTGTATGAATTCGTCTAAAAGTCCCGGATATTTCGCGGCTGTTGTGTGTACACTCTGCGTAGCCGCACTAATATCGTGCCGTCCTCAGAACAACCTGCCAAAGAAATCTTCCAAAGAATACAACGAGGCTGTCCGAACGTTTTACGTGGGGCTTGCTGCGTTACAGGTTGGCCACGATATTCAAGCCGATAGCAAGTTGGCTCAGATGACACAAATCGTTCCGGACGAACCAGCCGGATGGGCCAACTGGGGCGTACTTGCTTTGCGTCAGCGTAATTATGACGCCGCCACCGAGAGACTCGAAAAGGCCAGAGCCCTGGCTCCTGACAACGATCAGATCAATTACTTAATAGGCCTGCTTGAGAGTAGTCGAGGTCGACAAGCTGAAGCAATTGCCGCCTTGCGTAAAGCGGTCCAACTTAATCCACAAAATCTCGTCGCGACTTACCAGCTTGCGCAGGAGATAGAGCGACAAGCAGGAGACCAGACAGATCCTGAATTTCAACAATTGATCTCCCAGATCCTCAAAGTAGAGCCGAAGAACCTCGCTGCGCTGTTGGAACTGGCCCGCACTGCAGCGAAACGTGGCGACGCAGACACCTTGCGCAGGTGTTTGGCAACGATCTCTGAGCAATCTTCCGCGTGGCCCGATGAAGTGAAACAACAACTAACTGCCGTTCAAACCGCCGCTAATAGTCCAGACGTAACGACGGCCGCTACACGAATCGTGTTCTTTCGAAATGTACTGGTCCGTGTTCCGCAGTATCGCCAGGATCTGGCCCAGCTAAAACCACCTCCAGGTGAAGAGGCAGTTCCGTTTACACACTTCGTCAAGCTCGAGACTCCCACTTTTAATCCTGCTCCAGCCGACACGGCTATCTCGTTCAAGAGTGAGTCGATCCCAGAATTTTCGTCAAAACCGTGGAATTGGGTTGGCGCCGTCTATCTTGGTATCACCGGATCTCCGTCAACGTTAGTGGCCGATGCGCATGAAGTTCGTACAAGCGATGGCGCAAACATGGCCTTCCCGACCGGTCCAGGTGGCGTCGCGCCCACAATCGACGGAGTTCTTCCAATTGATTTCACCTACGACTTCAAAACCGATCTCGTATTAGCCGGTGAAGGCGGAGTTCGGCTGATGCGTCAGGATGAGCCTAAACACTTCACGGATGTTACGAGCGAAGCTAAATTGCCAGTCACCTTGACTTCAGCAAAGTATCGTGGTGCATGGACGGCCGACATCGAAGCCGATGGAGATCTCGACATCGTACTCGGAACCGACGAAAGCAATCCTCCCGTCTTACGGAATAATGGCGATGGCACTTTTCTGGAGCTCCATCCTTTCAACAATGTAACTGGCGCCCGCGGTTTTGCCTGGGCCGATTTGGACGGGGATGGAGACCCAGACGCCGCTTTAATCGACGCGGCAGGAAAACTTCATGTCTTTTCGAATCAGCGACAGGGTCAGTTCGCAGAGCGCCAACTGCGAGCCCTGCCGGCAGTTAAAGCAATCAGCGTTGCTGACATCAACAGCGATGGCCAGCTAGACCTCGTGGCCATCCAGACCGATGGTCTAATTATTCGAATTTCAGATAAAAATGAGGGTGGTGACTGGGAAACTGAGACGCTGGCGAACCTGCAAGATGCGAAAGTGCCTTTTGGAAATGAACTTCGCTTGCGGATTGCAGACCTGGACAATAATGGTGGCCTTGATCTTTTGGTCGCATCACCCTCCGAAATCAGGAAGACACTCAATGGCGCTCTATTTCTGAGTGATGAGAATAGCCATTTTAGATATCTGGAGCAGCCGCCACCAGTCGGCCGGCTATTCGATGCCGTCGATTTAAACAACGACGGTCGTCTTGATCTGATCGGACTGGCCGGGGACGGTGAGGCGATGCGAGCACTTACCGACAGCCCTAAAAACTATCACTGGCAAGTCGTACGACCTCACGCCAGTCAGGCGACTGGAGATCAACGCATCAATCCTTTTGGTGTCGGTGGTGAAATGGAAGTACGCGCCGGATTAATGTTGCAAAAGCAGCCAATCACCGGTCCAGTTATCCATTTCGGTTTAGGAGAACAAGCAGGTGCTGATGTGGTTCGGGTCGTATGGCCCAACGGAACCGTGCGCGCTGAGTTTGACGTTAAGGGCGATCAGGAGATCGTCACTGAACAGCGATTGAAAGCCTCGTGCCCTTTTCTATTCGCCTGGAACGGCAAACAGATGGAGTTTGTTAAAGACGCTGTGCCATGGGGCTCTGCAATTGGTCTCCGTATTAACACTCTTGGCTCAGCGAAGATTGCGGCCACGGGAGAGTGGTACAAGATACGCCGCGACCAATTGGTCCCTCATGATGGTTATTACGACATTCGCGTTACTGCAGAATTGTGGGAAGTCTACTATTACGATTACCTCGCGTTGATGCCGGTCGATCATCCGGAAGGAACTGAGATCTTTGTCGATGAACGATTCGTGGTCCCACCCTCAAAACTAGGGCTAACTACAGTTGCGACGCCGCACAACCTGGCCCAGGCTGTCGACGACAATGGCCAGGATGTAAGTGAGATGGTCGGGTCGCTGGATGGCAAGGCGGTTGACACCTTCGGCCGCGGACAGTACCAGGGTCTGACTCGTGATCACTATCTGGAAGTAACTCTCAGCGATGACGCGCCAAAGACTGGCCCACTTTATCTAATTGCTCACGGATCGATTCACGATACCGAATCTTCAGTAAACGTCGCGATCACGCAGGGCACAAAATGGCAAGCAAAGAGTCTCAGCCTGGAAGTGCCGGACGGTAAAGGCGGGTGGACCGTAGCGCAATCGAATCTCGGTTTTCCAGCCGGTCGCAAGAAGACGATTCTTTTCAACCTTACCGATATCTTCAAACCCGATACGCCACGAAAAGTGAGAATCAGAACCAATCTCGAGATTTACTGGGATCAGATTCTATGGGCGCAAGGTCTGCCAGACACTGAACTGAAGATGCAGCCGGTAAGCCCATCTAGTGTGGACCTGCATTACAGAGGTTACTCAGTGATTCACCGTCCCGATGCGGGCGCACCGGAGATTCCTGACTACAACAAACTCTCAGGCTCTACTCAAGTGTGGCGCGATCTAATCGGCTATTACACGCGCTATGGTGAAGTCGGCGAGCTGGTAAATAAGATCGATGATCGTTATGTCATCGTCGCTTCCGGTGATGAGATGTCGCTTCGATTTCCCGAACAGCCACCGCCGCCGAAAGGCTGGGTGCGCGACTTCGTGATCATGGGCGACGGCTGGATTAAGGACGGGGATTACAATTCGACTTTCTCGAAGACCGTTCTGCCTTTGCCGTATCACGCCAAACAGGAATACACTTCGCCTCCCACGATTCTTGAAGAAGAAGAAGTTTATAAGCGCTTTCCGGAAGACTGGCAGAAGTACCACACGCGTTACATCACACCAGAAGTATTTCGCAGCGCCTTGAAATCACGAAAGCCGTAATGAAGCATCGACCTATAGCAAAAGTCATTCTGATCCTTGTGTTCGTTGGATTGATTGCACTTCCTATCATCCTGAGGCGCGTATCGATGCGTCAGCAACAGAGCCTGGCCACCACTGACGCACAATCAGCAAATTCGCGTTACGGTGTTTACTTCCAGGAAGTATCACGTCAGATCGGAATCAACTTCACCCATCAAGTACCAAAGCTCGACAGTAAGCTCGATCACATCATGCCGCAGGTCGCTTCGATGGGGGCGGCTGTTTCGATCGTCGATTTCGATCGCGATGGCTATCCAGATATTTACGTTACCAACAGCGGTGAAGGCAGTAAGAATGCGCTCTACCACAACGAGCAAAATGGACAATTCAAGGAGGTCGCAAACGACCTTGGGATAGCTGACGTCAACCAAGCTAGCTCGGGCGTTTCGATGGGCGCAGTTTGGGGCGACTATGACAACGACGGCTTCGAAGATCTATTTCTCTACAAGTGGGGCAAGCCTGAGCTATTCCACAACGAAGGCGGCAAGAGTTTTACCCGCGTAACTGACAAAGCTGGTTTTCCTGCCTGGGTCAACGCGAACACTGCCATTTGGTTTGACTACGACGCGGACGGAAAGTTGGATCTCTTCCTCGGTGGTTACTATCCGGAGGATGTTGATCTCTGGCATCTGAAGAACACCAGGATGATGCCTGAGAGCTTTGAGTACGCTCAAAATGGTGGTCGCAAGTACTTGTTCCATAATCTTGGGGATGGCTCATTTGAGGAAGTTAGTCAGAAACTTGGAATCAACACTCGTCGTTGGGCGCTCGCGGCAGTTGCGGCCGACTTGAGAGGAACGGGCCGCCCCGATCTTTTCATCGCCAATGACTACGGAATCTCCGAACTTTACGTCAACGATGGCAAACAGTTTCGCGAAGTAGGTAAAGATGCCGGGGTTGGCTTCTCACCAAAGAGCGGCATGAATGCGGCGGTCGGTGATGTGCTGAACAGCGGCAGGTATGCAATCTATGTCTCTAACATCTCCGAAGAAGGAGTATTGATTCAGGGAAACAATCTTTGGGTTCCAAAAGAAGGAATTACTGGTGATGCGGTCCAGTACGACAACCTTGCTCGTGACATGGATGTTGAGATTGGTGGCTGGAGCTTTGGTGCTCAGTTTGGAGACTTGAATAACGATGGAAATCTTGACCTGTATCTAGTCAATGGTTATGTCTCAGCTGATCGCAATAAGAACTACTGGTACGACTTTTCAAAAATCACGGGTGGAAACAGCACGATCATCTCAGATGCCGCCAACTGGCCACCAATGGAAGGTCGGAGCTTGTCCGGCTATCAACAAAAGAAGGTTTGGTTGAACGATGGATCAGGTAAGTTTGTAAACGTCGCCACGGCCGTTGGCGTGATCGACAACAACGACGGGCGATCAGTTGCGCTGGTCGATCTTTGGAATCGAGGCGTACTGGATGTGGTGGTCGCGAATCAGAAAGGGCCGCTACTCGTTTACAAGAACACGGCGGCCACCGACAACAAGTGGACCGATTTTCAACTCGAAGGCAGTGCAAGTAATCGCAGCGCGATTGGAGCCCAGGTCAAATTGTTCTGGAACGGTAAACAACAGATCCAGTCGGTTTCGGGTGGTAGTGGTTTCTGCGCACAAAACGATCGCAGGCTCCATTTTGGTCTAGGCAAAAATCCGAATGTCGAGAAAGCAGAGATTCGCTGGTCATCAGGCAAGGTCCAGGTGATCGAAAAGCCTTTGATCAACGAGATCAATAAAGTAAAGGAGCCAGCGTGAGCGACGTTCGCACGAACACCATACCGTTAGAAGCGACGCGGCAACCCCGTTTCCGCTTTGATAATCGCTACATCGCTCCGCTGTTTATCACCTTCATCCTTTTGGTGGGCCATCTCTCGTACGGAATACTCGAGAGCTACTGGAAGACAGGACTGGCAATTGGTACTGCGCTGGCTTGTGAGCTGATTCTCGGTCGAGTCTTTTATGGGAAATGGCTGAATCTTGCGAGTGCATACATTTCCGGCATTAGCGTAGGAATACTCGTTCGTTCTCCCGCTTTCTGGCCTTATGCGTTGTGCAGCGCGATTTCGATCATGTCGAAGTATGTGTTGCGGGTGAAAGGGCGACACATCTGGAATCCTTCCAACTTTGGGCTTTCGGTCTTGTTCTTCCTCGCACCCGAGACGATGGCGGGCTTGAGTATTCAATGGGGAAATTATCTTGCTCCACTGCTGGTGATCTGGATTCTCGGGTCGATAATTATCTGGCGAGCTCGGCGATTTCATATCAGTGCTACGTACGTCCTTTCGTTTTTCCTTTTTGCATATTTGCGCAGTCTTATCACTGGCCATCCATTTGAATCTGAGATCGCACCGATTACCGGACCGATGTATCAGCTGTTTGTGTTCTTCATGATCACGGATCCGAAGACTACAGTTAAGACAAAGTGGGGCCAATGCCTGGTCGCATTTCTGGTCGCGTTTGCAGAATTTATTTTCAGATTGAATCAAGTCGTCTATGCGCCATTTTACGCTCTGTTCTTTGTTGGACCGGCAGCAAATTTGATCGAGATTTGGTGGGACTCAAGACGCCAAACGGGCGAGGTCAGTACCGTAACGCGGTAGCGTCGGGTCGGATCGGCTTGACTGGAAAATAATCTTAGCTTTCAACCAATACTTTAACACTGATACGGAGGAGTACCCGACGCTACCGCGTTACGGTACTGACCCTACTTTATTTATGCCAATCCGAACTGCCCTACTTATATTGCTCGTTGCAGTCTTAATCATCTCGTGCAAAAAGCCTGATACTCCAGTCGCAGCGCCCCAAAGTGAAGTAGCAACCGCATCACCTTCTCCAACGCCAACTCCAACGGTGCCCAGGCCAACTGGTCCAATTGAATTCACGGACGTCACGGCGCAAGCCGGCATTCGCTTCAAACATAACAGCGGCGCGTTTGGAAAGAAGTATCTGCCGGAAACTATCGGCGCGGGTTGTGCTTTTCTCGACTACGACAACGATGGCTGGCAGGACATTCTCTTCGTCAACTCGATGAACTGGCCCGAACAAAAAGGCCCCAAGTCATTTCTCGCGCTCTATCACAACAACAAAGATGGGACGTTCACGAATGTAACTGGTCAAGCTGGACTCGGCGTTGAGATGTACGGCATTGGAGTGGCTGTCGGCGATTACGATAACGACGGCAATGATGACATCTACATCACCTGCGTTGGTCCAAATCATCTCTTCCGTAACCTGGGCAATGGGAAATTCGCTGATGTTACTGCTAAAGCGGGGGTTGGCGATCCGGGATTCTCAACCAGCGCCGTCTGGTTTGATTATGACAACGATGGCAAGTTGGATCTGTACGTGGGAAATTATGTCGAATGGAGTGTGGAGAAAGATATCTATTGCACACTTGATAACAAGAACAAATCCTATTGCACTCCACAAACTTACAAAGGTCAGAGCGGAACTCTGTATCACAATCGCGGCAACGGCGCGTTTGAAAACGTGACCGAAAAGGCTGGGCTAAATGATCCGTCATCCAAGGCTCTCGGAATCGCGCTACTCGATTACGACTCAGATGGTTGGTTGGATTTATTTGTAGCGAACGACACCGAACCAAACAAGCTCTACCACAACAATAAGAATGGAACGTTCACCGACGAAGGAATAGCCGCCGGTGTGGCCTTCAGCGCTGCGGGAACTCCGCGTGCTGGAATGGGAGTCGATGCCGCGGACTACGATGGTTCTGGCAGACCGAGTTTGATCATTGGAAACTTCACGAACGAGAGCATGGCGCTCTATCACAACGATGGTTCAGGATTGTTTACGGACGAGGCGCCAACTTCCGGTATCGGTAAGATGTCAGCGCAGTCGTTGACCTTTGCCACTTTCTTCTTTGATTACGATCTCGACGGGCTCTTGGATATCTTCGCTGCTAATGGACACGTGTCTGACGACATTGCAGTGGTCCAGCCCAACGTCAAGTATGCGCAACCACCGCACGTGTTCCACAACAAGGGAAAGAAGAAATTTGAAGAGGTTACGGCGAAACTAGGCCGTTCTATGCAGCGCGCAATCGTTGGACGCGGAGCCGCATATGGTGATTTCGATAACGATGGCGATCTGGATCTACTGGTTACCAGTAACAATGGTCCAGCGCGGTTATTACGAAACGACAATGCGAATCAAAATGATCTGCTGCGAGTGAAACTGGTTGGAACCAGAACCAATAGAGACGGAATAGGCGCCTTAGTTTCAGTGAAGACATCCAAGGGTAACAAACAGGACCAGATGGTACGCACGGGTTCGAGTTACGCCTCACAAAGCGAGTTGCCGCTTGTTTTCGGACTTGGTAAGCCTGAGGAAGGATTAACGCTGACTGTTGAAGTTGCGTGGCCAAATGGCCAGCGAGAATCGATTCCGAACGTCAAACCTAATCAAACAATTGTTATTCAGGAAGGCAAAGGTGTGACCGCGACGAATCCGATAGTGTTCGTTCCGGTTCCCGCGGCCTCTCCGTCACCGTCCGCGTCACCCTCTCCGCCGGCGGGCCATTAGGCTGCGGATTAAACGTAGTCAAAGGAAGGGGGACTCTGCCAGAATCTTGAGAAATTAGGTGTTTCGAGTGATATTAGGATCGCTCGAACTTTAAGAAAGGAAATCCTCACAATGTCAGTAAACCTCACCACGATTCCAGCCGAGTTAGTGGAAAACGTAATTGTTCTCATTCGCCGACAAAAAGTAATTCTCGATCGCGATTTAGCCAAACTGTACGGAGTGTCGACAAAGGCACTGAATCAAGCAGTCAAGCGCAACGCCAACCGGTTTCCCGAAGACTTCATGTTTCAGCTTACGACCCCAGGAGACTGCCGGCTGGCAAAGGGTCAAAGGTTCAAGGTCACAAAGTGTGACCTTGAAAAAAGCACAAGGGAAAAACATAAAATACCGGCCGTTCGCCTTTACGGAACACGGCATTTTGATGCTTTCGAGCGTACTTCGAAGTAATCGCGCAGTGCAGGTGAATATTCAAATCATGCGCACGTTCGTCAGGCTACGCGAAATGCTCGCTTCCAATGCTGCGTTATTGCAACGGCTAGATGAGCTTGAAAGTAATTATGATGCGAAATTTAGCGTCGTGTTTCAGGCGCTACGAGAATTGATGACAGCACCTGAGCCAAACAGAAAACCGATTGGATTTCGGTCAAAGTCAGTGAAGAGGTAGAGCGAGCCAACTTTGGAGTGCGGTGGCCCGGCACCGCTTTGTTATACCGGACAAGCTGAAACCTCGGAATTACAAAGCGATGCCGGGCCACCGCACTCCAAGGTTCACTAACTTACATCCCAATTCCCTTGAAGTGATACCGATCGGTATCGTAATAACGTTCGACGTCCACGGTATTGATCTTCGCGACAACGGTGGAAATATCCACCAGCGACAGATCACAGGCCGGGGCTACGCCACGAGACGAAACAAGTTTGCCGACTTCGCCATCGGCAATCGCTTCCGCGGCACGAGAGCCAAACATCAACCCCATAATTCGGTCAACCGGGCTTGGTGAACCACCACGTTGCGGATGGCCCAACATCACTGCTCGCGATTCGTAAGGAGTCTCGCTCGAGATTCGACGAGCCATTACCTCGCCAATTCCACCCAGACGAACATGTCCAAACGGGTCGTGTCGATCGTCAATGGTCACCATCTCGCCATCTTCAGCTCGCGCTCCTTCAGCAACGACTACCACCGAATACCGCGGTCGTTGCGAAGGTCCGCGACTCAAGCCTGGTTCTCCCAATCTATCCTTTAGAAGTTGGAATACACGTTCATAGCGGAAAGGACATTCGGGGATCAGAATCATGTACGCCTGGCCAGCTACACCCGACCACAACGCGAGATGCCCGGCATGCCGGCCCATCACTTCAACAATCTGTACCCACCCATGAGAACCGGCCGGGGTCCGGGATCGTTCTATGATCTCCGATACATTCCGCAGTGCGGTATCGAAACCCAAGGTGTAATCAGTGCCCATCAGATCCTTGTCGATGGTTTTAGGAATGCCGACAATTGGAACGCCGAGCTTGCTGAGTCTTGCGGCTACTCCGAGAGTATCTTCACCGCCACAAGCAACGATGGCGTCCAACTTTAAGGTCTTGATGTTTTCCAATACTTCGGAAGATAGGTCTAAGGGCGTGCCGTCCGCCGCTAGCTGTTTGAAAGGATTGGTTCTCGACGATCCAAGATTCGTCCCGCCGTCGCGATCCCAACGCCTGACGGCTTCTCGATCGAGCGGAAGAACATCAGGGAGCGGGTTCATTAAACCGCGCCAACCGTCGAAAAGTCCGACCACATCCAAACCGAGCTCAGAACCTCGGTAAACCAACCCTTTGATTGCGGGATTCAGTCCAGGAGCGTCTCCCCCGCCGGTCAGAACGCCAACTCTTTTCTGCTTCGTCATCTTCTATATTAAGTTTCCTAATCTAAAGTGTGTGTACATAAGTTATCATAACGCCATGATTCTCCTATCAGATGATGCGAGAAATTCCAAATCCACTCGCAGGGTCATATGGCTCGCCCTGCTGATTACAATCGCAATCGGCCTGATTTTAGTAGTGACGCCGGTAATGTTAATCCAACCTTTCAAGGCGCAAACACAACGGACAGTTGATGTGTCCTTCGGTATGAGACGGTTATCTCCACTCGTAACGATAGCGGCTTCGATACTCGTTTTGTTCTTCTGGTACTGGCTCTGGAGAGGCGCCCGTTGGTACGGTAAAGTCATCATGGTGCTGGTAGCTATCCCACTTTTTGCGGCGACCTGGATGGCGCGCCAGAACCATTTTGAATGGATGTTTCAACCAAACAGAAACATCGCCTACGAAAAACCAGGCTCGGTCAATTTTATAAACGACCACGATATGGTGCTCGCAGTACAGCACAACGGTGAAGCGGCTGCATATCCTGTACGTCTAATGGCCTATCACCATCTGGTCCAGGATACAGTTGGAGGGACGCCCATAGTGGCAACGTATTGAACGCTCTGTCACACCGGTCTGGTGTGGGAAACAGTCTTAGATGGGCGACAACTGCACTTTCATCTTGCTGGTATCAATAATCAAAACTTCATCATGCGCGATGAAGAGACCGGGAGCTGGTGGCAACAAGTCTCAGGTCAGGCGATTGCCGGTCCGTTAAAAGGCAAACAACTTCGATCAGTATTTTGTGATGAGGTCAGTTTCGGCGTTTGGAAACGCGAGCAGCCAAACGGTCGCGTGCTGAAACCAGATCCTTCAGTCGCAGTAAAAGATTATGTCCCTTCTGATTGGGACCAGCGAATGACGAAGGTCCCGGTTAATATCGGCGATAAGTTGGATCGATCGATGCCACCGCGGACGCAAATTGTGGGGATCACCATCGGTAACAGCGACAAAGCGTATCCGTTGGAGTTGTTGGTAAAACAAAGTCCGGTAATAGATGATATCGGAGGCGTTCCGATCGTCATCATAGTGGGCAAGGATCGAAAATCTGTTCGCGCTTATGAGAGAGTTGTTGATGACCGGAAATTGGAGTTTTTTGGTAAGAATGACGCACCGGAGTTTGTACTGGTAGATGCTGAGACCGGCACCGAATGGGATTTCGCCGGTAAAGGGATCACGGGGCAATTACAAGGGAAAGAACTGAAGAAGGTTGCAATCCTGAACGACTACTGGTTCGACTGGAAAATCTATCACCCTAAGACTGCGGTGTATGATCTGGGAAAATAGGAAAGTGGCCGGTGGGGGAGAGATAGGACCTATAGGACTTATAGGACCTATTAAGAGAATGGATCAAAAACCTAACCAAATTATCAGGTATTCGACGGCAGCGTGTCAGACGGACATGGCTAATCCAGTCGATCGTACGGGCATGCGAGGCAATACTGATCGCATGCTTTCAATGATCGACTCAGCAATTGCCGGCGCCGCCCCGTTCTTACCAGTCCGGCTTGTCGTCTTCCCTGAATTCGGGCATGCGGCACCCGTGTTTCCAACTGCTGCCGAACTTCATCAAAAACTAGCCATCAGAATTCCGAACGAACACACCGAACGCCTGGAGCAAAAAGCTCGCGAGTACGACATCTATATTCAAAGTGGATCGATGCTCGAGATGGATCCAAAATGGCCTGGACACGTATTCAATACAACCTGCCTGATTGGCCCAACCGGCATTCTTTATAAGTATCGCAAAGTTAATACCTGGATTCCTTACGAAGTTCATACCAGCCCACATGATCTTCCTGACTATGACGAACCACTTTTTCCGGTAGCTGATACTCCAATTGGCCGCATCGGTTGCGCAATCTGCTACGACTGGATCTTTCCCGAAGCCATCCGGCAACTTGCAATTAATGGAGCGGAAGTACTGGTGCGAGTATCTGCGTACATGGATCCCTGGGGCGCCACTGAACCGATGGATTGGTGGACCGTAATCAATCGCGCCCGCGCAATGGAAAACACCGCATTCGTAGTCGCTGCAAATCAAGGTGCAAGTCTAAAGTTTTATCCACCCTACTCATGGCCCGGCGGAAGCCAGGTGGTCGATTTCGACGGACGTCTTCTCGCCCAGGCATCACCTGGTCCAGGAGAAAGGATCGTCGTGGCGCCAATCGATATAACGGCGTTAAGAGATGAACGCTCTGTAAGACGAGGACATCACATGTTGGCCCATCTGCGAACGGAAGCGTACCCCGGCTACCAATCGCATCGTTACCCACCTTCGCTGGAGCCGGGTACAGTCGAGACTCCGTCGTATGAACGAAATAATCTGTTGATTGATGAGAGTAAGCGGCAGATTGCAGACGAGTGAATTTTGATAGTTAGGAATTGAGTTTTGATAATTGATAAGTGCGTCCAATCAACACACCAATGCTTTACACAAAAATTCGAATTTGAGGCAGGCCATCAATACAGTACCGCGAGCGCAGCGACCGGATGCCACACTCAACAAAAGCGATCCTCAGAATCACAGTCTAGAAAGTGAGTGTGTCATCCGGGGTACTGTATTGGCTGGCCGCATGTCACTGGGTACGCAATATTAACTAGCAAATCTCAATTCACAATTATCATATGATCCGCTTCAAGCATCATGTTTGGTTTAGCCTATTGGGCCTCTTCCTGCTCGGGACACCAATTGTCGCGCAGCAGAGTGGAGTTTCCACCGGTAATAATCCGGTCGTTTCCAATTCCAAACTGACCATAGGCGCAGTTGATCCAAAGGCGCCCGTCATCTTCGAAGACGTCACTGACCAGACTGCACTTACGAATTTCAAACACCAATCAGGTACCACCAATAAGCAATACATCATCGACACTGCGTCGGCCGGTGTGGCCATTCTCGATTACGACTCCGACGGTCGACCTGACATCTACCTCTTGAATGGCGCTACTTACAAGTCGCTTGCCGGTGGTGAACCTCCACCGAGAGCTGCCCTCTATCGCAACCTTGGTAACTGGAAATTTGAAGACGTCACAGAAAAAGCAGGAGTGGCAAACGAACGTTGGGGAATGGGTGTTGCCGTTGGTGATTACGACAACGACGGAAAACCAGACATGTTTGTCAGTAACTTCGGCGTTTCCAGGCTCTATCACAACAACGGCGACGGTACCTTTACTGACGTTGCACCCAAGTTGAACGTCGCTCGAACAGGTTGGAGTACCGGCGCAAGTTGGGGTGATTATGATGGAGATGGCCGCCTCGATCTTTTCGTACCCGGTTACGCGCAGATCGATCTGAAAACACTACCGCCGACCTCGCTGGGTGGGATGGACAATGTTTGTCAGTTTCGCGGCGTGCCGGTGATGTGTGGACCACGCGGAATCAAAGGCGAAGGCGATACACTCTTTCATCAAAAGCCGGACGGAACCTTTGAAGACGTCAGTGTCAAGAGCGGAGTGAGCGATCCTGACGGCTTCTATGGATTCTCGTCGGCATTTGTTCACATCAATGACGACGAACTGCTGGACCTCATCGTCGTTAACGATTCGACACCAAATCAGCTCTACCTCAACAAAGGCGACGGCACTTTCGAGGACGCAAGCTATCAATCTGGCGTCGCATTAAATGAAAATGGACGCGAACAGGCCGGAATGGGGTTGGCAATCGGTGACTACGACAACGATGGACGAGTCGATTTCCATATAACAAACTTTTCTGACGATACAAATACGCTGTATCACAACGACGGCGATGGAAATTTTACCGATGTGACATATACGGCAGGACTTGGTGAAGTAACACTTCCCTTCCTCGGTTGGGGAACGCTCTTTATTGACTTTGATAATGATGGCTGGAAAGACGTAATGGTCGCGAATGGACACGTGTACCCGATCGTCGATAGCAGGCCATGGGGCACTACCTACGCTCAACAACCCTTGCTCTTTCGCAATTTGAGGAACGGGAAATTCGCGCGCGTGGGCGCCGCTCCCGGCAGTGCGCTCGCTGCTGCATGGTGTTCACGAGGCATGGCGTACGCTGATTTTGATGGAGATGGAAGATTGGACCTGGTTATCAATAACATGGATTCCAAACCCTCGATCCTGAAGAATGTAACAGCTGGAGCCGGTCACTGGCTCGAAGTGCAACTCGTAGGAAATGTTAGTCGCAAGAGTCCGAAGGACGCCACCGGAGCGACCGTCTTTTTAACTGCGAATAAGATTCGGCAGCGCCAGGATGTTGTTAGCGGCGGCAGCTACGCATCTCAAAATGATCGCGTCCTCCATTTTGGGTTAGGAAGTGCCAGCCGGATCGAAAAGGTTGAGATTAAGTGGCCAGACGGCTTAACCCAGACAGTCCCCGTCGGAAAGATCGATTCTAAGATTACGATTGTGGAAAAGTAAAAGCGTTGCGAAATTGATAGTAATGAATTGAGATTTTGATAATTCTGCTGCTAGCACTCGTTACCGGTCTTTTTCTCTGGCAGATTCGACGATGTTGGACACGGTTGGATGAGTTGAGCATTACGGATCAGGTAATCTCAAGAGCGAACAACTCGCAAAAGTTGCTGCTCGACATGGAGACCTCGGCCGCGGGACGAACTAAATCACACCTTAACTTCAGCGAGCATATTCGCGTCGCGGTACAGAACCCAGCGACCGCTCTCCTTGCGCAAAATCGAAAGTGTATTACCAGCCCGTTTAATCTGTCGGCCCCCTCCCGGAGGATTTACAATGACGGTTAACGTGGTCCAAATGTAAGCCCAATCTCCGAGAATTTTCACCTCATTGATTTCACTAGTGCCATCGAATTGATTGGGCACTTCCGCAGCACTGGCAGCAAAATTCTCTTTCCTCATGGGCGCGTGACCCGCCATCAAAAAGAGGACATCGTCAGACATCAAACTAAGCACTTTTTCTTTGTCGCCGGCCCTGGTAGCCGACATCCACGTCGACACCAATTCCCTGATCTCTTGTTCGTCCTTATCCATGTTACTCCCGTTTCGGAAATGCATAGCGCGACACAATAAGAGTAATGTTGTCCGGTCCACCTTTTTCCAAGGCCAGGCCCAGGAGCTCTTCGGCTGTCGCTTTCGCAGAATTATTCTTGTTCAGCACCTGCGCGATGACGCCGCTCTCAACTGTATCAGTCAGACCATCTGTACAAAGCAGTAACTGATCGCCATCGGCCAGTTTCAAGTAATCCACTTCGGGCCGACATTCACTCACCTTGGCGCCCAATGCTTGCTTCAGGACATTTCTCAACTCTTTAACAAGCTGATCATTCTGATTGTGGATGCCAGCATCTATTAACTGCTGCGCTAAGGTATGGTCTCGCGTCAGCTGTCGCATTTGTCCATCGCGGATCAGGTAAACCCTGGAATCACCTACGTGGGTAATAATCAGGTCATCACCCATCGTCAGAGCAGTAGTCAGGGTAGTAGACATTCCCTGCAGGTAAGGGTCCTGGGCGGCTTCGTGAAGCAATGCAGCATGAACCCGGATAAATCGGTCAGCCATCCGCCACATAACTTCATTTATTTCGGGCTTACCAAGTCGTAACATCCAGTCTGGAGTATGTAACACCATACTGAGCAACGACTCGAGCGCTCGTCTGCTCGCAATCTCACCGCAGACTTCGCCTCCTAGTCCATCTGCCACCGCCATTCCATAAAAGACTTCGTCAAAACGACGAGAGACGACGTCGGGAGGCAGGTTACCCATAATGGCTTCCAGCTCTCGTCCGCCGCGAACCACTAAAAAATGATCTTCGTTGTTGGGGCGAACAAGTCCCCGATGAGTCAGGCCAAAAACATCAACTCTCACATTCGAGGAAAGCGCATCTGGAAATTGCTGTCCGAGAAGATCGATGTTAAGCGGCTGAGTTGCCGCTTTCGCATCGTTGAGTTGCCCAGTTTTCAGTTTCGCATTGCTGTTCACGTCGAACCCCCTTGAGGTTAGGTTTTCACTTCGTCGTTATTTGAGCCCAGCCAGTTATAGACCAATCCAGCTAGTGAGCCACCAACGAGTGGCGCTATCCAGAATAGCCATAGTTGGACCAGGGCCCAGCCGCCAACGAATAACGCCTGGCCAGTACTGCGAGCCGGATTAACGGACGTGTTGGTAACTGGAATACTGACAAGGTGAATTAGCGTCAAGGATAGGCCAATGGCGAGCGGGGCCATTCCGGCAGGCGCTTTTGAGTCGGTTGACCCGAGAATGACGATCAGAAACATGAAGGTCATGACTAACTCACTGACCATCGCACTCACCAGCGTGTACTTACCAGGTGAGTGATCGCCGTAGCCATTGGCAGCAAAGCCGGCAGACACATCAAAGCCCGCGTGTCCACTGGCGATCACGTACAAAACCGCGGCAGCAACTACTGCTCCGATCACCTGCGCCACTATGTAAGGAAGTACGAGCGAAGTAGGGATGCGCTTTGCAACGCACAACCCGGCAGTAACTGCAGGATTGAAGTGTCCCCCTGATATGTGACCAACCGCATAGGCCATTGTTACGACGGTTAGTCCAAAAGCGAGCGCAACGCCCAATAGACCAATTCCTACCTCCGGAAAGGCAGCAGCCAGGACGGCACTGCCGCAACCACCCAGAACGAGCCAAAATGTTCCTAGAAACTCAGCGGTAACTTTTTTCGCTAGACTCATTAGTTTGCCTTTCGAGAACGGCTCGGCGATTTCACGAGGACCGTTCTAACTACGCGAATGGTAGAACAAACCGGTACTGAGACCGGACGAATTCGGCAAGGGGCGAGATGTTTGGATTGGTGGCAGTTTAACCTCAAACCCAATTGATTGGAACAGCAAAAATACGGAAAACATTTCGTCTCTGTATAACTCGGCGAAATAACTCGGCGAAATCCCGGCGTTCCTCTGTGGTGAAATTCGGCGAGAACCCTTTATCGACGAAGAGAGACGCAGCAAGACGCAGATTTTTCGCAGAGTTCCGCAAAGATCTGGATCCTGCGAACGATCCAAAAAACCGATGACTTCTCTTGAGAGTTTGTCACGGTCAGGTGGGCGACACTCCAAATCACTGAAAAGTCATTCCACTTGAGGCTGACTTTGGGTACACTGTCGCTACCGCAAGACAGAATCACCCACAGAATAGGACTCGACCAATGGGTCGAATCCAAACGAGGAGAAGCGAAATGAGTCTTATGAAACTACGTCGAACTCAGACCTTGGTGTTCGGACTAATCCTGGCGCTTACAAGCGGAACACTAGTGCCATTGTCCGCCCAAACCAAGAAGAAGAAACGAGCACCGGTTTATCACACAGTTTATGCAAATCAGGTCATGCGAGTCCGGCTCAATGACGAGTTGGATTCAGAGCGCGCTCGCGTTGGCGATAGCTTCACTGCAACCCTCGTCGATCCCGTTTATTCACGTAACGGTGTACTGCTCGCTCCCCAGGGTAGTACGGTTAGAGGCCATGTAACCAATGTCGTTCGCGCACAAAAAGACGGAAAGCCCGCGACGCTCGACGTCTCCTTCGTCTCGCTCCGTTTGCCGAATGGTATCGGTAGAACAATCAGCGGCTCGCTGACAGATTTAGAATCTTCAACCGGCAACAGTAACAATGAAGGAACAGTCACTGCGCACAAGACCAGCAAGCGCAATGTCAAGTTCATCGGGGGCGGCGCAGCAGGCGGCGCGGTAATTGGAGCAATTGCTGGTGGCGGGAAAGGGCTTGCAATCGGTGCTGGTGCAGGAGCATTGGCCGGCCTGATTGGTGGTAAACTCAAGAAGGGTCACGAAGTAAAAGTTAAGTCGGGTACTGAGTTCGGAGTCATTTTGAACCGAAACTTCTCTTTGCCTGCTTACAAACCAACGGCAGCCTAAAATGTTGCCTTAACTTTAACGACTCGCTAAGGAGTAAACATATGTTCAGCTTCCTATGGTGGTTGATTGTAGGTTTGATTGTTGGCGCATTGGCCCGCTTGCTCATGCCAGGCAGGGACGCAATGGGTACCATCGCCACGATGTTGCTTGGTATTGCGGGATCCATAATTGGCGGCCTGATCAGTTGGGCCATCTGGGGCACGGATAACGGCCGCTTTCAACCAGCCGGATTCGTGCTGTCTCTAATCGGCGCGATTGTTCTTCTGTGGATCTATCGAATGGCGAAGAGCCGGAGTGCGGTTTAGCAGCTAAGCAGAAGTAATCTTAAGCGGTGCCCGAACTGCCCGACATCGTCGTTTACATTGAGGCTCTCGAAAAACGAATCCTCGGTGAGACGCTCGAACGAGTGCAGGTAGGATCTCCCTTTCTGTTGCGTACAGCGATACCACCTATATCAAGCGCAGAGCAAAAAAAGGTGGTATCGCTACGCAGGTTAGGAAAACGAATTTGTATCGGATTGGAAGGCGACTTATGGTTAGTGCTACACCTGATGATCGCCGGCCGACTTCATTGGTTTCCCAAAGGCGCAAAAGCTGCAAAACATCGTAGTCAAGCTTCCCTATATTTCTCCAGCGGAATCCTTTTACTCACAGAAGCTGGTACTCAAAAAAGAGCATCATTACACCTGGTCCAGGGTGAAGCGGCTTTAAGACAGCTGGATCCCGGCGGACTGGAAGTACTCGACGCCACCCTTGAAGAGTTTTCTGACCGGCTCCTGCTCGGCAATCACACGCTCAAACGAGTGCTCACCGATCCGAGAATCTTCAGCGGTATCGGAAACGCTTACTCAGACGAAATACTCTTCGAAGCAAAACTCTCGCCAATCCTCCAAACACAAAAAATGACTCCCGGCGAAATCAAAACACTTTACGAGGCTACGAGGAAAAGTTTGAATGAGTGGGTTGAGCGACTACGAGCTGAGAGCCGCGAGAAATTTCCGGAAAAGGTTACGGCTTTTCGAGCTGAAATGGCTACTCATGGAAAATTTGGAAAGTCATGTCCTCGCTGTCGAGGTAAGATCGAAAGAATTCGCTATGCATCGAATGAAACTAACTATTGTCCGACTTGCCAAACCGGCGGGAAGTTACTGGCAGATCGAGCGCTGTCGCGATTGCTGAAAGCTGACTGGCCCAGGACCCAGGAAGAATTTGAAAACCTCACTGCCGGCTCATAGTTAATCGTCAGCGAGTGCAACAACTTTGCCGTTTGTAGCCCTCACGTAATCAGCCGGAGCTAAA
>Ga0207674_10001517_pt1 | contig 29944 bp, 27 predicted proteins | sample KBSCornC72_FD_184303 | JGI IMG/M metagenome (GOLD analysis project Ga0207674, IMG submission 184303) | Corn rhizosphere microbial communities from Kellogg Biological Station, Michigan, USA - KBS Corn C7-2 (SPAdes) (version 2) | ecosystem: Host-associated > Plants > Roots > Rhizosphere > Soil ...
TACGGTCAAACCGGGCCGATCCTCCTCCGCCCGAACCATAGTTGGTGTAGTTTTCGATCACCGGCGGATCCAGGTAGCGATCCGTGGACATTCCCTCGCTGCTGAGCGAAAAACTATTGCGCCCGCGAGAATACTGCACCGATCCGTATCCCAAAAGCTGAGAGAAGCTGCCACCCTGAAAGCTGGCTTGGCCGTGCAGACCGTCACGAAGATCGTGCTGCGTGTTGACTTCGATCACGCCGCCTAGCTTGCGGCCGAACTCCGCCGGATAGTTGGCGGTACGCACCGTCATGGATTCGAACTCGTCGGCTCCCAGGGTCTGCGCGAAGGCTGGCGACCGGTTGTCGTACAGAGGAATCCCGTCAATCACGTATTGCACAGCGTATTCCGAACCACGCGGATGAAGAATGCCGTTGGCTTCAAGCAGCCATCCGGGCTGCTGGTTAACCAGATCGATCAGGGATCTTCCGGGCGCGGAACTCTTCCTGGAATCGAGAACGTCGGGGCCAAGGTGTTGCGCGGCGCCGGTTCCCTGCGTGTCCAGCAAAGTGCCCTGTTCGCGAACCTCGACGGTGGCCTCCGCTGCTGTTACCGCCAACGTAACCACCTTGGGTACCGGCACTGCGGATCGGACCTCAATTAAGAGCTCCTGCTTGGCGAAGCCGGTGCGTCCGACCTCCAGTCGGTATCTGCCAAAGGGCAGTGAGCCGAAAGTATGCGCGCCCTGGCCGTCCGTCTGGTAGGTGCGCCGAACTCCCGCGGAAAGACTTTCCAGCAAGCCGGTCGCTTCCATGGCGGTACCCGATTGATCCTTAACTTCCAGGCGGATTTCGCCGGTTTGAAGCTGCCCGAAGAGCGTGAATCCAGAGAGGAGGAGCGCAGCCAGGCGCCCGGCGCGAGCGGTGATGGATTGGCTCATGGGCTCCTTTATCTTAGACACTTTCCCGGTGCACTTGCGCATACCCCCGACCGGGACGCTATCATATATGTTTTCCCACCGGAGACAAACGGAATATTTCAGTGTCTAGAACAGTTGGGGTCCTAAAAGAGACCTTCCCGGGTGAGCGGTGTGTGGCGATTGTCCCGCGCTCGGTAGAGGTTCTCAAAAAATCCGAGATCGCGGTGATGGTGGAACCGTCGGCGGGTGCCGAAGCCGGCTACACCGACGACCAGTACATCGCCAAGGGCGCGAGCATCGCCAGCCGCGAACAGATTCTCGCCCAAGCCGACATCCTGATTCAATTTCGCAGTCTGGGCGCCAACCCCGAAGCGGGCCGCGCCGATCTTCGCTCCCTGCGGGCGGGCCAGATCGTTATGGGACTAGGAGAACCGCTGACAGCGGTTCGGGAAGCAGCGGACCTGGCTGCTACCGGAGTTTCGTTCTTCGCAATGGAATTGATCCCGCGCACAACGCGGGCTCAGAGCATGGACGTTCTGTCATCGCTCGCAACCATCTCCGGCTACGAAGCGGTTCTGCTGGCAGCCAAGACTCTGCCGAAGATGTTTCCGATGCTGATGACCGCCGCCGGGACCATTACGCCGGCCAAAGTGTTCGTCATCGGCGCGGGCGTCGCCGGATTGCAGGCGATCGCTACTGCCCGCCGCCTGGGCGCAGTAGTCAGTGCCTATGACGTGCGTCCCGCGGTGCGAGATCAGATCGTCAGCGTGGGCGCGAAATTCATCAGCCTGGATGTGGAGGCGAGCTCCGCAGAAGACAAGGGCGGATACGCCAAGGCGATGGACGAAAACTTCTATCGCCGCCAGCGCGAGCTCATGATGGGTGTGATTCGCGAGAACGACATCGTGATCACCACGGCCGCCGTCCCGGGAAAGAAAGCGCCGATTCTGGTTACCCGCGAAATGGTGGAAGCTATGGCGCCCGGCTCGGTGATCATGGATATCGCGGCTGTGCGCGGCGGGAACTGCGAGCTGACGCGTCCCGGAGAAACGGTTGTTCACAATGGCGTAACGATCCTGGGGCCGACGAATTTCGCGGCCATGGCTCCCTATCATGCCAGCCAGATGTTCTCGTCCAATTCAGTCACGTTCCTGAAACACCTGATTGGATTTCTGCCGCTCACCAAGGACGTGACCGACGATATCGTCATGGAGACTTTGGTGACGCACGCCGGCGAAGTCACCAACCCGCGAGTGCGCGAGGCTCTCGGATTGCCGGCCCCTGAAGCGGTTGCCGCACAAGGGAAGGTTTCCTAAATACATGCAGTCATACGAATTCGGTTTGTACGTCTTCATGCTGGCGGCATTCCTGGGATTTGAACTGGTCAAGCGAGTTTCGCCGCTGCTGCACACGCCCTTGATGTCGCTGTCGAATGCGATTTCCGCTATCGCCGTAGTGGGCGGCATTCTGGTCACAGGCGACAAGGACGCGACGGAGCTGACCCGCTGGCTGGGATTCACCGCCGTCGTTTGCGCCAGCCTGAACGTTGTCGCGGGATACCTGATCACCGACCGCATGCTCAAGATGTTCCGCAAACGGGAGCCCGAGAAGAAATGAGCAAGGTCAAGAAATGATCGAGAACGTTCTTCCCGCAATCTACTTGCTCGCCTCCGTCGGCTTCATCATGGCGGTCAAGTGGATGAACAATCCGGCCACTGCGCGCCGGGGCGTCATCATCGGCGAAATCGGGATGCTGCTGGCGGTGATCGGCACGCTGCTGCGCGTCGAATCCAACTTCGCGATGATCTTCATCGGTATTGGCATCGGCGCTGCGATCGGCGCACCGCTGGCCTATTTGATGCCGATGACGGCGGTCCCGCAGTTGACGGCTCTTTCCCATGCGTTTGGGGCACTGGCTTCCGCACTGATCGGAACGGCCGAGTTCTACCTGCGCGCGCCTCACGGATTTTCGATGGCCGCCTTGTCCCTTGAGACGCTGCTGGGCTATCTGACCACCACGGCCAGCATTATCGCCTTCGCCAAGCTGCAGGAGTTGATGCCGACGCGACCCTTGACCTATCCGGGCCAGAACTTCGTCAGTCTAGGCGTGCTAGTCGCGGCGATCATCGTCGGCGTGATGATGGTGGCGGGGACGCCCGCGCCTTGGATGTTCCCGGCTTTCACCGGGTTGTCACTGTTGTTCGGAATCCTGCTGGTGATCCCCATCGGCGGCGCCGATATGCCCACCGTGATCGCGCTGCTGAATTCTTACGCCGGCGTGGCGGCGGCCGCAATGGGTTTCGTGCTCGACAACAAGCTGCTGATCATCGCTGGAGCGCTCAACGGCTCGGCTGGTTTGATCCTGTCGATCATCATGTGTAAGGCGATGAACCGGTCGTTCACTAATGTGCTGTTCGGAGCCTTTGGACAACTGCAAACGGCCGTAGCCGGAAAAACCGTACAGCGTCCGGTGCGTTCCGCGACGCCCGACGAGGCTGCCGCGATTCTGGATTCGGCGCGCTCAGTTATCGTGATTCCGGGCTATGGAATGGCGGTGGCGCAAGCCCAACACAAAATCCGGGAACTGTACGATGCATTGACCAAGCGCGGCATCGACGTGAAGTTTGCGATTCATCCGGTTGCGGGCCGCATGCCCGGCCATATGAACGTGCTGCTGGCCGAAGCCGACATCCCCTACGACAAGCTGCTCGAGATGGACGAGATCAATGGCGATTTCCCCAACACCGACGTGGCGCTGGTCATCGGCGCGAACGACGTGGTGAATCCGCTGGCCCGCACGGATAAGACCAGTCCGATTTATGGCACGCCGATTCTCGATGCCGACCGCGCGCGCACTGTGATGGTGATCAAGCGCAGCATGAGTCCGGGATTCGCGGGCATCGACAACGAGCTGTACTACATGAACAACACCCTCATGTTGTTCGGCGACGCGAAGAATTTTGTGTCGGGCATCGTGAAGGAACTCGCGGGTTCGCATTAATCGAGGCGAGGCATGCCTCGCCCCTATAACCCAGACCCATGTTTTGTAGGGGCCGGGCATGCCCGGCCCTGGCGATATAACATTGTGATATGAGCAGGATGCTTCTCCTGGTCTGCTTGTTTGCACAACTGCGCTCCAGGGAATTCCCGCCCGACATCATCCCTCCCGAAGTCCTCAAAGGCAAAGACGCCCTGGTTGCCGATCCTAAGCATTACAAACTGGAGCTGGATAACGAACGCGTGCGCGTCCTCCGCCTCACTCTAAAAGGAGATGAGGTTGTTCCCGTCCACGACGACAAAGACGCTCTGTTTGTGTGCTTGAAAGAGTGTCACCTCCGGCTCACGCAGCCCGGTGGACGTCCGCAAGACATCCACTTGCAGGCCGGTGAATCGCGGTGGATTTACGCGGACACCCGGTCAGAGAAGAACCTCAGCAACCAGCCCCTGGAACTGTTGGTGATCGAGACAAAGTAAGCGGTACCGCTATAATAGTTGGTTCCATGAAGATCGATATTTTCAACCACATCTTTCCCCAGAATTATTTCGACGAGTACATCGCCGGCCCCAAGGCTCTCCCCGATATCGGCAAGCGTGTTCGCAACATGCCGACCATCGTGAACCTGGACGCTCGCTTCAAAGTGATGGACGAGTTCGGCGATTACTGCCAGGTGATCTCGCTGCCGGCGCCGGCAATCGAAGCGTTCGGCGGTCCGGATAAGACTCCTGACATCGCGCGGTTCGCAAACGACGGTTTGGCTGAGCTTACTCGCAAGCATCCCAAGCGTTTTCCCACTTTCATCGCATCGCTGGCGATGAATAATCCGGATGCGGCGACGAAGGAAGCCATTCGCGCCGTGACTGAGTTGGGCGCAGGCGGCGTCCAGATCTTCACCAACGTCCTGGGCAAACCTCTGGACGAGCCTGAGTTCCAGCCGTTCTTCGATGAGATGGCCAAGCGCGATATCGGCATCTGGATGCATCCGGCGCGCGGCGCGAATGTTCCGGACTACATCACCGAGAAGAAATCCAAGTACGAAATCTGGTGGACGCTGGGCTGGCCCTATGAAACCAGTGCGGCCATGGCGCGGATGGTGTTCTCCGGACTGCTCGACCGGAACCCGGGCATCCGGATTCTGACGCACCATTTGGGCGGCATGATCCCGTACTTCGAGGGCCGCGTCGGCTATGGATGGGATCAGCTCGGAAGCCGCACTTCCGATGTGGATTACGTTTCGCTCCTTAAGTCAATGAAGAAGCGTCCAGTGGACTATTTCCGGATGTTCTATGCCGATACGGCGCTTTTTGGAGCGGATTCGGCTACCGAATGTGGTTTGAAGTTCTTCGGCGTGGACAAGGTTCTGTTCGCTTCCGACGTTCCCTTCGAGCCTGCCCCGGGTCTGTACATCCGCGAAACCATTCGCATCATCGATGCGCTGGATATCACGAAAGAACAGCGCGACCAGATCTATCGCGGCAACGCTCTAAAATTCCTGAAGCCTGCCGCGGTTCTACAAAACGTCTAGATATGCGCTTTCACAACGCGGTGATCTGTTCGTTGATGGTGGTCGCACCGCTGGTGGCTCAAACGTACAGGGCGCCCCGCACCGCGGAGGGCAAGCCGGACCTGCAGGGCATCTGGCAAGTGATGAACACGGCTGCGGTCAACCTGGAAGATCACATCGCGATCCTAGATATGCCCGCTGGCCGCAGCGTCATCGTGGATCCGCCGGACGGCAAAATTCCGTATCGGCCGGAAGCGGCCCAGCAGCAGAAAGAGAATTTCAAAAACCGCGCGAAGGCCGATTTGCTGAACCAGTGCTACATCCCCGGAGTTCCGCGCGTAATGTATTTACCGTTCCCGTTGCAGATCGTGCAGACCCCCAAGTATGTTCTGGTGGCATCGGAATTCGCGCACACGCTGCGGATGATTTATATGGACGGAAGCAAGCATCCCGGCGACGTGGATTTTTGGATCGGCGATTCGCGCGGGCATTGGGAAGGCGAAACGCTGGTCGTGGATGTCGCCAATCTCAATCCGGAGACGTGGTTCGACCGTTCCGGAAACTTCCATAGCGACGCGCTGCACATCGTCGAGCGCTTCACACGCACCGAGCCGGACCTTCTCACATATGAGGCTAGGATAGAGGACAGTAAAACTTTCACGCGTCCCTGGACCATCCGCATGCTGCTGTACCGCCATCGCGAACCCAACGCGAAGCTGCTGGAATACGAGTGCAACGTGTATCTGGAAGACGCCGCAAAGGAGAGTCGATGAAAAACTTGAAGTCGCTAAACTTGGTAATTGCCTCGATCACGGCCGCCGCGCTGATGACCTTCGCGCCGATACCCGGTGCTGGTCAGGAAAAGCAAAAAGGTGGCAAAGGCAAAGGTGGTCCTCCCGGTGGCGAACAGTACGGACCTTACTATGCAGCTCCCGTGACGGCGGGCCAGCCTGTCGGAAAAACCCCGGATGGACAGCCCGACATGCAGGGTTTCTGGACACCGCGCTTCAATCAGGCGATCTTTGAGATTCAGGATCATCCAAAAGCGCAGCCTGGAATCGGGCCGGGTAAAGGCGCCATCGTGGATCCGGCTGACGGGCGCATTCCCTATAAGCCCGAGGCTGCAGCGAAGGCCAACGACCTACTCACCAAGCAGATTTACCTGGAACCCGAAGCACACTGTTTTGTCTCCGGTGTGCCGCACGCGGCGTATCAGCAGTTCGGATATCAGATCGTGCAGCCCGCCGGATATGTGCTGTTCCTGACGGAGTATGCGCACACCTATCGCGCGATTCCGACGGACGGGCGTCCGCACATCTCATCGAACATCAAGTTGTTTCGCGGGGATTCGGTGGGCAAGTGGGAGGGCGGGACCCTGGTGATCGACACGACGAATCAGAACGGCAAGACCTGGTTCGACATGGCGGGAAATTTCACCACGCAGGCGATCCACGTGGTGGAGCGGATCACTCCGGTGGATACCAATAACATCAGCTACGAGGCCGTAGTGGATGATGCCACCACCTATACCCAGCCCTGGAAGATTGCCGGGCAAATCGGCCGGCATCCGGATAAGAACATGGAACTGATGGAGTTCGCCTGCGTGGAAGGCAATCAGGACCTGATCCACTACACCGAGGGTGTCGGCGGGAAAGCTAAGGAAAAAGGACCCTTGACCCGATAGATTCGGAAGTATGGCAAGAGTACTTTGCATCGCGCTTTTGTGTTCAGGTCTGGCTTTCAGTCAAGGTAAGGGGAACGGTAAAGGCAAGGGCAAAGGCTCGGAGAGCGGCTCCGCCTCCGTTCAACTTTCCTTCGGCCGGGATAGCGACGTAATCCGACAGTACTATCACGGCATGCCGGAATCCAAGCTGCCTCCTGGACTCGCCAAGCGCGGCGACCTGCCGCCCGGGCTCGCAAAGCAACTCAAGCGTAACGGTCATCTGCCGCCCGGTTTGGAGAAGAAGATCTATCCGTTCCCGGTGGAGCTGGAGCGGCGACTCCCACCGCTGCCGCCCGACTATGGACGCGCCTTCATCGGCGGCAATGCGGTTATCTACAACAAGAGCACGTCGATCATTATCGACATCTTCATCCCGTTCTAGTCATTTCAGGATCGTCGCCTGCTTGATGTAATCGAGCTTGGGGAAACGCGGAACCAGATACGCGTTTCCGCCTTCTTCCATCGCACCCGGATCGATAAACTTGCCGGTCGGCCGCAGATCGCCGTAGCCTGCATATAACTTGTTCAGAACCTCCAGACCCTCGACGACTTTGGCGAAGGGCACGAATCCCTGTTCGTCCAGAATTGCGTTGTTGTTCAAGTTGATGAAGATCTCTGTGGCGCGGGTATTCTTGCCGGATTGGGCGAAGGCTAGCGTCCCGACCAGGTTCTTTTGCTGGGGCGGATCGTCGATGATAAAGAGATTTCGCCAGACGGTGTGGACGTCATAATCGCGGTGTACGCCGAACTGCACGACGAATTGGGGAACCACGCGGAAGAAGCGGCCCTGGGTGAAGTAGCCCATGCGCACCAGCTCATGAAACCGGTCCACGCCGTGCGGCGCCCAGGCGCGGGTTGCTTCCACCACCATGTCTCCCTGCGAGGTTTCGAACTTGACGCGGAAGATTTCAGGGACGACGACCTTCTTCTCTCCGCAGCCATAAAGAGTAAGGGCCAGGACAACCGCGATTATCCCGGCTCGCATGGCGTCGGACTACGAGATGCCCAGCAACTCGATCTCGAAAACGAGTGTCGCGCCACCGGGAATATCGGGAGGTGCGCCGCCTTCGCCATAGGCGATGCTGGAGGGGCATACCAGGCGAGCTTTGCCGCCCACCTTCATCTTCTGCACGCCCTCGGTCCAGCAGGGGATCACCCGATTTAACGGGAACTCCGCGGGCTCGTTGCGCGCATAGGAGCTGTCGAATTCTTTCCCGTTGATCAGCGTGCCTCGATAGTGAACCTTCACGGTGTCGGTCGCTTTGGGCGAGGCGCCCGATCCGGCAGTGATGTCGCGATATACCAGGCCGCTGGCAGTCTTTTGAGCGCCGGGTTCAGCGGCGGCTTTCTCAAGATAGGCTTTTTGGTCGTTATTTAGGCTCACAAGATTTTTCTCAGTCGATTCAGGTGACGGCTCGGGCTTGGAAGAGCACGAGACCAATGCCATCGACAAAACAATCAGGACAGAACGCATTCGCACAGAATAGCAGCTATGGCGTAACGCCCAATAGCTCAATCTCGAAGATCAGCGTTGCGCCGCCAGAGATCAGCGGAGGGCTTCCGCGGTCCCCGTAAGCGATATCCGCCGGGCACACCAGTTGCGACTTTCCGCCGACTTTCATCCGCTGCACGCCTTCGGTCCAGCATGGGATCACTCCATTCAGAGGAAATTCAGCCGCCTGGTTGCGCTTGTAGGAACTATCGAATTCGGTTCCGTTGGTCAGCGTGCCGCGGTAGTTCACTTTTACTTTGTCGGTCGCTTTGGGCGAAGCGCCTGTTCCGGGGACTAGCTCTCGATAGACGAGTCCGCTCGGAGTTTTGGTCGCGCCCTGTTCCATGGCAGCCTTGTCTAAATACGCTTTGGCAACTATCTTTTGCTTTGCGGCGGCACGAACCGAACGCGATTGCGAAAAGGCCTGGAATTTCGGAGTATAGTCTTCCAGCTTCACGACAGGCTTGCCTGCGGCTGCATCCGAGAACGCGCGCTTCAGGATTTCAATCTCCGCGGGTGACAGATCGAGTGAAGACAGCGACTGCGCCATGCTCAGTCCGATGGCGTAGATAGTCTTCTGCTCCTCGGTTAAAGTCCCCGCGGGAGCCGGAGCTTTTGCAGTCGCGGCACTGGCCGGGGCGGCCTTAGTCGATTTTGCCGCTGTTGCCGGTGCCTTGGCCGCTGTGGGAGCTTTCGCCGGTGCGGGAGCAGCTTTGGGAGCTGGCGCTTGCGCCATCAGTAGCGATGGCAGGAGTAACAAGAGTACGCGCATTTGTCCAGAGTAGCATCTGTTGGTTTACAATCCGAAGGAAGAATATGGGGCGAAGTCTTACGGGATTCCTGGCGTGCCTGGGGATGCTTGCGTCGGCGGGAGTCAGCCTGGCGCAGTCATCTGTCAACGTGGAAAACGGCCAGAAACTCTTCTCGAAGTATGGATGCTATCAATGCCATGGCACACAGGGGCAGGGAACCACTGCGGGCGCCCGGCTGGCTCCGAAGCCGATCGCGCTCGCAGCCTTGATTGCCTACGTCCGCAAGCCCGCAGGACAAATGCCGCCCTACACCGCCAAGGTCGTCTCGGACGCCGAGCTGGGCGATATCCGGGCTTACCTCGCTACAATTCCGGAGCCCACGCCTGCGAAGAATATTCCGTTGTTGAACCAGTAATGCTGCCAGTCAGCGGGCCGAGGCTTTCAATCGGACCTTAAAAAGATGTGTGCAGGAAGTGATGTAGAGACCTTTGCCGTCGGCGTCGCCGAAAGCCACGTTGGTCGCGCAGATACGCGGGCGCGGTTCCCCCTGGATCTGCGGTAGCTGGAGGGTCCCCAGGTGCTTGCCTTCAGGCGACGTAATCCACACTTCGCCCGGCCCCACTGCATTCGTAGAGAATAGATTTCCCTTGCGATCCACCTTCATGCCGTCGTTGCCCGCCGGGATGAAAGCCTTTGGGTTGGCGATCGAGCCGTCCGGCTGCACCTCCCAGCGAAGAGTCTTTCCGAATCCGGCCGTCACGTAGAGATGCTTTTCATCCGGCGAGAAGGCGATGCCGTTTGGAAACTCGCCCGGGCGATCGCGATCGCTGTCGAGAAGGGTGATCGAGCCGTCCTTCACTCGATAGACTCCATTGAATGGCAGCTCGCGTAGGGGTCCGGAGGCGCCGCCTCGCAGGCCGTTCACGCTGTCGGTAAAATAGACAGCTCCGTCGGACTTCACCACCACATCGTTAGGACCGCTCAAACGCTTGCCTTCGTAGCGATCGGCCAGCACCGTACGCTTACCGTCTTTTTCCAAGCGCGTCACGGTGCGATCCGCCATCGCCGTGATCACCAGGCGGCCTTGCGGATCGAGAGCCAGACCGTTGGATCCGATCAGCAGGATCGCCAAGCGTCCGCTGACGGTTTGCTGGCCGACGTTCAATGTGTCCGTGCCGGTGTACCCGCTCTTTTCCAAATACACGGCGAGCGGTTTGCCGGCCATCCACTTGTAGATGACGTTCGCGGCACAGTCGCTGAAAAGTAGATATCCGCCGCCGTTTTCCTGAATCCACACGGGACCCTCGGTTAGTCCGAAGTGCTCGCCAAGAATTTCGAGCTTCGCATCGGTCGAGATGATTGCGTCCAGCGCGGGATCGAGCCGGACGACCTGGAATGGCCGCGGCTCCTGGGCATGTACCAGCGCGACAAATATCAGTGCGAACAGCAGTCTCATCTAATTCAAATCCGGCGATTGAAGCAGGGGACTGCTCCACGCCTTGTTCCGCACGTGTGTGCGCTTCTTGATGCGCCAGCCGGCGGACGTTTTTACATACTGATCCTCGTACCCGCCGTATCGGGTGACATCGCGCGGACCTTTCTCGCCGATCGAGACCAGGTAGACCCTGCCGGTCGCGCCAGCGGAAGTTGGAGTGATCACGTGGTTCACCATCAGGTGGCTCCAGTCTTTCCAGCCGACGTTCTTGCAGCCGAGGGATCCGCCGCCAGCAGCGGCCGCCAGTTGTTCGCGGCCTTTGGCACGTGTCAGACCGCCCTTCTTAAAGCCTTCCTCGGTGATGTTATCGACGAATTCACCGTCCGGCGTGTACAGGTCCGCGTAGTCGTAGCCGTTGTTGGAACACGAGTCGATCGCCTGCGCGTAACGATTCGCCAGCTGCTGAATCTCGATGTAATCCAGCGCGGTGAGCGCGGGTTTTTGCTGCGCACGAACCGCCACCAGCCCGAGCAACCCCACGGCGCACAGACCGATTCCAAACAGCCGTTTATACATATTGGGCAGTCTCCTTATTTGCTATCGCGAGCCGGAATCGTCCACAAATACAGCTTGCGGCTGAAGTAGCCTTCATCGGGCGTGTCCACGTTTAGTTCCTTGTCAGGTTTCCAATCGCCCATATCAAAGGTGTTCGAAACCACCCGCGTGCCCGGCCGAAGTTCCTGCAGCAGCTTGGGACGCAGGCGAGCGTTCACGCTGGTTAACAGAAACAGCGTCACCACGCTGGCTTCGCGAATGTTGGCCTTGAATAGGTCGTTTTCCTCGAACCGGACCAGGTGCTCGACCCCGGCTTTCTTGGCATTTTCGTTGGCTTCGCGGATGCGCTGCGGGTCGATGTCGATTCCCACGGCGTGCGCTCCGTAAAGCTTGGCGGCGGCGATCACGATTCGCCCATCCCCGCAGCCCAGGTCGTAGACTACGTCGTTCGAGGTTACACCGGCCAGCTTGAGCATGGCCTCGACGGCCACCTGAGTGGTTGGGACGTACGGAACTTCCGGCCGGGGGGCGGTTTGCTGGGCCAGAACCGTGGAAATCAGCAGGAACAGGGATGCTAGTATTCGCATAAAGTACCTCGCGTTCATTCCCGATAATTAATCTTAGAGCACAATAGGAACGGAGGGAGTCCGTGAACTTAGCGGGATTTTTCGGCTGGCCAACTCGCCTGAACGGCTCGGGTCCCGGCAATCCTTCGCGTGCTGCACGCAAGGCCCTGGCGCTCTGCACCAATCTGTTGTCGGAACGCGGGGAGGTTTCCGGCACACTCCTGGCAAGCGAAGCGCTTGCTGCATATCAGGCTCTGGATGAGCATTCGCGCACGGGATTCTTTGATCTTCTGGTCGAGCAGTTTTCCCCCGATCCCGAACAAGTGGGACAAGCAGGCGATGCATACCGCGCCAACCCGTCGGCAGCAAATTTAACGCGCTTGCAGGCTGCGGTGGAATCGCCACGGCAGGAGTTGTTCCGGCGGCTGAACCTGGCTCCCTCGGGTACCCGGATCTTGGTGGAACTTCGCGGCCGGCTGTTACGACAGCTATACCAGAATCCCCACTGGACGCCGATCGTGGACGACCTCGAGCGCCTGCTGATCGCCTGGTTCAACCGTGGATTTCTGGAGCTTCGCCGGATCGACTGGCGAACTTCGGCTCTGGTGCTGGAAAAACTAATCCGCTACGAAGCCGTGCATCAAATCCAGGGCTGGAACGATTTGCGCCGCCGCCTGGAAGCCGATCGTCGATGTTACGCATTCTTTCACCCGGCCCTTCCGGATGAGCCCATCATCTTCATCGAGGCGGCGCTCACTCGTGGGATGACCGCGAAGGTACAGCCTCTGCTGGATCCGGATTCCCCGGTTCTGGCGCCGGAGACAGCGGACCACGCGATGTTCTATTCCATCACCAACTGTCAGGAAGGCTTGCGCGGCGTTCCCTTCGGGAGCTTTCTGATCAAGCAAGTGGTGGAGGACCTCGGCCGGGAGTTTCCGCGCATCCGGAAGTTCGCCACCGTGTCTCCCGTTCCCGGTTTGCGGGAATGGCTGGAGAACGAGCCTAAGTTGGCAGAACTGCGGGCCAAGCTCGATCAGCCCGATTGGTGGAAGCACCGTGAGCTGTCCGAGGCGGTACAGAAAGAACTGGTTCCGTGGTGCGCACGCTACCTGCTGCAGGCCAAGAACGAACGCGAGCCGCTGGATCCGGTCGCGCGGTTTCATCTCCGAAACGGAGCGCGGCTGGAGCGCATCAACTGGCTCGGCGATACCTCTGCGGCTGGCATGCAGCGCTCCGCGGGGATCATGGTGAACTATCTCTACCGGCTGGCCGACCTGGAGAAGAATCACGAAAGCTACACCCGTGATTACGAAGTCGTCGCCGCCTCCGAGATTGAAGCTCTCGCGAAACGGACCGATCTCAAAAAACTCGCGATATAGATAGATTTGTGACGCATGCACTCATGCGTGCCGCGTGCACTAATGCCGACGCCCCGACCGTGTCGAGAGGAGTCTGGACACGGCACGCAAAGTGCGTGCGCTACTTGCCTTTGACGCTGGCCGCCGCGGGGCCGACCGCGCCCTTGGTCGCCGAATCCCAGTGCTCGACCAGCTTCCCATTCACGACTCGCAGCATGTCGAACCAGGTGGTGGTGTACTTCTTGCCCTTCGCCGCAGGATCGTCGTACTCTTTCACGAACGATAGCGTCACGTAGTCGCCTTCGGCCTGAATCGCGACGAGATCGTCGAGCGTTGCCGGAATCGGCGGAAGTTGCTTGGGCTTGATTGCGTTGAAGTACGCCTTAAACCCTGCCATACCGGTTTCGGCGTTGGGGTTGTGCTGGATGTAGTCGACAGCCATGTACTTGTCGGCTTCTTCGATTCGGAATCCGCGCAGCACAACGCGGAAAAAGTCATACACGACTTTCTTATTGGCGGCAAGCTTTGGATCGCTGCTCTTGAGCATGCCAGCTTGATCCTTGCCCGGCACCACGGGCATTGCAGCAAACGCCGGTGCGCATAGCGCGGCCAACAACAATGTGTAACGAATTCGAGCGATCATGATTTTTCTCCTAAAAGTTATTTTCCGACCAGATGCCGGACGTCCACGTTGTTTTCCTGACAGATGTACTCGAACAGCTCTCCACCGGGAACGAACGGAATCAGATAGCTGGTGGTCCAAGGCTTGGTGTACATCTCGGGATCGTCGATGGTGATTTCGTAACGCATCGACAGTTCATTCAGACGCGTGAACTTTTCGTTGATATGCAACGCTTCGCCGTGCGGATGGCCATCCTGATCCAGCCACGTCCTATCGTTGAAACCGATCACGTCGGTGACCAGCGTGTCGCCTTCCCAGTGGCCGATCGATTCACCCAGATAAGTAGGATTCGGATCTTTGGAATGCGGCCGGCCGTCGGTATAAACAACGCGCCAGACATGGGCTGCGCCCTCGAAGATGAAGATCACGCGGTCCGGCTGCTGGAAAATCTGGAAAGGAAACGGCGTCGCATACATCCGCGGAATTCCGGGAGGCAGGCACAGCGCCTCCGGATCGTCTTTCGAAAGACTAGCCAGATGGTCGTCGTAGATCTTTTTCGCTTCGGGCTTGAAGGGGACGTCAATGGGCTTCTCTACAGGCGACCGGTTCGGCCCGCCGGTTCCCGTTCCCGAAAGATTCACGATGGTGCGGGGATTCCATGCTCCCTTGCCGTTCCCCAGGTCCGGCTTGCCATCGGCCAACCGCGGCGTAGGTTTCGGATTGGCGGCCTGCGCGCGCGGCACATCATTGAGCCTGCCGCCGATTCCCCCTTGCCCTGCCAGGTGGGCCGGGATGGCGATGCTGAGCAATGCTAGCAGGGTCCTCGTGTGCATAACGTCATGATGATAGCCTATGTGGGAGGTGAGCGCCCATGCTTGTTAATAGCCGCCGTGACTTCTTGAAAGTATCCGCCGCAGGACTCGTCAGCGCCGCCGCCGGTTCCGCCGCCGAGCCTGTGCTGGGAATGATTTTTCCGCCGGCCAACTACGAAGTCCCGCCCGAGGCGCGCCTCATGTATCCCAAGGGCATTCGCTTTCTCGCGGAAGGGGTCGGCCTGGAGCGGATGACGCCGGAGGGCTACGATAAGGCCGTTCCCAAGATTCTTCCCGCCGCCGAAAAGCTGAAGAAGCAGGGCGCCAACGCCATCTCCATCATGGGCACCTCGCTTACGTTTTATAAAGGCGCGGCGTTTAACAACGAGCTGATCGCGGCGGTGGCCAAGGCCACTGGACTGCCGGCAACTTCTATGAGTCGCGGCATTATTGAGGGCCTGAAGGCCGTCGGAGCCAAGCGTGTGGCGGTCGCGACCGCGTACAACGAGACTGTGAACGGCCGTCTGCGCGTGTTTCTCGAAGAATCCGGATTCGAGGTGCTGGGCGTAAAGGGTATGGGGATCGAACGCTTCGAAGATCGTCCGCCGGTGACGCAGGATGAGCTGCTGACCTTCGGCGCTACAACCTATGAGGCGATGCCCAAGGCGGACACCCTGCTTATTTCCTGCGGCGCTCTGAATACGCTGCGCTTGCTGGATCCGCTGGAAAAACGCTGCAAGGTTCCCGTGGTGTCCAGTGCTCCGCATGCGTTGTGGGCCAGCGTCCGGCTGTTGGGATTGAGCGGACAGGTCAAAGGCTACGGCCGCCTACTCGCCCGGGCCTGATCGTGGAAGAGCACGAGATTTATCCCATCGTTGGCGAAAAAGGGCTTCGGCAGTTAGTAGCTGCGTTCTATCGGCAGGTCGCCGTCGATGACGTTCTCGGTCCCATGTATCCGATAGAGGACTTACAGGGAGCCGAGCAGCGCCTGGGCGACTTCCTGATCTATCGTTTCGGCGGGCCGTCCACGTATATAGAACAGCGCGGTCATCCCCGGCTGCGCATGCGCCATGCCCCCTTTGCAATCGGGAAGCTCGCGCGTGATCGCTGGATGGCATTGATGAACCACGCCTTGGAACAATCCGCCTTTCCTAGCGACGTTCATCAGTTGCTGCGAGAGTTCTTCGACTCCACGGCGACTTTCATGCTGAATCGGCCTGACTGAGCGTTTCGTCATCCGCGCTTAACAAAAACGTGGGATAATTACGGTTTGTTAACGGTTCCTCGTCCGGAACCAAGGGGCGTCTCAAAAATGAAAAAACTTCTTACAGGAATACTATTTCTATCGGGTCTGGGTCTCAGTATTTATGGCCAGGCGGGAGCCGGCCAAGGGGCCATCCTTGGCGAAGTAAAGGATCCATCCGGCGCATCCGTGCCCCGGGCCAAGGTCGAAATCACCAACCCGGCAAACGGATTCGCCCGGACCATCGAAACCAACGACGCTGGCCAGTTTACTGCGCCGACGGTGCCTCCGGCCTCGGGCTACACGATTTCCGTTTCGGCGGCTGGATTTGCCACCTGGAAACGCAATGAAATCGCTGTCCAGGTCGGCCAGAACGTCAGTATCAACGTCGATCTCGCGGTAGCGACGGCGGCCACCGAAGTTCAAGTGACTGCCGCGACCGTGCGCGTGGACGAAACCAAGACCGAAGTTTCCGGCGTAATCGGAAACCGCGAGATCCAGGATCTTCCCGTCAATGGGCGTCGGTTCGATTCGTTCGCGTTACTGACGCCCGGCGTCACCACTGACGGTACGTTCGGTTTGGTCACTTTTCGCGGGATGGCTCTCGGCACCTCCTTCCTTACGGACGGCAACGATACCACCAACCAGTACTATCAGGAGGCGCCCGGACGCACTCGCATCAGCTCCCAAATTTCGCAGGATGCGGTACAGGAATTTCAAGTAATTACCGCCGGTTATATGCCAGAGTTCGGACGCGCATCCAGCGGCGTGATTAATACCGTCACGAAGTCCGGGACCAATGACATCCACGGTACGTTTTTCTGGTTTTTCCGCAACCGGACTCTGAATGCTCGCGACCGCTATGCGGCGTTTAACCCTCCGGAATACCGGCATCAGACCGGAGGCTCCGTCGGGGGTCCGATCGTCAAGGACAAGTTGTTCTACTTTGTGAACAGCGAAATCACCAGGCGCAGCAATCCGATCGCGTCCTCCATCACAGGGGCTGCGATTGATCAAGGCACGCATGGATTCGTTCGCAACGGCACAACGGGGTGCATCGTAGGCCCGGTCGCGACCGCGACCACGGCAACCGCGGAGCAGTGCGCCGCGGCCGACGCCATCGTAGCGCGCAACTTTGGTCAGGTCCCCCGCCGTGCGGATCAGGAACTATTCTTCGCGAAGCTCGACTGGCGGCCCACCGAGCGTAATTCCTTCACTGCCAGCGGCAACTATCTCCGCTTCATTTCTCCCAATGGAATCCAGACAGGAGCCGCGCTCACCAACGGAGCGGCCCTCGGGAACAATGCCGACTCCACAGTACGGGTTCGCTACGCGAAATTTGGCTACACCGCGATCGTATCGCCGACCATGGTAAACGAGGCTCGTTTCGGATGGTTCAAGGATCGTCAGTTTGACAGTCCGAACCAGGCGCTGCCTCCCTTTGGACAAGTGACCCTCACGGTCGGCGGAGCTGCCAATCTCGGAGTTGCCACCAGTTATCCCCGCTTGCTGCCTAGCGAGCAGCGGTTCGAATTAGCCGACACGCTGAGCTGGATCAAGGGCCGTCACACCATGAAATTTGGGTTCGACGTGGCAAATAATCAGGACGTGACGGATCAACTGAACAACCAGTTCGGCTCCTATACCTACGCCTCGGCGACCAAATTCGCTCTGGATTTAACGGGGAACACCACCGGAGCCAAGAATTGGCAGACGTTCTCGCAAGCGTTCGGGACCAAGACCACCGATTTCACGACTCGCGACTGGTCGTTTTTCGCGCAGGATCAGTTCCGTGTTTCGAACAGCTTCACCCTTAATTATGGGATCCGTTACGACTACAGCCAGCTTCCCCAACCGAAAGTGGTAAACCCGGATTATCCGCAGACGGGAAGAATTCCCACCTTCGCGGGTCAGGTCGGCCCGCGCGTCGGGTTCGCCTATGCCTTCAATAAATCCCGGACAGTTCTCCGCGTGGGATATGGCCTGTTTCATTCCCGCTATGGCGGCGGAATCCTGCAAAGCATGCTCACTCAGAACGGTGTCTATCAGAAGAGCGTTTCTTATACCGGAAGCGTAGCTGCCGATAACGCCGCGGGTCCAGTTTTCCCGAATCGGCTCTCCGCGACTGACAAGTCAGCGGGAGTCGGCACTATTTTGTTTGCCGCTCCGGACTTTCGCCCGAACTATACCGAAAATGGCGATGTCTCCCTGGAGCATCAGCTCACGCGCAATTTGGCTTTAACTGTCTCCTACCTGTACAATCGCGGGTTTCAGATCATCACGACCCGCGATCTGAATGTCGGCCCGCTTTCCGACACCCCGTTCACGTATCGCATCAATGATGTGAACGGCAACCAAGTCGGGACCTACTCGACACTTGTGTATCAGACCGCCCGCCGTGTCGATACCAGGTATCAGCGTGTGCTTCAAGTCGAAACGGGAGGCAAGAGCTGGTACGACGCGTTGGCCGTTGCGCTCAAGGGTAAAGTGGGCTCGGACGTGGTCTACAATCTTGCCTACACCTGGTCCCACGCCATCGATCTCGGCCAGGGGCAGGGTGACGACAATGTCAATCGCTTCGGCAGCGTGTTAAGTCTCAATAACCTGTATAACGGCGATTTTCGAGCCGATAAAGCCACCAGCCAACTGGATCAGCGTCATCGATTGGTATTCAGTTGGGTGGCGCAACACAACTTTACCAAGCGCACCGACGCGTTTTCGAAATACGTCCTGAACAACTGGCAGCTCTCCGGTGTGCTCACGATCTCCTCTCAGCGGCCGACCTTCGCAAATATCTTCGTACAGAATGCCATTCCTGGATTGGTCACTCAGTTCTTTACGCTGAACGGATTTGGCGGCGATACGCGCGTTCCGTTCTGGGAGACCAACGCGGCTCGTTTGGACGGTGTCGATAAGCTGGATGCGCGCATCACCAAGGCGCTGCCGATCAGCGAGCGTTTCAAACTCACTCTCAATTTCGAGGCGTTCAACGTAACCAACACCCCATATAACACCAATATCAATCACCAGGCTTACATCGCGAATTTGGGAGTGCTCACACCGAGTCCCGGTTACGGCGATGGTACTGCTTCCGCTGGTTATCCCGACGGAACCAACGTACGGCGCGCCCAGGTCAGTTTGCGGTTAGTGTTCTAAGAATCGATCAGCCCCTTGACTGCGTCGAGATAGAAGGCTAGAATCCACCTCAGTTCTTAAAAGGGGGGTGGGTTCATGAAGGCGTGTTTCTTCTCGCTTTATCTAGGTGTGTTCGCATTCAGCGGTGCAGCTTGGGCTCAAGCTATTTCCACTTCGCAGATTAAAGGCACTGTCCAGGATCCATCTGGCGCGGCCGTCCCGGGCGCCGAAATCAAAGTTACGCAAACCGACACCGGAGCGCTCCGTACGGCGATCACCGACACCGATGGCTCGTACGTGCTAACCAGCCTGCCGATCGGACCGTATCGCCTGGAAGTCAGCAAAGAAGGTTTCGCCAAGTACGTGCAATCCGGCATCGTGCTGCAGGTGGCGACCAACCCGACCATCGAAATCACCTTGAAGGTCGGCTCGGTGAGCGAGCAGGTTCAGGTAGAAGCGAATACCACCCTGGTCGAGACGCAGAGCAGCGGTGTCGGCGCGGTGGTGGACATGAAGCGCGTCCTGGATCTCCCGCTGATCGGCCGCAATGTGCAAGACCTGATCACGACCATCGGCGCGGCCACGCCCGGCAGCGACGGCGGCCAGCTTTCTTCCAGGAACTATCCAGGCATACAAGCTGTGTCTGTCGCCGGAGGACTCGCCACTGGAACTTCCTACACTCTCGATGGTTCGATGCACAACGATGTCTACACTAACTCCACTCTGCCGCTTCCGTTCCCGGATGCGCTGCAGGAATTCAAGGTGGAGACCAGCGCGTTGCCGGCCCAATATGGAATGCATTCGGGCGCGGCGGTCAATGCGGTTACAAAATCCGGTACCAATCAATGGCACGGCGACGCTTTCGAATTCGTGCGGAACTATAAATTCAACGCCAAGCAGCGCTTTGCCACCACGCGCGATTCGCTGAAGCGCAATCAGTGGGGCGGCACGCTGGGCGGACCGATCCAGCAAAACAAGATGTTTTTTTTCGCGGGCTACCAGCAGACCGATACGCGCCAGAGCCCCAGCGCCACGGTGACCTTCGTCCCCACCGCCGACATGCAGAGAGGCGACTTCACCACGTTCGCTTCAGCCGCCTGCCAATCGGGGAAAGCCGTTACGTTGGGCGACCCCACCAACAACAACCAGCCCTATGCCGTCAACAATCAGATCCCGGTGACCAAGCTGTCGCTGCCCGCGCTGAACATCGCCAAGCTGCTTCCAACCAGCACTGACCCATGCGGCCGGACCACGTTCGGCGTCAGAACGGTGGATGACGAACATTTCGGCGTCGCCAAAATGGACTATCAGTTGAGCGCGACGCACTCTCTCTTCGCGCGTTACCTGGGCACACATGACAAACAGCCGGTGCCGTATTCCTTCGGTAATAATCTGCTCGCGACAGGCGCCGGCGGCAATGGTTTTGACGATTTGGACCAGTCCTTCACCATTGGCGATACGTATCTGATCACTCCGCGTGCCGTCAACTCGTTCCGCGCCACGGTGGATCGATCCGCCATCGCCCGCGTCAGCCCGGAGTTCTTCGGTCCGGCCGACGTCGGGATCAACATCTACAGCTATCTGCCCAAGTTCACCAGCGTGAGTGTCACCGGCGGATTTTCCATTGGGAACAACCTCACTACCGACGCCACTTACAAAACCACGACTCTTCAGGTAGGGGACGATCTTTCCTTGATTCGAGGCGATCACCAGATGGGATTCGGCGTGAACGTCTCGCACTACAACTCGAATACATATGCCCGGGTTCTGGCCACTCCCACGTTTACTTTCAGTGGACAGGCGACGGGCCTCCGTCAGGCGAACGGCACTCTCTTAACCGGATTGGGCATCGCCGATTTCTTCACCGGTAACGTGGCTTCGGCTGCCCAATCGGCGCCGAATGTACTCTTTGTGCGCGCAAATTATTTCGGACTATACGCGCAAGATACCTGGAAAGTGAAGTCGAAGCTGACCCTCAGTTATGGGATTCGCTGGGAACCGTTCTTCCCGATGCAGTTCGCCAACAGCCTTGTTTATCACTTCGATCAAGCCGCGTTTATCGCCGGCACCCCCAGAAGCACGGTGTTCAAGCAAGCGCCTCCCGGGCTGTTTTACCCAGGCGATCCAGGCTTTCCTTCCAAGGCAGGTTTGAACCGCCAATGGAAGCAGTTCGCACCGCGCATCGGCATGGTGTGGGATCCCAAAGGCGACGGCCGCATGTCGATTCGAGCATCCTACGGAGTCTTCTTCGACACGATCCCGGCGCAATACAACCTGAACACTGAGACCGCGCCACCCTGGGGCAATCGGACCGCGCTCAGCGGCGTGGATTTCGCGGACCCCTACAAGAACAATCCGGGCGGCAATCCTTTTCCGGTGGTCTTCGATGCGAACGCTCCTTTCGCGCTAAACGGGACGTTCAATACCTTCAATTACGACACCCACATGACGTACGTCCAGCAATGGAATTTCAGCATCCAGCGTCAGTTCGGCCGGGACTGGCTGGCCTCGGTGAGTTATCTGGGCAACGAAATGGTGCATTTATTTGGCACTCGGGAGTTGAACCCCGGCGTTTTCTCCGCGGGAGCTACCGTAGGCAACTTGAACTCGCGCCGCTTGTTCAATCAGCTCAATCCGGCCTTCGGAAAGTACTTCGGGTTCACAGATACCTGGGATGACGGGGGCACCGGAAGCTATAACGGAATGCTGCTATCGCTCCAGAAACGCTATAGCCGTGGAATAACGGTGAATGTGAATTACACCTGGTCCCACTGCCTCAGCAATCCGGTCAACAGCGTCCCTAATGGAGGCAACGGCGGCGGCGGAGTGTACATGTTCGACAACGACCGGGCGCTCGACCGCGGCAATTGCAGCACCTCGGCGAACGACAAGCGGCACGTGGTCAACATGACCGCCGTTGGCGAGGTGCCCCGGTTCTCCGAGAAGTGGCTGACCTGGATTGCGAGCGGTTGGAAGGCGTCGGCTACCGTCGGCATGTCGACCGGCAGCTACTTCAGCGTGGTTACCGGCGTGGATAACGCCCTCTCCGGAAAGAATTCAGGCACCCAGCGACCAAATCTGAAATTGGACAACGTTTATGGCGACGGGACGGCGGGATTCTATCTCAACCGAAATGCCTTCGACGCGAATCTGGTCCCCGGCACCTATGGGAATCTGGGCCAAGCGACCATTCTTGGTCCAGGAAGCCTCAACTTCAACGCGGGCCTGGGAAGGGCCTTCCGGGTTCGGGAAGGACAAACGGTCGAGATCCGTGGCGAAGGACAGAATGTGCTGAACCGGATTAACTACGGGCAGCCAACGGCCTCCCTGGCCAGTAACACGTTCGGTCAGATCAACACGAGCGGCCCGGCCAGGATCATGCAATTCGCGATCAAATACGCATTCTGAGTTCTGAAGCCTAGGTTCGAACAGGCGACCCGGTTACTTTTTCGGCGGCAGCTTCGCCGGTGGTCGACATGTCTTCCGCGCCGGTTTCTTTCAGGAGTTCTTTCGCACGGATGATCTGACCTGGGGTGCTACAGTGCACCGACAGGAGAACGCCGCCCGCTTTGACCCGGCCTTCGTACCGTTTTGCCTCGTACTCCGGGATACCCATTCCCACGAGTGCGCCGATCAGACCGCCTACCGCGCCGCCCACGCCCAGGCCGGCTAGAGCGCCCATGATCGGCCCTGCTGCGATGAGTGGACCAACTCCGGGAATGGCAAGCGCGCCGATGCCAGCCAGCAACCCCAGGGTGCCGCCGATCGCTCCGCCTGCGGTAACTCCGGCCGTTGTACCCTCGGGAGCTTTGGTGCTCTTCTCATGCGCGAAGTCCTTGGTGCTCTTGTTGTCGGGAAGCAACACTGAGATGTCGTCGCTGGTGAACCCGCCATCCAGGAAGCGATCGACCGCGTGTTCCGCCTGGTCTGCGGTCTTGTAAATCCCGAATGCTGCCGTTTTCTTGTCTGTCATGATCGATCTCCTTTTAAGATGCGCCTACGGCATCACTGCCAGTCAGTGCAACTCCATGCCCAAAGTAAAAAGCCCCGTTAGGCAGAGATTTCGCCGGTCCATGAAACGTTTTCGAGGCGGACCCGCGTAAAAGTTTCCGCTTGGGGTGGCCATTTAGGTGCTTATGAAAGCGTGGAGGTTCTCATGAAATACATTGCAGCTTGGGCGTTAGGTGTACCCGGTGTTCTGGTCCTGGCGTGGTTTCTGTTATCGCATCACTAGAAACCGTGGGTTTTAACTTTGGATTTTACTTTTATAGATGAGTAATGCTCTTCAACGGTCAGTCGAACGCTGACTTTAGGGCAATGAAGGCTAACGTGGAACAAACTGAAGTACTGATCGTTGAAGATAACGGGGCGGATCGCTTCTGGCTGGAGTACACGCTCCAAAATCTGGAAGGTAGCTTTAGGCTCACCGCCGTTACCGATGGAGAGCAGGCTGTGGACTTCTTGCTTAAGCGAGGCGCGTACGAAGGAGCCGCGACGCCGGACATGATTTTTCTGGACGTACATCTGCCTAAGCTGGACGGAATCGAGGTTTTGAGGCAGATTCCAAATGCCATGGACCTGCCAATCTGTGTGCTTACCAGCTCCCAAGATGATCGCGAAGTATTCCGCGAAGAGTTCGGTATCGAGGATTCTAACTACCTACTTAAGCCGATAACGCAGGATAGTTTGCTTTCCAGCGCCTGCTGCCAGAAACAGCTTCTCCCTGGAGCCATTCAATGAAGAGAATTCAATGGTGCATTCCTGGCTTGCTTCGGAACATGCGAGGCTTCACAGCGTTTTTCGGCTCAATCGCGGGTCGTCAGCGTCGTTCCCAGCGTCGTTCAAAGAAGGGCAGATAAAGAACGGCAGCGTGAGCCTGGCCTGCCCTACCTGGACTTGCAGGGTCTGCATTAACCGGAGGATGGTTTTTACCGCATTCGAGTGAATCTGACTAACTTCCTGGGTTGTCGTTTCCGGATTCTATAACTTGGGGCGGCTCTGTAGCAGTTGGACTCGTTTTTTTCTTACCCATCCTGGCGTCTTCGCAGTCGGGGCATATCGGTACGCCGTTGTCGTGGAGCTGGGTTTCGATGCTACATCGTGAACACTGTGCCATAGCATCCTTAGGGCATGTAGGAGACCACGGCGCGATGCAACATTCTAAAGGCGAACCGCACTGGAATCATTTCGTGGCATTCGCCCAATGACCGCCGGCGGTCGCTCCCGATTTTTTAGAACGCGCCCGTGTGTTCCTCGAATTGATAGCATCGATACGATGCGTTTGTTTACCATCGCCTGTCTTCTGTGTGCCGTGGCTTTCGGACAGTGGATCAAGTACTCCACCGCCGGCGTGCCCAAAGGCAAGGACGGCAAACCAAATCTTTCAGCTCCCGCGCCGCGCGCGGCCGACGGTAAGCCCGATCTGTCCGGGATATGGGTGATCGCAGACGCGCTGCCTTGCCCTAAACTTCTCGCAGATGATGCGGGGGAGTGTCTGGAAAAGATGCCCATCTCGCAGCCCGCTGCCGATTTGAGCAAGATCGTGCCGGGCGGGCTGCCGTTCCAGCCCTGGTCGCTGGAAATTATCAAACAACGCAAGGCCAGCGGATTGGATCCGCATGTGGAATGCCTTCCGTCGAATTTCCCGCGCATGTTTACGCTGCCGCACTTCACCAAATTCGTGCAGACGCGCGGCCTGCTGATGCTGATGAATGAATACAACGCCAGCTATCGTCAGATTTTCACCGACGGGCGTCCGCTGCCGGTGGATCCTCAGCCGTCCTGGAACGGGTATTCAACGGGGAAGTGGGAAGGTGACACGCTGGTGATCGAGACCAACGGCTTTCGCGACGATCTATGGATGGACATGGCGGGCACTCCGCTGACCCAGGCTGCTAAGGTGACCGAACGATTCCGCCGCCCCAACTTCGGAACGCTGGAAATCGACGCTACGGTGAATGATCCCCAGGCCTATACGAAGCCGTGGAGCATGAAACTGGTCCAGCGGATCGTGCTGGATGTCGAGCTGATCGACGAGGTGTGCCTAGAGAATGAAAAGAGCGCATCGCACATGAAGGCGCGCTAGATATCTGCTTAGGCTAAGGGGTCGTTAACCCGGATTCGTCGATCCAATCTAGGACGGAAGAGCCAGGAAAGGACGAGACCGTCGCCGCCTGAAGTCCGTAAGTCATTGAAGTGGTGGGCGCGCAGGGATTCGAACCCCGGACCCCCTCGGTGTAAACGAGGTGCTCTAACCAACTGAGCTACGCGCCCCTTTGGCTATTCTAGCCCGCTCGGAGGCCTTAGTCTCGCCTTATATCCACAAATCCGGCCTTAGTTCGGGGAGGGTGTATACTAGCTAGTAGGGACGAGCAGTGGCAGTGGGCGAAAGCCCACTTTTTTATTGCTCTCAAGCCCTGAGGTAGAAACATGGCAGGCCGGGACGCCATCATAGAAAAAGTGCAGGAAATCACCGAACGGGTGGCTGGCGACGCCGGTCTGGAAGTGGTTGACGTCCAGATGCTGGGCGGAGGCGGAAGCCGTTTGCTGCGCATTTTCATCGACAAACCGGAAGGCGTTACGCACGCCGATTGCGAGCACATCTCGCAGCATGTAGGCACCATTCTGGACATCGAAGACGTAATTCCGGGCGGTAAGTATACGCTCGAAGTCAGCTCGCCCGGACTGGAGCGAAAGATCGCCCGGCCGCGGGAGTTTGAGCGGTTTGTAGGAAAAAAAGTAAAGGTCGTTCTTCGCCAGCCCGTAGAAAACCAGCGTACCTGGGTCGGTGCGCTGCGCAATTTCGCCGAAGGAATCATCACTCTCGAACCTTCTCCTGGAAAAAGTATCCAGTTTCCACTGGAACTGGTGGAGAGGGCCAACCTGAAGTTCGAGTGGTAACTTTCCGCCACCGGAGCCAATAACTGACATGAGCACCAGCCTGGGTAACATTTATCAGTCCATCGAAATCCTGAGCAAGGAGAAAGGGATCGATCCGCAGATCATTCGAGATGCGGTGAAGGATGCCATGCTTGTCGCGGCCCGCAAGCACTTCCATGCCAACGAAGAGCTGGTGGCTGAAATGGAGGACGGAACGGGCGCGATCCAGATTTTCGGCGTTAAGCGCGTGGTGGATCCTATCACCGATCCGGACAAGGAAATCTCGCTCGAAGAAGCCCGGTCGTTTAATCCGGCCGTGGATCTGGGCGGAGAGATTCGCTTTGCCAAACCACTGGATGCCCTGGGGCGCATTTCGGCCCAAACCTTTAAGCAGGTGATTCTGCAAAAGGTTCGCGAAGCCGAGCGCGAGAATATTTTTTCGGAATTTTCGGGCCGCGTGGGCGAATTGGTGAGCTGCGTGGTAAAGCGCCTGGAAGGTCCTGACCTGGTTGTCGATATGGGCAAGACCGAGGCGCGGATTCTCAAAAAAGAACAGTCCCGCCTGGAGAGCTTCAGCGTGGGCGATCGTATCCGCTGCGTAATTCGCAGCGTGGAAAAAGCCGGGAAGAACGCCGGCGTGATCGTATCGCGCGCGGCTCCCGAGCTGGTGATGCGCCTCTTCGAGCAGGAAGTTCCCGAGATCTACGACAACACGGTTGTGATCAAAGGATGCGCGCGGGAAGCCGGAGAGCGCACCAAGATCGCCGTCTCCAGCCGCGACCGCGACGTGGATAGCGTGGGCGCGTGCGTGGGCATGAAGGGCATGCGCGTGCAATCGATTATTCGCGAATTGCGCGGAGAAAAGATCGACATTATCGAATTCAACGACGATCCTGTGGTGTTCGCCACGCATGCGCTGAGCCCGGCCAAGATTTCGCGAGTGACCATCCTCGACCCCCAGGGCAAGCACATGGAAGTGATTGTGGATGACAGCCAGCTTTCACTGGCGATCGGCAAGAAGGGCCAGAACGTGCGCCTGGCGGCCAAGCTGCTCGGCTGGCGGATCGATATCAAGAGCGAGGAAGAAAAGCGCCAGGAAGTGGAATCGCAGATGGCTGCGCTGGTGGTCCCCGGAGCCCCTGTAGCGATTCTGGTCGATCACGGCGTTCCCGAGGCGCTGGTGGAAAAACTGATGGAAGCCGGCGTTGCGACGGTAGAGACTCTGGGCTCCATGACTCCGGAACAGCTGGAAGAAATCCCCGGCATCGAACCCGAGATGGTGGAAAAAATTCAGGAAGCCGTGATGGCTTACTACGGACAGTTTGAATCCGGCGGTGAAGCAGAAACGGCGGCGCCAGAACCCGTTGAAACAGCTGCAGAGCCGCAGGAGCAACAGGAGCAATCTGTTACGATAGATACTGCAGAGTCCCCGGCAGGCGCGGAGACTTTGGAAAAGGAGCAGGGCTGAAGCACACAACCCCGGCGTCGCAGGTGGACGACGGGGCACACGGTATGATCAAAATCCGCATCAATGAGCTGGCTCGTGAACTCGAAGTCAAACCGAACGTGATCCTCGACTTGCTCCCGGTCCTGGGCGTCACAGAGAAGAAGACCCACTCCAGCTCGATCGATGAACCTGTGGCGGTTGAGATCAAGCGCCGGCTTATCGAAGGCGATAACGGAGGGCGGACCAGCGAGGCTCCCGAGGTGGCGGTTGAGCACGTTCCGGAAAGTGCCCCGATGGAAGCGCCGCATGCGCCCGTCGCCGCTAAGCCCGAACCTTTAATTACCGCCGCCGTCGAGGCTCCTGTCCAGGCTCGTGAGGTTCCCGCGGAACATCCGGCGCCGCAAGCGCCCGCTCCGACGCGTTCGGCGCCCTTGCGTCCGCCATTGTCGTCGGGTCCGCCGTTGACGCCTCCGATGGCTCCGCGCGGTATTCCCATTCCGGCCAGACCGGCTCCGCCGGCGCCCCGGCCAGGGCAAATTCTCTCCGGTCCGCGGCAGCCTCTGCCGCCGCCCACGGGTGAGACTCCACGCGTTGCCGCTGAAACTCCCGGTGCGCCGCGTCCCCCGGCTGCTCACATTCCAAGTCTTCCATTGCCGCCGCGGCCGAGTCCGCGGCCCGGTGCGCCTCCGGCTGCAACATTAGCTCCTGGAACTCCAATGGCACCTCCCGGTGGAGGCGGGCCGTTGCGTCCACCAGCGAAACCCAATCTTGCGGGACAGCCTTCCGCGAGGCCGATCGTACCGCCGCGCCCGGATCTGGTGGCGAAACTCACCAGGCCGCCAGGCGCTGCTGCTCCAGGATTACCTCGTCCAGGAATGCCGACTCGTCCTGCGAGTCCGGTTCCAGGACAACCGATTTACCGAGGTCCCGTTCGTCCCGGCCAGCCGCTCATGCGGTCTCCAGGTCAGGGTGGCGGACCTGGGGGACCTGGAGGTCCGGCAGGCTTGCGCGGACGCGGACGCCCGATGCATCCGACGTCGCCTCTGCGGGCAGAACCGGCGCCGCTGCCGACCGATCCAGGCCGTCGGCATGCCACTAAACCCGGAACGCGCGATCGCCGACGTGAGCAGGAACCCGAAGAGGGTCGTCTGCGCCCGATGGCTCGGAAGTATCAGGCGTTTGAGCCGCCGCCCATCGATCGCGAGATTACCATCGCGGAAGGCGTCACGGTAAAAGAGCTTTCCGAGAAGCTCGGCGTCAAGGGCAACATCGTAGTGAAGCGTCTCTTCGACAAGAAGATTTTCGCCACTATCAATCAGACCCTGGATGTAAAACTCGCGGAAGAATTAGCTCGCGATTTCGGAGCTTCCACCAACAAGGTGAGCTACGAAGAGGAAACCACTCACGAAATCCAGCAGTTGGAAATCGATGATGACCGCGTCCGGCGCGCTCCGGTTGTGACCGTCATGGGTCACGTCGATCACGGTAAGACTTCTTTGCTCGATGCTATCCGGCTAGCCCACGTGGCGGATAAAGAAGCCGGCGGCATCACGCAGCACATTGGTGCGTATCGCATCGAGAAGAACGGCCACAAGATCGTGTTCATCGACACGCCTGGCCATGAAGCGTTTACCCGTATGCGCGCCCGCGGCGCCAAGGTGACCGACATTGTGGTGCTGGTAGTCGCTGCCGATGACGGCGTGATGCCGCAAACGCTCGAGGCTATCGACCACGCGAAGGCCGCGAAAGTTCCGATCGTGGTGGCGATCAACAAGATCGATAAGGGCGACGCGCAGCCGGATCGTATTAAGCAACAACTGGCTGATCGCGGCCTGCTGGCCGAAGACTGGGGCGGGGACGTGGTCATGGTCCCGGTTTCAGCCCGGACCAAGGTGAATCTGGATCTGCTGCTGGAAATGATTCTGCTTTCGGCCGAAATGCTGGACCTGAAAGCGAATCCGGGACGGCCCGCCATGGGCAACGTGCTCGAAGCCAAGCTGGATCGCGCGCGCGGTCCGGTGGCGACAGTTCTAGTGCAGAACGGCACCCTGCGGGTAGGCGATCATTTCATCTGCGGATCGGTATTCGGCAAGGTCCGCGCGATGTTCGACGACCGCGGCGAACCGATTCGAGAAGCCGAGCCCTCGACGCCGGTCGAAGTGTTGGGTCTGGATGCAGTCCCGGACGTCGGGGACACCTTCCAGGCGGTTACCGATACGGCTAAGGCCAAGCAGATCGTCATGTATCGCGAAGTGAAGGCGCGCGAGCAATCCATGGCGCGCAGCTCACGCCTGACGCTCGACGAACTGCACGATCAGTTGAAGGAAGGCGAGATCAAGGATCTCAACATCATTCTGAAGACCGACGTGGGCGGTACGGCCGAAGTGCTGGCCGACACGCTGCAGAAGCTTTCCAACGACAAGATCAAAATACGCGTGCTGCGGTCAGCCGTTGGTGCGATTACCGAAAGCGACGTTCTTCTGGCGACCACTTCCGAGGCGATCATCATCGGATTCAACGTGCGT
>Ga0207674_10001518_pt1 | contig 29932 bp, 31 predicted proteins | sample KBSCornC72_FD_184303 | JGI IMG/M metagenome (GOLD analysis project Ga0207674, IMG submission 184303) | Corn rhizosphere microbial communities from Kellogg Biological Station, Michigan, USA - KBS Corn C7-2 (SPAdes) (version 2) | ecosystem: Host-associated > Plants > Roots > Rhizosphere > Soil ...
TCGAGCGCCTTGGCGAGATCCGCGGCTTCGAGGACGGTCAGTTCGGAAAGCTGGTCGACCAGCTTGGTGATGTCAGCCATTTGATACTCCTTGGTGGGGCATCAGCCCCGATTGTCGTGCGTTGATGAAAAAGGTGCGGCTTAGGCAGCTTGGGCCGCGTAAGCGCCGAAGACCCGTGCCAGCTGCGCGCCAGGCTCGTTGATCGTGCGGGCGATCTTGGTCGCGGGCGCCTGGATGAGGCCCACGATGGTCGCACGCAATTCGTCGAGCGAGGGAAGCGCGGCAAGCGCCTTGATCCCGTTCACGTCGAGGACCGTGTCCCCCATCGCTCCGCCGACGATCTCGAACTTGTCGTGAGTCTTGGCGAAGTCGACGGCCACCTTGGCGGCCGCGACGGGATCTCCGGACGTCGCAAGCGCGGTCGGGCCTTTGAGAAGGTCGCCGATCGGCTTGTAGCGCGTGTCCTCGAGCGCAATCAGGGCAAGACGGTTCTTCGCAACTTTGAACTGGGCGCCGGCGTCGCGCATCTTCAGGCGCAGGTCCGTGGACTGGGCCACGGTCAGCCCGAGATTGCGGGTGACGACCACCACGCTCGTCTCGGTGAAGACTTGCTTCAGCTCGTCGACCAGATCGGCTTTTTGCGATCGATCCATGCCAACTCCATATTTCGGCCAAAGCGGATTTTGGCCGAGTTCCAACAAAAGCCTGGGCGTAATGCCCAAGCACTTCCGTGTCCGTGGGGTTGGGGATCGCTGGCGTTGCACGCAACGCACGACGGAGCGGATGACGCTCCGAATGATTCCTGTCCCCGTCTAGGCTGCAGATTAAGCCCTTCGCTCACGCTCAGGACGGCAGCTGTCTCGGACGGCTGCTCCGGACAAGCCGGAGCGAAGGCGCGCCTATAGCGAAATTCGCTGGCCGATCAACCCTGTGGGTGCGCCTTGAGCCACGCCTCCGTCTCCGCATGAATGCGCGCGGTCTGCTCGGATTCGGAGCGGATGCGGTCGATGGCCTGCTGGATCGGCTTGCGATCGCTCTCGGCGAGGTGGTCCTTCGCATAAGCCTCCAGGATCGGGATCAGCGCCGGGTCGCGGCTCGACGAGGCCAGCCGCTGCATGAACCGCGAGCGGCCGGAGATGTCGATCAGCTGGTTGACCTCAGCCAGGTGCGAAAGAACGAAGTCGATGGCGAGCCGCGGATGGGCCACCGCCACCGAGGTCATGATGCCCGAGCTGATCGTCTTGCCGGGCTCGTTGGTCAAAGCGAGCTCCAGTGCGCGGCGGGCGAGCGCCTCGTCCTCGGCCCGTCCGAGCAGCTGATAGAGCGCGGTGCGCTCGACGTTGCCCGCGGTCGCCTTCGCGCGCTCGTGGATGGCGTCCCACGTTGCGGCGTTGGCGTTGCGGGCGATCGCGCGCAGCCAGGTCGTCTTCAGCGAGCCCGGGATCGCGTTCGGGTCCTGTTTCCAGGCGGCGAAGAGGCGCGCCGCTTCGGCCTGCACTTGCGGATCGCGGTACTTGCCCAGCGTTGCGATGAGGGTCGGGCGGAGGGTGGTGTCCGCGACCGGCTCGCCGTCTCTGGGCGTGAATCCGAGCTGGCGCAGGCGCGGTCCGTACTTGGCAGTCACCCGGTCGGCGATCGCCTTTTGCAGAGCCGGGTCGCCATCGAGCAGATCGTAAATCTCGTCCCACAGCCCGACCACGTGTTGGGTCACGTCGGCGCTACCGTTCGCCGGCAAGGAATCGAGGAAGGCCAGGCCGACCGCCATCGGCTGGTAGCCGGTGGTCGACAGGGTCATGGAATCGGCGATGACTCCATATTGATCGACGGGCGCCAGCTTCGGCACGGCCGCGGTCAGCGCCGCCGCCTCCTGCGGCGTGTAGAGCGTGCGGTAATAGCCCGTCTGGCCCGCGTTCACGAGCAACGGGCCGCAGCCGGGGACGCTGAGCCGCGTCGTCCGGCCCTGAGTTACGACTTGCGCCTCCTGACCGCCCGCGCTCGCCCGGACGGGCACGTGCCAGCTCTGCGGGCTTGCCGAGACCTCGGCACGCCGGTCGGCGGAGAATTGCCCCTGAGTGAGCGTCGCGACGGTCGCGCCGCTCACGCACTGCGCCGGTCCGACGGTGATCAGCGGAATTCCGGGCTGCGTCGTGAAGTCGGTCGCGATCGTCGTCAGCCCCTTGGCGCCGGCGGCCTCCTGCGCGGCCCACAGGTCGGTCGTGCGCGTGTTGCGGTAGGCGTGGGCGGCGACGTAGCGCCGAATCCCGTCGCGCCACACGTCGGGCGTCGCGAATGCCTCGAGCATCGCGATGACCGACTGGCCTTTCGAATAAGCGATCGAATCGAACGCCTGGTTGGCCTGCTCGACGGTGCGCACCTGCTGGACGACAGGGTGCGTCGAGTTGAGCGAGTCGAGGCCCATCGCACCCTCGCGAGCGGCGACGCGGTCGATGTCCGCGCCCCAATCCGGATGGAAATGCTGGGTGGCCTTGTTCTCCATCCAGCTGGCAAAGCCCTCGTTGAGCCACAGGTCGTCCCACCACGCCATGGTCACGAGATCGCCGAACCATTGGTGCGCCATCTCGTGCGCTTCGGTCTCGAAGATGTTCTGGCGCTGGGCTTCGGTGGTAATCGCGGGATCGTCGAGGATCGCATATTCGAAGGTGAAGATGGCGCCCCAATTCTCCATCGCGCTGAAGAATTGCGACTGGCCGGGCCCCGCGACATTATCGAGCTTCGGAAGCGGGTAGGGCGTCCCGAAATAGTCGTTGTAATAAGGCAGGATCTGCGCCTCGTCGTCGAGCGCGGTCCGGGCCTTTTCGCCATTGCCGCGGCTCACGACGATCCCGACCTCGCGCCCGCCGGCCGGCTTGCTGATCCGGTCGAAATCGCCGTCGGCGAAGAACAGCAGGTATGACGACATGATCGGCGTCGTCTGGAATTTGACCTCCTTGAGGCCACCGGCGAGTTGCTTGGTCGAAGCGGCCGGCATGTTGCTGACCGCCATCGACTTCGCGGGAACGCGCGCGGTGAGGTCCCAGGTCGCCTTGTAGTCGGGTTCGTCCCAGCTCGGAACGAAACGCCGCGCGTCGGCGGCCTCGAACTGCGTGAACAGCGAGCGCGCGTCCTTTCCTTCGGCATTCTTGTAATCGAGCGCGAAAAGGCCGTTCGCCTGCGTGTGGATCACTCCCGAATAGCGGATCGCGAGATGGTAGGCGCCGGGCTCGATGGAGCGGTCGAACGCAAGCGCCGCCGTCTGCGCCTTGGGATCGAGGCTGATGCTGGCGGGCAATGCGGCGCCGCCTTTGGCCGGGCGCAAGGTGGCCGAAGCGAGCTTGAGGTCCGCGGCATTGAGAACCAGCTCGCGCGTCGCCGCGACGACCTCGAGGTCGATCCCGACGTCGCCGTCGAAGGCCAGCCGCTCGGCGTGCGGAACGACGTGTATCGCATAATGATGCGGGATCGCCGTGCGCGGCAGCTGCGTCGGGAGGCTGGTGTCGACGGTGTCGGCCTGCGTGACGGCCTGGGCCAAGCAGGGTGTCGCGAGGGCGAGCGCCGCCGTCGCGAGAAAAGCCGCTACCGATTTCATGGAATCTCCCTCGAACCTACGGCGAGGATCCCTAGCCGCTACCTTTCGATAATGAGGGAGCGTCTCGATGGAAAGTCATCGTGCCTCGACGAAAAGAAGCCCGGGCGCGGCGATCTGCCGTACCCGGGCCCTTTCGCGTCGCCCGGAGGCGAAGCGGGATGCGCTTACTGGCCGCGCTCGCCGCGCTCGACCGGCGGCGGAGGAGGCGGAGGCGGAGGCGCCGGGCAGGCGCTGGTCGCCAGGATCACCGAGCCGTCCGGGCAGGTCTGGGTCGCCGGCGCTTCCGGAGGCGGAGGCGGCGGCGGCGGAGGCGGAGGCGGAGGAGGAGGAGGCGCAGACGCGCCGCCGAAATTGTACACCAGGCTCGCAAGGATGCTGTTCGAGGTGAACTTGCTGCTGTTGTTGAAGGTCACCGTACCGCCCGAGCAGGCGAACGTGTCCGCGACCGGCCCGCAATCTGTCGCTCCAGGCGAGAAGGCGATCGAGCGCGACGCGTTGTTCGAGCCGGCGTGGAAGTAGCGATACTTCAGGCCGACATCGAGATTGCCGCTGATCGGCGCATAAACGCCCGCGATCAGCTGCCAGGCGAGCTTGCCCTTGCTGTCGCCGAACTGCTTGACGTTGGCATAGCCGACGCCGCCGCCGGCATAGCCGCCGAGATGGCCGTTGCCGCCGAAGTCCAGCAGCCCATTGGCCATGGCCGAAAAGACCGAGGCCGAGCTGTTGAGCCCGAAGTTGCTGGTCGTCGTGAAGGTCGTGCCCGCGCCGGTGTTGATCGAGGTGACGATCGTCTCGCCCGGGTTGAAGCCCTTCGGCTTGGCGTGCTTGTAGCCAAGCTCGCCTTCCACGCGGAACATGCCGAAATCGTAGCCGCCGATGACGTCGACGTCATAGCCCTTCTTGTAGCGATAGCTGCCAAGGTTGGTGCGGGTGAAGTCGACGGCGTCGGGACTGGTAAAGACGACCTCGCCCGAGACGCTCTGCGATTTCGGGAAGAGGATCCCGCCCTCGACCCCGACGTAGCCGGAATTGTCATTTGTCGCCGCCGCAGGAGCGGCGATGACGAGTGCGGCGGCGCCCGCAAGGAAATATCTGCGCATAGGGTTGCCCTTTTTCTTATTGAATGCCCGCCGCTCGAACATGCGCACGCACCAGATGGTTTCATGAAATCAGCGGATTCGGGCCAGCCTCTCAAAAACTGTTGCAAACACGACACAGTCCGTGCGGCGCAGCGCTGCGGCAAGCTGCTGGTTCGGCAAAGAAAAAGGCCGGAAAGCGCGGTTTCCAGCGCGTTCCGGCCTTATCAGAATGCCGCCAACCGAACGAATTCAGTTGCGTTGTCCGCCGTTCAGGCTCCGGCGATCTGCTCCAGGTCGACCTTCACGCCCGGGCCCATCGTCGAGGTCACCGAGACCTTCTTGATGAACTTGCCCTTGGCCCCCGACGGCTTGTTCTTGATGATGGCGTCCATGAAGGCGGTGAAATTCTCCTTGAGGTCGCCCTCGGAGAAGCTCGCCTTGCCGATCCCGGCGTGGACGATGCCCGCCTTCTCGACGCGGAACTCGACCTGGCCCGACTTCGCGTCGTTGACGGCCTTGGCGACGTCCATCGTCACCGTGCCGAGCTTCGGGTTCGGCATCAGGCCCTTGGGGCCAAGTACCTTACCGAGGCGTCCGACGACCCCCATCATGTCGGGCGTCGCGATGACTCGGTCGAAGTTGATCTGGCCGCCCTGGATCCTTTCCATCAGGTCCTCGGCGCCGACGACGTCCGCGCCTGCTGCCGTGGCCTCGTCTGCCTTCGCACCCTTCGCGAACACGGCGACGCGGACGTCCTTGCCTGTGCCCTTTGGAAGCGAAACAACGCCGCGGACCATCTGGTCGGCGTGGCGCGGGTCGACGCCGAGGTTGAGCGCGACCTCGACCGTCTCGTCGAACTTGGCGGTCGCATTGCCCTTCACGAGCGCGAGCGCCTCGTCGACCCCGTAGAACTTCTCGCGGTCGACCTCCGAGAGCGCCTTTTGACGCTTGGAAAGCTTCGCCATCTCTTAGCCCTCCACCACGTTGAGGCCCATCGCTCGGGCGCTGCCTTCGATGATCTTCGCCGCGGCGTCGAGGTCGTTGGCGTTGAGGTCCTTCATCTTGGTCTCCGCGATGTCGCGAAGCTGAGAGCGGCGGATCGTCCCCACCGTCTGCTTGCCCGTTTCGGAAGCGCCCTTCTGGATCCGCGCCGCTTTCTTCAGAAGGAAGGACGCGGGCGGAGTTTTGGTCGTGAAGGAGAAGCTGCGGTCGGCATAGACGGTGATCACCGTCGGGATCGGAGCGCCCTTCTCGAGCTCCTGCGTGGCGGCGTTGAACGCCTTGCAGAATTCCATGATGTTGACGCCGCGCTGGCCAAGGGCGGGCCCGATCGGAGGTGCGGGGTTGGCGGTGCCGGCCGGCACCTGCAGCTTGATGTAGCCGGTAATTTTCTTTGCCATGATCTCACTCTGTAGTGCCCGGTTCAGCTCGAAGCGGAGCAGGGCGGTTCAAGTTTAGCGGTCCAGACGGCTCACCGAAGCGAACCTCCCGCATGACGTCCCAGTTTTCGCTGGAGGCGGGCCCTTAGCCGAACCGTCAGCCCGCCGCAACCGAATTGGCCGGAAACACGCCGTTGACAGTCTCGGCCTTAAGTCTTCTTATGAAACTGCTCGGTCCACATGCTCATGGAGGCCGGGCCGCTGCGTTGAAAGACACTGACCACCCATTCCTTGCGGCGGCTGTTTTCGTCCTCATTGCGTATCTCATCCGGCTCGGGCTGACCCCCGTCCTGGGAACGCGCTCGCCATGGCTGTTGTTCAGCGTCGCAATCGTTGTCGCAGCCGGGCGCTACGGCGTCGCTCCGGGGCTTTTGTCCATCGTGCTGAGCCTGATCGTCGGGCTGGCCGCCTTCGTCGGCCAAGCCGGTTGGGCGAACATCTCCGGGGAAAGCGTCGCGAGCCTCATCGTGTTTCTCGTCACCGGCGGCGCGATGCTTGTCTTCGCGGCCCACCTCAAGGCATCGCAGGAGCGGACATTGCGGCTCCAATCCGAGCTGCAGCGGGCGCATACAGAAAGCGCCGTCGGCGCGATGGCGGCGACTCTCGCCCACGAGCTCAACCAGCCGTTGGCGGCCGCGAGCAATTACATCGCCGCGACCAAGCGCATGCTGGCCCGTCTGGAGGGGGAAGGGAAGGAGGCGGTGGCCTCCGGACTGGCGGAATCCGAAGCCCAGATTCGCCGCACCGGCGAGATCATCCGCCATGCGCGGGACTTGGTCCGGAACGTCAACACAAGCCGCGAGCCCGCTTCGCTGCGGGCGATGGTCGACCGGGCGGTGGTCGGGCTGCGCGCCGGTGGCCAATGCGAGCATTCGACGATCCGGACCGACATTCCGCGCGACTGCGACCAGGTCGAGGTGAACACGACGCAGATCGAGCAGGTGCTGATGAACCTGCTGCGCAACGCGTGCCAGGCGGCGGAGCCCGACGCGGCCGAGATTGCGGTTTCGGCGCGCGCCGACGGCGAGTGGTGCACGGTCGTGGTGCGCGACCGGTCCGGCGGACTCGATCCGGACCGGCTGAAGAGCCTGTTCTCGCGCGAGCTACAGTCGACCACGGGGGGCCTCGGCCTTGGCCTGGCGATCAGCCGGACGATCGTCGAGGCGCATGGCGGACGGCTGTGGGTCGAGAACAATGGGGAAGGCGGCGCGTCCTTCTTCTTCCGGGTCCCGAGGGGCGGCTGAATGTCACCGCTCGAACGCCGCGAAGGCCTGGGTCAGCAAATCAGCCAGCAAATCTGCGTCGATTGGCTTGTGGAGAAGCGCTGCAAAGCCAAGCCTGCCGGCGCGCCGGTCGACGTGGCTGCCGGCTTCGCTCGTGATCATCACAATGGGCCAGCGGATACCGCGCTCGCGAAGCGCGCCGGCAAGCTCGAACCCGTCGATCCGCGGCATCCTAAGGTCGGTCAGGACGCAGCCCGGAGCGAGCGCTTCAGCCGCATCGAGAAATGCGCCGGCCTCGGCGAAGCTCACGCAATCGTAGCCAAGCGCCGACAGAAGGAAGGCAGTCGAATCGAGCACACCCTTGTCGTCGTCGATCACGTACACGTATCGTCCGCCGGGCGCCGCCATTCAGGCCGCCCAGCGCGTGACGAGATCGTTGCTCTTGTTCCCTCGGCCCGCGGCCGGCGGCGGCAGCGTCTGTCCGCGCACCATCAAGTGCATCGACCAGTAATGACGGGCAAGGTCGAGATAGGCGGTGCGCGAACGGTCGCCCGGCGCATCGACGGCACTTTCGATCGCCGTTGCATAACGCTGCAGCCAATAATTGCAGTCGGTTATGGTCATTGCCGCCTCCGCGCTTCAAAGAAACGCGGAGCGGAGGCCCGAGACCGCGAAGCAGCGGTCCATGGCTTCAGCCCCCGATTCGGACAATGCGACGTAGACGCGGCGCGCGTCGAACGGGTCCGCGGTGCGGGTCACGAGGCGCTTGTCCTGGAGCAGCGCAAGGCGCCGAAGAACGGTCGTCGGCGGGACTCCGCACATGCGAGTGAGGCGCGTGATGCTCAGACGCTGCGAATCGACGTGCGCTGCGTAGAGGTTGAGCAGGATATCCCAGGTCGGGTCGCTGAACAGCCTGCCCGGGAAGGCGTCCTGCCGCGCACGGCGGAGCTCGCAGATGCCGCGGACGACTTCGCCGGTGATGGGTTCAGCTCCGGGCTTCGCGGCGTATGCGAGAACGACGTTCGGGCTTCCGGCCGCGACCGGAGCCCGAAGCGCCGCCTCCCCCTCCGCCACCTTGAATGCGGGCTGGCTCACCTGTTCCTCCAAATTCCATTCGGCGAGGGCCTTTTCGGCGAAACCGGCGGTGCGGGCGATATCGGGGCGCTACCTACAGTAATGCTACCGTATCGGACGCGAGAGCGGCCATGATCGCGCCTTCTGAGGCCATTTCGCTTACCCGCCAGGCCTATGTCGTCGACGACGACGAGCCCTTTCGCCGCTCGCTTCTGGTGCTGCTCGAGTCCGCCGGATGGAAGGTGCAGGCCTTTGCTTCGGGCCGCGACTTCACCGATGTATCGGGCGCGCTCGAACCCGGGATCCTCCTGCTCGACCTCAACCTGGGCGAGGGCACCGGCCTCGACCTGATCGAGCGAGAGCGCCACGCGCTGGACCGCTTCGCGGTCGTGATGATGACCGGCGCTGGCGAGATCGCGACCGCGGTGCGGAGCATCAAGGCGGGAGCAGCGGACTTCCTCGAAAAGCCCTTCTTCTCGGAGGAGTTGCTCGGGCGCCTGGCTGCCGTCGAGAGGGATTTCGCGGTCACGCTTCGATCGAAAGCGGCCGTGTGGGAAGCCCAGCGGCGCGTCTCGGTCCTTTCTCCCCGCGAGCGCGACGTACTCGAAGGGCTGCTCGGCGGTGCTTCCAACAAGCTCATCGCGCGCGATCTCGAAATCAGCCCGAGGACGGTCGAGATGCACCGTGCGCGGATGGTCGCCAAGCTCGGCGTCGCCACCACCGCCGAGGCTTTGGAACTCGGAAGACTCGCCGGGGTCAGAAGTGGTAAGGAGCCGGCGGAAGGCGGGAGATCAGGGGGCACGGCGGAATAGCTTCGGGTGCCCAGCCAGGAGGGCGAGTCATGAAGCAAGTGTTCCTGATCGGTCTTGCGGTTCTCGTCGCGGCGTCGCCGGCGACGCCCAAGGCCAAGCCGGCCGAGCTCAAATGGATGGGCATGGCCCCGCCCGGCCTCCCGGCCGGGGCCGACTTTGCAGTCCTCTCGGGCAATCCCGGAAAGGCAGGCAAGTTCACCATCCGGATCAAGATGCCGTCCAATTATGCGGTTCGCCCGCACTGGCACCCGAGCGACGAGAAGGTCACGCTCGTCTCGGGCAAGCTCGCCTACGGGATGAGCGACCGCCTGAGCCGAACCGGCGGCGAGGGCCTGGCGCCCGGAGCAAGCGTCGTCATGAAGGCGAAGATGCACCACTGGGTCTACACCGGCGACGGCGCCGAAGTGGAGGTCAGCGCGACGGGCCCGTTCAAGATCACCTACGTCAACCCGGGCGACGACCCGCGCGGGGCGGCCAAGCCGAAGGAATAGCGTTCGAAGGCGAGGTTCAGGCGATTTCCGTCGTCTGACGGTTCCACAGGGTTTCGTTTCGGGTGAGCGGCTTCGCCCAGAAGCTGATCGAGATGATGTAGGCGAGGAGCGCCAGGATCAGGAACATCGCGGCGCGGAGGCCGACATGGTCGCCAAGCCAGCCGATCGCGAAGGGGACCAGCGCTCCGCCGAGGATGCCGGTGCACAGGATGCCGGTGAACGACCCGTGGTGCTCGGCTACCGAGTTGAGCGCCAGCGCGAAGATGATCGACCACATGACCGAAAGCGCGAAGCCGCACAGCGGGAAGGCGATCAGCGCGACCTGGGCGGGTCCGAGCAAAGCGGCCAAAACGCAGGCGACCGCGCCGATGCCGAAGATCCGCAGGATCAGCTGGGAATCGAGCAGGCGGAGCAGGACCAGGCCGAGCATGCAGCCGATCACCATCAGCCCCCAGAACAGGCTGACTTCGTAGGCGCCGGTCGTTTCGGCGGGGACGTGGTGATAGACCAGCAGGAACTGGCCCATCCAGTCGGCGAGCCCCTGCTCGGTCCCGACATAAGCGATGATCCCGAGGAAGAAGAGCAGGACATATTTGTTGCGGAAAAGCTCGCGGTAGGTTCCGAACGAGCCCACGCGCTCGTCCTCGGCCAGCTCGGCTTTGGGCAGGCGGATCGTCGCGGTTAGGGCGATGAAGCACGCGAAGACGAGGCCGGCGCCCGCGTAAAAGGGCACCCAGGGCGGGCCGTATGCGGCGAACGCCTGGGCGTTGGTTTGCAGCGCGCTGAGCGCGAACGGACTGAGGAACGAGGCGACGCCGAACACCAGCTGGCCCATCACCGCGTAGAAAGCGAAATGCTCTTCGCCGACCGTCGAGCGGGTGAGCGGATTGATGACCACTTGAAGCATGGCCATCCCCAGCCCGATGACGAACAGGCCGGCGATGACCGCGAGGTACGAGGCGGAGCTGGCGATGAGCAGGCAGCCCAGCACGTTCATGCCGAACGCGCCGAGCAAGGTCACGGTCTGGCCGCGCCGTTCGAGTAGGAACCCGGCCGGAATCGAGATGATGCCGTAGGCGAGGAAAAAGGAGAAGGGCAGCAGTCCCGCCAACGCGTAATTCAGACTGTACCATTTGATGATGATCGGGATCAGCGGCCCGATGATGTTGGTGACGAACGAAATCAGGAAGAAGACCGCCATGATGTAGACGATGGTCCTGGAATTCCGCTGTTTCATATTGTTGCTGCTCTTATAGAGGCGTCCATGACCGGCGCGACGAACACGACGATGTACCGGGAGGCTGCAGAAGCCTCGGGTAAAGTCCAAAATCAGTTGCGGCGCAACGCGGATGCGCTTGCGGCGCTGGCGGAGCGGCTGCGCGCGAGCCCGCCGGCCGCGATGGTGACGATCGCGCGGGGCAGCTCCGACCATGCCGCGACCTACGCGCGCTATCTCGTCGAAACCCGGCTGGGCATTCTCTCATCCTCGCTCTCGCCCTCGATCTTCTCGGTGTTCAAGGCGCCGCTTTCGCTCGAGGGCATGCTGTGCCTTGCGATCTCGCAGTCGGGCCGAAGCCCGGACCTGCTCGCGGCTGCGACTGCGGCGCGCGATTCCGGCGCGATCGTGGTGGCGCTGGTCAACGATCCGGATTCCCCGCTCGCCGAGATCGCCTCGGTCGTGCTGCCGCAGGGCGCGGGGCCCGAGAAAAGCGCAGCGGCGACCAAGAGTTACATCACCTCGCTTTCGGCGATCGCCCAGATGGTGGCGTTGTGGTCGGGCGACGAGGCGATGCAGGTCGCGCTGGGGCAGCTCCCGTCCGCACTGGCCCAGGCTTGGGAGGAAGACTGGTCGTCGGGCGTCGAGATGCTGCGAACCGCCGATCATCTCTATACGGTTGGGCGCGGGCTTCACTTGGCGGTCGCGCAGGAAGCCGCGCACAAGCTCAAGGAAACCTGCATGATCCACGCGGAGGCCTATAGCAGCGCCGAGGTTCTGCACGGGCCGAACGAGCTGGCGGGGGAGGGTTTTCCGGTGTTGCTGTTTCGCTCCGAGGGTGCAGGCGATGCGAGCGTGCAGGAGGCGGCGAAGCGGCTGGCCGCGCAGGGTGCATCCGTGATGATGGCGGGCGGAAGCGATCCGGGCGCTTTGCCCGTGCCGCGCGCGCCGCACCCGGCGCTCGCCCCGATCCTCCAGATCCAGGCCTTTTACCGGATGGCCAATGCGCTCGCCTGCGAGCGCGGGCATGATCCCGACCGGCCGAGGCACGTGCAAAAAGTCACGCATACGGTCTGAATGGAGCTCGTCGCGGCCGACATCGGCGGGACCCACGCTCGCTTCGCTCTCGCTGAGGTCGAAGACGGTGGTGTCGTCGAATTGGGTGAAGCCCTGACACTGAGGACCGGCGATTACGCCGGCCTTCCGGAGGCGTGGCAGGCGTTCGCCGATCATCTCGGCAGGCCCTTGCCGAATGCCGCAGCTTTGGCCTTTGCCTATCCGGTCGAAAACGGCCTGCCCCAACTGACCAACATGCCTTGGACGGTCGATGCGCGCACTCTTCCTGAGGACCTGGGCATCGTCGACCATGTGATGCTCAACGATTTCTCGGCCATCGGCCATGCGGTTGCGACGCTCGATCCGTCGCATTTCGTACGCATCGCCGGACCCGAAATCCCGCTTCCGCAAAGGGGCGTGATCAGTGTCGTCGGCCCGGGGACCGGGCTCGGCGTCGGCCTCGTCATCCGTGAGGATGGCCGACACCGGGTCATTGCCAGCGAAGGCGGGAACATGGACTTCTCGCCGCACGACGAGCTGGACGATCGCCTGATGGCGGCGCTGCGGAGGCAATACGGCCACGTTTCAGCGGAGCGCGTGATTTCCGGCCCGGGCCTGAGGGACATCTACGAAGCGATCGCGGAGTCGGAAGCGCCCTATCGCGACGATCGTGACCTATGGCAGGCGGCGCTCGAGAGCAGCGACACCAATGCCGCGGCCGCGCTCGACCGTTTCTGCCTGTGTCTCGGCGCATTCGCGGGAAACATCGCGCTAGCGCACGGCGCCAATGCGCTGGTGCTGGCCGGCGGCCTCGGACTGCGGCTAGCGCAATATCTGCCCATCTCGGGCTTCGCGAAACGGCTGGTCGCGAAGGGCGACTACAGATCGATTCTGGAGCAGCTGCCGGTGAAGCTTATCGCTCATCCCGAACCCGGTCTTTACGGAGCCGCGGCTGCATTCGCCGCGCGGGGATGACCCGGCTTACTTGACCCGCTCGACCTGCTCGAATTCCAGCTCGACCGGCGTAGCGCGGCCGAAGATGGACACGCTGACCTTCACCCGTCCGCGGTCGAAATCGAGCTCCTCGACCACGCCGTTGAAGCTGGCGAAGGGGCCGTCGAGCACCTTCACGCTGTCGCCGATCTCATAGTCGACATTGATCTTCTGCTTGGGCGCGCTGGCGGCCTCCTGCTCGTTGGAGAGCATCCGGGCGGCCTGGGCGTCGGGGATCGGCTGGGGCTTTCCGCCGGGGCCCAAAAAGCCGGTCACCTTGGGCGTGTTCTTGACGAGGTGATAGACCTCGTCGTTCATCTCGAGCCTGGCGAGGACGTAGCCGGGCATGAACTTGCGCTCGGTCTGGACCTTCTTGCCGCGCTTGATCTCGGTGACGGTCTCGGTCGGGACCTCGATCTGGTCGACGAACGGCGTCAGGCCCATGCGGGCGGCCTCGCTCTCGATTGCGTCACGGACCTTGTTTTCGAAGCCGGAATAAGCGTGGATGATGTACCAGCGAGACATGTGTTTGACCTAACCCAGAAAGCTCAGCAGATATTTGACCGAGCTCGAGAAGACGGCGTCGGTGCCGAAGAAGAACATCGAAAGCAGGCCCGTCATGATCATGACCATGATCGCGGTGGCTACCGTTTCCTTGCGGGTGGGCCAATAAACCTTGCCGGTCTCGGCACGGACCTGACGGATGAATTCGCCGGGAGAGACTCTGGCCACGCTGATCGCTTCTTCTCGAGTTGCGGATAGAAAAGCGCCCCGCGGACCTCTCGGGCCGGCGGGGCTGGAGGTCACTTAGCGTCAGGCGAATGAGTCTTCAAGGTGGTGGCCCGTCGCGCGGAGTAAATCCGCGTGACATCAGACGGGCTCCGCCGCGCGGACCCGCTAGGGCGCCCACGAAAGTACTACTTTCGTGGGATCCCTTGGCCGGGCCTGCGCCGTCTCTCGACGCAGGTCGCCTTTGCTCCGCAAAGTCTCGCTTGCGCTCGGCGGCTTGCCCTAACCTTCGATAAGCTTCCACGAAGAAACTTTTCAGATATTGCCGCGGGTTAGTGATTCACTTTGCTCGGCAGGGGGCACGAGCAATGGGGTGACGCTGCTGCGCGGGAGCATTCAACGCGCGCGCGTCACCCCATTTTTTTGTGCTGTAGCTTGCTGCTTGCCACTGCGCGCAGGAGTGGAGGGACTCGAACCCACGACCCTCGGTTTTGGAGACCGATGCTCTACCAACTGAGCTACACTCCTATTGGAGCGCGCGTCCCGCGAGGTAGCGACGGCGGTTCAGCCGCGCAAGGTCACTTGACGACCGGCAATCCGATCCACGTGCCGTCCGCCCCGGTGAAGACCTTCTGGGTCGCCGCCCGGTAGTCGCCGGCCTTCGCGAAGAAGATGTTGGGGACGAAGGTCTGGGGGTTGCGGTCGTAGAGCGGGAACCAGCTCGACTGGACCTGGACCATCAACCGGTGCCCGGGCTGGACGGTGTAATCGACCGTGGGCAGTTCGAACTCGTAGGTCAGGGGCTGGTCGGCGGTCAGCGGCTGGGGCTTTGCGGGGTCGGCGCGGTAGCGGCCGCGCATCACGTCCATGGCGATCGCAAGCTCATAGCCGCCCATCTCGGGCTTCTCCGGATAGTGCGGCGGGTACACGTCGATCAACTTCACGACCCAGTCGCTGTCGGTGCCGCTGGTCGAGGCGACGAGATGGACGAGCGGCGTGCCCTTGAGCCTGAGCGGCTGGGTGAGCGGCGCGGTTTCGTAGGTGAGGACGTCGGGCCGGGCTTCGGCGAAGCGCTGGTCGTCCTCGAGCCAGTAGCGCCAGGTCGACCCCGATGCCCAGGGCGACAGGTTGGGGCGCTGGCGGTAGGTGACCGGGCGCGCGGGATCCGAGACGTAGGAATCCGCGCCGTGCGCGGCGGGCGGCTGGAAGCTCAGCCCCCGGTCTCCTGCGAGGTACAGCGGAGTCAGGTTCGCGGGGCAGCCGCGCGCGCAGGCCAGCGGCCAGTCGTTCAGGCGTTGCCACCGGTTGGGCCCGACCTCGAAGGCCGTGACCCGCGCAAGGTCGACCGCCGGACCGCCTTTCAGATGCTCGTCTAAAAACGGCAGCAGGACGTTCTCGCGGAACCATTTGCCGGTGTCCGAGCCCCAGTCGAGCGGGCCAAGCGTCGATGCCGCGCCGTTCGCTTCGCCGTGGTGCCAGGGGCCGAGCACGAGATGCGCATTGCCGTTGTCGCTGGCCTTGACCGCTTCGAACACCGCTGGCGCGCCGTAAATGTCCTCCTGATCCCATTCGCTGCCGACGATCAGCGTCGGGACCGTGAGCGGCGTCCGGGCGAGGATCTTGTCGACCGCCTGGTCCTGCCAATATTCGTCATAAGCGGGGTGCTCGGTCAGCCGCACCCAGAAGGGCAGCTGCTCCATCCCCATCGCCTCGGCATAGGCGCCCGCGGAGCCGTAGCGCAGGTAGGCGCTGTAATCGTCGTACCCGGCGCTGAACCAATCCTCATCGGAATCCTTGGTGGCGGTCTGGCCGTAGACGTAGCTGATCATCTCCTGCCGGAAGGCGCCGTTGTGGAACCAGTCGTCGCCTTTCCACACGTCGACCATCGGGTTGATGGGCACGCTGGCCTTGAGCGCAGGATGGGGGTTCACGAGGCTCATCAATGTGGTGAAGCCGTCGTAGCTGGTCCCGATCGTGCCGACCTTGCCGTTCGACTCCGGCACGTTCTTCACCAGCCAGTCTATCGTGTCGTAGGCGTCGGTCGCGTGGTCGACCGGGGTGGGGTTGAGCGGCCCGCGCAGGGGCCGGTTCATGACGTAATCGCCGCCCGATTTGTACTTCCCGCGGACGTCTTCGTAGGCGACGATATAGCCGGCGCGGACCAGCTCGGCTCCGAGCGGTGAGAGAATATTCTCGGGCAGCGCCCCGAACGAGCCGCGCGAGGTCGCCTTGTCCGCCGAATAAGGCGTGCGGTCGAGCATGATCGGGAACTTGCCGGCCTGTGCCGCCGAACCTCGGGGGAGGATGAGCACGGCGTAAAGCTTCACCCCGTCGCGCATCGGGATCATGACTTCGCGGCGCTCGTACTGGAAGCCGGCGCGCGGGGGAGTGAAGCGCCGCGGGATGTCGCCGCCCTTCGGGATCGGCGGGACGGCGCCCTGAAAGCTCTTCGGAATGTCGCCGCCCGGCTGGACCGCGGGCTGGACGTGATCGCTTGCGAGCGCCGGCGCGGAAAGCGCGAGCGCCGCGGCCAGAAACGCGAACCTCCTGAGCGTCATGGAATTCCTTCCTCCCGCCCATCAGCATATTCCCGGAGGGTCTGCAAATAGGCCTGCTCGGCGACGAGCCCGGGTGGGACCTTGGGCACTGCGAACCGGCCGACGAGCAGGCCGAGGAAGGCAATACTGAACAGGAAGGCGCCGGCGCTTCCGATCCTATTCCGCCGCGACCGCGGGGACGGAGAGCCGCTCCGCCACCTCGTCCTCGTCGGCCCAGCGCGTGCGGCGCTTCAGGCCCGGAGTCAGGAACAGGACCGGCAGCTTCAGGAGGAGAAGCTCGGAATGGATGAAGGAGTCGATCGCGCGCTCCCACCAAACGGGGTTGCGGCCGCCGTTCAGCTTCAGCCAGCGGTCGTAGGGCGCCCAGTGCCGCGGCTCATCCTGCTTGATGATCTGGAAGATTTTGGTGAGGCCGCGGTCTCCGAGGATCAGCGGGTGGCGGAGCAGGACCTCGACCTGCCGGTACCCACGCTGCTCGGTCAGCGAAATGACCCTGCACAACTCCTCGAAATGCCCCTCCTGGATGAACCGGTCGATGTCGAGATCGTCGATGCGCTTGCGGAACACGAGCTCGACGAAGCGGTCGATGTGCCCGCAGGCGCGGTCGACGGACAGGGGCATCTCGCCGCGCTTCTCGAACCAGCGCCGGAACATCAGATAATGCTTGCGCTCGTCGGCGCGGTGCAGCTCGACCTCGGCGATCAGCCGATGATCGTCGGGGAAATGCCTGCGAACGGCGCACAGCACGCGGTCGAGCGCCGTGTAACCGCGGTGTTCATTATAGACGTAGATGGCGGTTACGATGTCGAGCCACCGCCGGCCGAACCACGACAGCATCATGGGAGGCTAAGCCTCGCCATGGCAGGGGTCAACGCAGCCCCTATTGCGAATCGCTTGCAATAGTAGCCGCGTTCGATATCGCGCGCCGACGATATCGCGCCAGCCAGGAGAGATGATTGATGGGCGACCGCACGGCTTTCGACACCGCGACGCGCATCGCCGCGGGCGACGACGGCACGAATTACGACGGGGTCGCGATCTTCCTTCACTGGGCGACGGCGCTGCTGGTGATCGTTCAGTTCGCGATGGCGAATCTCTGGGACTCCTTCGACAAGCCGACGCGGCAGGGGTTGGAAAGCATTCACGTCTCGCTCGGCGTCCTTCTGAGCGCGGTGGTCCTCGCGCGGATCGTGTGGCGGCTCATACCCGGCCACCAGCGGCCGGCGGTCGTCAGCGGGTGGGTGCAGCTGGCTTCGAAGGCGGTTCATTATCTGCTTTACCTGCTGCTCGTCGCTCAGGCTGCGCTGGGGTTCGGCTGGCGCTGGGCGCAAGGTCATCCGGTGGAGTTCTTTGGGCTGTTCGGAATCCCCGGCCCGTATGGCGAGCTTGGCCGGCCGACGCGTCACATCTTCCACGACCTCCACGTCAATGTCGCGTGGGCGATCGTGATCATCGCGGGGCTTCACGCGCTCGCCGCGCTCTACCACCATTATTTCCTCCGCGACCGCGTGCTCAAGCGGATGCTTCCCGCCGCCCGCTGAGCCGAGTAGCATCGCCGCAGCTTTGCGGGGGTGCGGCATGGCGGACGTGTTCCTGTCCTACAAGCGCGAGGATGCGGCACGCGCGCGCAAGCTCGTCGCAGCCCTGCGCGAGGCTGGGCTCGAAGTGTGGTGGGACGAGGACATCCCGCCGTCCGCGCCATGGGAAGCGACGATCGAGAAGGCGCTTGCCGCAGCAAGGACGGTGGTCGTGTGCTGGACCCCCGCAAGCGTCGCAAGCGAGAACGTCCGCTCCGAGGCCCGGGTCGCGCGAGAGGACGGACGGCTGATCCAGGCATTCCTGAAGCCCTGCGCGCCGCCCTTGTTCTTCGGGGAGCGCCAGGGCGTCGATCTCGGCAAATGGCGCGGCAATGCCGACGATCCGCGCATCGCCGCGCTCGTCGAGACGGTGAGGAAAGTCGCCGCCGGGGAAACGGTGGATGCAGCGGGCGAGGCATGGCCGCGAAAGCCCTTCGCATTGGTCCGCACCTGGCGAGCGGCTGCGGTCGCTGGAGCGGTGGTCCTCGCGCTCCTTGCTGGAGCGTTGCTTTTGTACCGCGCGGCACAGTCGGCGCCGCAGCCCGAACTTGCCGTCCTGCCTTTCGAGGACATCTCGCCGACGCACGACAAGGGCTATTTCGCCGCCGGGGTGTCGGAGGAGATCCTGAGCTCGCTCAGCACCGACAAGTCGATCAAGGTGTTGGGTCGGACCTCGGCGCGGCAGATCGACCGCGACGCCGATCCCAAGGCGCTCCGCAAGTCGCTGGGGATCACCCATTTGCTGGAGGGGAGCGCTCGCACCGCAGGGGACGCTTTGCGCGTCGACGTCCGGCTGATCGATACCAAGGACGGATCGACCGTCTGGCAGGACCAGTATCAAGGCCGCGTGTCGGACGTATTCGCCGTCCAGGACGAGATCGCGGCGAGCGTCGCCAAGCGGCTCCGGGGCATCTTCGGCAATGCCTCGGCGGTCCGCGACCGGCCTCCGACGACGGCCGATGCCTATGACATGTACCTCGCGGCGCGGGCGCTCACGCGGGTGCGGACCGTGCCGACGCTTCAGAAGGCGCTGGGCCTCGCGAAGCAGGTCGTCGATGCGCAGCCCGATTATGCGCCGGGCCAGGCATTGTACGGGGAGCTGATCCTCCACCTTTCGGACGATCCGCTCGAATATGGCGACATCCCGGTCGCAAAGGCGCGGCCGGTCGCGCGGGCTCACGCGCTCAGAGCGATCCAGCTCGCGCCCAATGCCGCCGACGGCTACGCGGTGCTCGGGCTGATGTCGCAGGGCGCCGAGGGTATCGCTCCGCTGAAGCGGGCAATCGCGCTCGACCCTTCCCGGGCCGACCTCAGGATGTGGCTGGAAGAGACCTATTCGCGGATGGGCGAATACGACCAGGCGCTGCGCGAGGCGCAAAAAGCCGTCGAGATCGAGCCGCTCTGGTCGGCGCCGGTCAACCGTCTGGTGCTGATCCTGGCCGCATCTCGCCATTTCGACGAGGCGCTCAAAGCGGTGGAGCGGTTCGAGAGCATCGGTGGCGACCGGGCGCAGGCGCTTCGGTTCCGCGCGGGGATCGCACGGCGGCAGGGCGATCATGTGCACGACATTGCCTTGATCGAGCAGGCGCTGAAAATCGATCCGTCGCTTCCTTATGTCCGCGAGCAGCTCGCCAGCGATTATCTTCTCCTGGGTTTGAACGCGCGCGCGCGGGCGGCTTTTCCCGACGAAAAGGAGCCGCTCCGCCGTGCGTTCATCGGCGACCAGCGCGCCCTGATCGTCGAGCGCGCGCGAAGCGGTGGCCGCGAGCTTCTCGATGCGCCCGACCTCGACATCGCAATCTTTGCGTTGGGGGCCGCCCGCGCGTGGGGCCCGCTTGCGCAGCTGTACGGCAAGAGCGGGATGGATACGGCCGCCTTCTGCGCGAAGCTGCCGGCAATGACCCTGCCGCTCGGACTGAATCTCCACGTCGCGCAGGCGCTCGCGGCAACCGGGAACGTCGCGCAATCGCGGGCGCTGGCGGGATGCGTAGGCAAGCGCCTCGACCGCACCTTTGCGCAGAAATATCGCTGGGGAGACGAAACCGCCGGCGAACCCGAGTTCGAACGCGCGATGGCGCTTGCGCTTGGCGGCGATTCGAAAGGCTCGCTCGATTGGCTGGGGCGGGCGATCGGACTGGGTTGGCTCGGCTATCCCTATTCGTCGAGGCTGGTCGACTGGCCGGAGTTCGACGGGCTTCGAAGCGATCCGCGGCTCGCAGCGCTGCAGGCCAGGATCGACCGGCGAATCGCCGAACAGCGCGCGCAAGTGCTCGCGCGCTAGTCCACTTGCTTGCGCAGCGGTCAGCCCGACGGCGCCGTCAGGCCGCTTCGAGCTCTTCCTTGGCTTCCCACTTGCCGTGCGACCGGATCAGCCCCGCCCCGCAGCGCTTGCAGTAGCTCTTCACGCGCAAATCACTCAAATCGAGCTCCGACCGGCGCGATGGCCGATGGTGCCCCATACGACACAAGATGCTCACGACAGGCCCCCGAATAGCAAGCGAGCAATCGTGCAAATTACGCGTTATCCAAAAGATAGTCAACGAAAGTTATACCAAAGGGTTACATTTTGGCACAGTTTAGCTCTGGCGCGAAGGCTTGGTGAGCCGTCACGCGGACCAACCAACTGCGCGTGACGTCGAACGGGTTCGTTCGGCGTGAAGCCGAGGGTCCCGCCGGCCGGCTTTCGCCCTCGCTTTGACACAAGCTCACATTTGCTGCCGCAAACGTCCCCCTATTTTCGGGGGCTCAAGCTGCGATGTCGTAGGGCTGGATTTCGCCGGAGAGATAAAGGTTGCGCGCCTTGGTGCGCGACAGCTTGCCCGAGCTGGTGCGCGGCAGCGTACGCGGCGGGACGAGCTCGACGACCGGAGTAATTCCGGTGATCGCGCGCACCCGCTCGCGGATCTCGTCGCGAAGGCGGCCGCGCTCCTTGGCGTCGGACACCCGGCAGTGGACCAGGACCGCCGGAGTTTCTTCTCCCGACGGGCCGGTGATCGCGAAGGCGGCGATGTCGCCGGACTTGAAGCCCGGTAGCTGTTCGACCGCCCATTCGATGTCCTGCGGCCAGTGGTTGCGCCCGTTGATGATGATCATGTCCTTGGCGCGGCCGACGATGAAGATGTAGCCCTTCGACAGATAGCCCATGTCGCCCGTATCGAGCCAACCGTCCTCGCTCAGCACCGCGCGGGTCGATTCCTCGTCGCGGAAATAGCTGTGCATGACGCTGGCGCCGCGGACAAAGACCTGACCGATCCCGCGGTCGGGCAAAAGCTCGCCCCCGGAGTCCCGGACCTCGACCTCCATATCGGTGACTGGGCGGCCGCAATTGACGACCGCGCGGTAGCGCTTGGGCAGGTCCTGCTGTCCCGGAGCGCAACCGGACAGCTCATTCTCCTCGACCAGCTCGAGCCGGATTCCTTCGCCCGGCGGCATCAGCGAGACCGCGAGTGTCGCCTCGGCGAGGCCGTAGCTCGGGCAGAAGGCGGTGGCTTTGAACCCCGCGGGCGCGAAGCAGTCGACGAACGCCTGCATGACGTCGGGCCGGATCATGTCGGCGCCGTTGCCCGCAATCCGCCAGCGCGACAGGTCGAACCGGTCCTCGGCGCGGGTCTGCGAGCTCATCCGGCGCGAGCAGATGTCGTAGCCGAAGGTCGGCGAGTAGCTGCAGCTCGTCCCCGGGTTGCGGGTGATCATGTCGAGCCAGGCGAGCGGGCGGCGGGCGAAATCCTCGGTCTTCAAATAATCGACCGAAATCTGCAGCGCGATTGGCGACAGCAGGCAGCCCACAAGGCCCATGTCGTGGTACCAGGGCAGCCACGAGATCACGCGGTCGCTCTCCTCGACGACGAGACCGATCCCGTGAGCGCGAAGATTGTCCAGCAAAGCACGATGGGTCACCGCGACTCCGTGCGGGAAGCGCGTCGAGCCGCTTGAATATTGCAGGAAACAAATGTCTTCGGGCTTGGCGTGGGGGAGCTTTCCGGCCGGCGGGGCAACCTCCATGAACGACTGCCAGTCGCGCGATGCGACTCCCGCCCTCTCGGCACCGCCCGTGCAGAAGTTGGTCAGCTCGTTCGGGTAAAGGAACAGCTTGGGATCGCTGCTTTTCAGCTGGACCGAGAGCTGCTCGACATAAGCCTCGCGCCCGCCGAAGCTGGTCGGGAGCGGAAGCGGTACCGGCCAGGCGCCGGCATAGACCGCTCCGAAGAAGCAGGCGGCGAACTCGGCCCCGGTCTCGGCCACCATCGCAATGCGGTCGCCGGGCGCGATTCCGAGCGCGATGAAGCGGCGCGCGTGCAAGAGCGCGTCCTCGCGCAGCTCCGAATAAGGATAAGCGCGGGTCAACGTCCCCCGCGCGTCGTGGAAGTTGAGCCCGCGCTGGCCCGTCGCCGCATAGTCCAGCGCGTCGCCGAGCGTGTCGAAATCGGCGATGCGTCGAGGCAGCGTGTCGATGGTCGGTGTCGCCCCCGGCGGGGCAAGCTCGGTCTTCAAAGAGGCGTTGCGTTCGAGCACGCCGTCCCTTCCCTGACTGTTCAACTCGTAGTGCCCGCGTCTCTCCGCCGCAGGCGGGTTCCTGATGCGAGGCGACTGTGGCACAAAAACGGCGCAATGGCACGTTCCCGCGCCCCGCGGCCCCGTCCGCCTCTCGACGGCAAAGGGCTCGACGAGCTGGCTCTTCGCTATGTCGGCAAATATGCGACGACGCGCGCGAAGCTGCGCTCCTACCTCGCGCGCAAGCTGCGCGAACGGGGCTGGCAGGGCCCGCGCGAACCCGATCCAGAGGGAATCGCGAACCGCTTCGCGCACCTCGGCTATATCGACGATGCCGCATTTGCGCTGGCGAAGTCGCGGGCGCTCAGCAGCCGCGGATACGGCAGGCGCCGGCTCGACCAGAAGCTTCGCCAGGCCGGCGTCGGCGAGGAGGACGGCGCCGCCGCGCGCGACCATGCCGAGCGCGAAGCTTTGGATGCGGCGCTGCGCTTCGCCGAACGGCGGAGGATCGGCCCGTTCGGCTCATGCGGCTCCGATCCGAAGGCGCGGGAGAAAGCGATCGGGGCGATGGTCCGCGCCGGGCACTCATTCGCGCTTGCCAAGGCGATCGTGGACTGGCCGCCCGGCCGCGATATTGACCCCGCCGAGGTCGCTGATCGAGCAGGCCTGACCCCTTAGCGAAAGTCGGTTTCCCGACACAGACTCTAATGTTAATGAGGCAGGATGGTAAGCGCGTTTGCCAGCCTGGCCGAGGGAGGGGCACCCCCGATCGTGGAGTCAAAGGATGATCTGCCCGAGGCGGAGCTGCCGCCGGTCACGGGCCGAGTCAAATGGTTCGATGCGACCCGCGGCTTTGGCTTTCTGGTCAGTGACGAGCTCGACGGCGACGTGCTGCTGCACTTCAGCGTGCTCCGCGAGCATGGGAGAAGGAGCGTGCCCGAGGGCGCGGTCATCGAATGCGTGCCCGTGCGCCTCGAGCGCGGGTTGCAGGCGAAACGCATCCTTTCGATCGACCTCAGCACTGCCTTGCCCCCGCAACCGCGCTCGTCCATTCCGGCGGCGGAGCGCGCCGACCGGAGGGCTCTTGCTGATGCGGCCGGCGAGTTCGAGCCCGTGGAGGTCAAATGGTTCAACCGCGTTCGCGGCTACGGCTTCGTGAAGCGGCCCGACGAATCGGGCGGCGAGGACGTCTTCGTGCACATGGAGACGGTGCGCAGCGCCCATCTCGGCGAGCTTCAGCCGGGCGAGATGCTGGAGGCGCGGATCGCTCCGAGCGCGAAGGGCCTGACCGCGGTCGAGCTTCGCGGTTCAGGACAGCAGGACTAGCCGCTGCAGCGTTCATCGCGCTCGGGTGCAGCCCGCAGGCGCCCGCCCGGAATGCCCCCGCCGAGCAAGGTTCGCCCCAGTCCGGGCTCCGCAAAGTGCCGCTAACGATCCGCTCGGCGAACGGCGAGCATCATTTCACCGTGCAGATCGCCGCCACTCCGGAGCAACAGGAACACGGGTTGATGTTCGTCCGGTCGCTTGCCGGCGACCAGGGGATGATCTTCCCGTACGATCCGCCACAGAACGTCGCCTTCTGGATGAAGAACACCCTGATCCCGCTCGACATGGTCTTCATCCGCGCCGACGGGACCATCGCCCGAATCGCGACGGCCAAGCCGCTCGACGAGACGCCGGTGCCCGCGGGCGAGCCCGTCGCCGCCGTGCTCGAAATCCGCGGCGGAGGGGCGGCGGAGCTCGGCATCCGCGAAGGCGATCGGGTGGAGTGGGAGCGCTAAGCGCATCGTCATTGCGGGCGTAGCGCAGCAATGCAGCGCGTCAGGTCAGATCGATTGCTTCGTCGCTTGCGCTCCTCGCAATGACGGGGCAGAGGCAGCGTCCCATGGGTTTCTGGTCGAAAACATTCACCTGGTGGAACGGGGCGACGTGGGGCACCGCCTTGTGGACGCGCCGCTTCGGAAGCCAGGTCGGCAAGGACGATGCCGGCAACCTCTATTACCAGGACCCAAAGCGGCCGTGGCGGCGGTGGGTGATCTACAATGGAAGCAACGACGGAAGCCGCGTGCCGCCAGACTGGCAGCTGTGGCTGAGGGGCACGATCGACGACCTTCCCGAGAAGGCGCTTCCGCCGATCCGCAAGTTCCAGCAGAAACATACGCCGAACCTGACCGGCACGATGGAAGCCTTCCGCCCCGATGGCGCGCTCGGCTCAGGCCGTATTCGGCCGGCGTCGACCGGCGATTACGAGCCCTGGATCCCCGAATAATCGTGCGGAAACTTGCGGGACCTTTTCTGATCGCGCTTGCGCTTGCCGCTTGCGGCAAGGGGGCGCAGCAGAAAAACGCATCGGCTCCGGCGAACAAGAACGTTCCGGTCACCGCGGCGGGGCAGGGCGGAGTGACGCCGATGGCCCAGCGCGTGGCGGTGCTGGGCATCCTCAACAAGCGCAACGGGATCGTCCAGAACGTGACGGTCCGGCCAGGCCAGTCGGTTCGCTGGAAGGACGTGATCGTGCGTCTGCGTGCGTGCGAGAAGACCGCGCCGTGGGAAGAGGAGCAGCTGACCGGCGCCTTCGTCCAGGTCGACGTCCACCAGCCGGACAAGAGCTGGAAGCGCGTCTTCTCCGGCTGGGTCTATAAGGAATCTCCGTCGCTGAATGTCGTCGAGCACCCGATCTACGACGTCTGGCCCAAGAGCTGCGCAATGACATATCCGGCAGGCCGGCCCGCGCCGGCCGCGCCCGCAAGCTCCAGCAGCCGGTCGAGCGCGGCGAAATCGGGCGGAGCGCCCGACGACGAGGCCGCGCCTCCGGCCAATGCGGCGACCCCTTCAGCGGCAACGCCTCCGCCGAGCGCCGCCGAGAGCAACGCGACGTAAGTTTCGCGCGGGATGCTGATCGCTCCCATCGAGGCGAGATGTTCGGTCATGAACTGGCAGTCGAGGAGGGTGAAGTTGCCGGCCTTGAGCCGGGCGACGAGCCAGGCGAGCGCGGCCTTCGACGCATCGGTTCGGCGGCTGAACATGCTCTCGCCGAAAAACGCTCGGCCGAGCTTCACTCCGTAAAGTCCGCCGGCCAGGGCATCGTCCTGCCATACCTCGATCGAATGCGCATGGCCCGAGCCGTGAAGCGCGATCATCGCATGCTCGAGCTCAGCGTTGATCCAAGTTTCCTCGCGATCGGCGCAGGCTGCGATCACGCCGGCGAAGTCGCGGTCGTGGGTGACGGTGAACCGGCCTGAGCGGAGGGTTCGCCTGAGCGAGCGCGAGACGTGGAAGCTTTCGAGCGGGATGATGGCGCGGTTGCGCGGCTCGACCCAGAACAGCTCGCCGGCATCGCGACTGTCCGCCATCGGGAATATGCCGGTAGCATAGCCCTGAAGGAGGAGGCGGGGGTCGAGCCGAGTCACGGGGCTAATCTATCCTCCCCCGGATTTCCGGGGGAGGGGGACCGCACGACGCGCGGTTGAGGGGGGCTGTGTCGCCGCACTGTGGCCAAGGCCCCTCCGTCGCGCTTCGCGCGCCACCTCCCCTCGAAAGCGAGGGGAGGATGAATTAGAGAATCTCCCGCACCTTATCCTGCGGGCGGCAGAGGCGGACTCCGTTGGGGGTTTCGACGATGGGGCGCTCGATCAGGATCGGGTGCGCGACCATCGCGTCCAGGACCTCGTCATCGGTGACGTCCGCGCGGGTCAGGCCGAGCTCTTCGGCCAGCGGCTCCCTGGCGCGCAACCCGTCGCGCGGGCTGATCCCCGCCCGGTCGTATAAACGTTTCAATTCGTCGCGCGTGGGCGGGCTTTTCAAATATTCCTGAACCCAAACGTCGCACCCCGAATCCCGCAGGATATCGAGCGTCTTGCGCGACGTCCCGCACATCGGGTTGTGGTAAATGGTTGCTTTCATTCTGCTTTTTCTTTCCGCTTCCAAATCAGACACTTACTCGCACCCGTTGCACAACCGGAACAATCCCTCTAGCCGGTCTTTGTCGCGGTTGCGGAACGATGAGCCGCAATCGTCGTTCCTGCGCTTGTGACATGCACCGCTCTGCGGCGGTTTTGCTGCGTGCGGCGCGTGTTCCGGCAGCTCAATAGAACGGGAGAAAGAGCGATGCGTAAATCCATTCTTGGCCTGGCGCTAGCGGGCACAGTCGCCCTTAGCGCGTGCACGTCGAATCCGCGGACGAACTCGGATATTGCGACGGGTGCGGCGGTCGGCGCGGCTGGCGGCGCTGCGGTCGGCGCGTTGGCGCCCGGCATCAGCACCATCACCGGCGCGGCGGTTGGCGCTGCGATCGGCGGTCTCGCGGGCGCGGTCTGGGCCGACAACAACAATGACGGCTATGTCGACGGCTACGTCTACAACGGACAATATTATGGCGGCCCGCCGGCAGGCTATGACCCGACGACCCACGCGGTCGTCACCGGCGCTTTGGGCGGCGCGGCGCTCGGCGCGGTGGCCGGCGCGGTCATTCCGGGCGTCAGCGTCCCGGTGGGCGCGGTGATCGGCGCTGCCGTCGGCGGTCTTGCCGGCGCGATCTGGGCCGACCGGAACAACGACGGCATGGTGGACGGATACGTCTACAATGGGCAATATTACGCGGGTGGCCCATCCGCTGCTCCGATGCCGGCCCCAGCTCCGACCTATTCGGCGCCGACCCGGAGTGGCGAACGCGGCTAAAACGCGAAGCCAAGTATCGGAGAACAGGTGGAAAGTTTGCGTAATGAGTGCACCGGCCAGCGGCCGGTGCACTCTTTTCACAGGAAGGGGCCATTTGCCGCAGCGCTGATCGCCGGAGCGGCGGCCTTGCTTGCGCCCGCCCCCGCCGCGGCCGCCCAGCCTGGCGTTACAGCCGCCTCGAGCGCTGCGCTCGCGCGCCCGCAGAACGGACAGAGCGTCGAGGATTTCTACAAGGCCCGCAAAGGCGCGCCCTTGTGGCTCTCGCCGCAGGGCGGCGATGCCGCGCAGCAGCTCATCGCGCACCTCAGCAGCGCGAGCGTCGATGGCCTCAGTCCGGCCAAATACAATATCGCGGGGCTCCAGGAAGCGCTCGCGCGGGCCGAAGCGAAGCACAAGCGCAAGGACATCCAGCGTGCGGACGAGGCGCTGTCGGAAGCGTTCGTCGCCTACGTCGACGATCTCCGCCAGGACCCGGGCGTCGGGATCACATGGGTCGACCCGCAGCTCAGGCCGACGCCGCCGTCGCCGCTCGCGGCGCTGCTCCAGGCCGCCTCGGCGCCCTCGCTCCCGGACTACGTAGCCGAAATGGGCTGGATGCACCCATTCTACGCCGAGCTTCGGGATGCTCTGGTCGAGCACAAGTACAGCGACGATCACCAGCGCGAGATCCTCGAGCTGAACCTCAAGCGGACGCGCGTGCTTCCCGCCGGCAAGGAGCGCTACGTCCTCGTCAACGCCGCCCAGCAGCGCCTCTTCATGTACGAGAACGGCAAGCCCGTGGACTCGATGGTCGTGGTCGTGGGCAAGACGAAATACCCGACGCCGATGCTCGCCGCGTACATCCGCTATGCGGCGCTCAATCCCTATTGGTACGTGCCGCCCGATCTCGCCTGGGACGACGTCGGCCAGTTCGTCGAGAAGCAGGGCTTCGGCTATTTCGAGAAGATGGGTTACGAGCAGGTCTCGAGCTGGAAGGATCCGCAAGTCCTCGACGCGACCAAGATCGACTGGGACGCGGTTCGCGACGGCAAGACCGAGATCTACCTTCGCCAGAAGCCCGGCCCCGAGAATTTCATGGGCCGCATCAAGTTCATGTTCCCCAATCAGTTCGGCGTCTATCTGCACGACAACCCGCGCCGCGAGCTGTTCGAGAAGTCGGTTCGCTATTTCAGCGGCGGCTGTGTCCGGCTCGAGGATGCGTGGCGGCTGAGCCGCTGGCTGTTCCACCGCGAGCTGACGTGGGAGGGACACGGGACCGAGGAGCCGGTCCCGCTCGACCAGCCGGTGCCAGTCTATATCACCTACATGACCGCGGTGCCCGATGGACAGGCGATCGCCTACTATGACGACGCCTACGGACGCGACAAAGCCAAGCTGGCGGGCGCGGACGACGCCAAGGGCGGCTCGACGAGCTCCGCGGCGAGCCGCTGACGGCTCCTCCTAGCGGCGGGCCCAGACCGGGACCCAGGTGATGTCCTGAGCGATGGCCCGGCCTGCCGGGTCGCGCGCGGGACTGAAGCGCACATATTGGACGAAAAGCTGACACATCAGAGTGTCGGCCGCCGAGTTCCCGCTGCTGCGAACGACGCGGCAGTTGGACAGCGAACCGTCGGCGTTGACGCGGACGGCGATCGCCACGCTGCCCGAAGCGATCCCGGTCGCTGCGAAGCGGCGGTACTCGCGGTCGGGGATCTTGGTGAGCTTGCGCGCGGGCGTGAAATCCCCGCCGCCGCCTGCGCCCGTTCCGGTTCCACTGCCGCCTGCGCCGGTTCCGGTTCCCGACGTTCCGGCACCGGATGCGGTCGCGCTTCCGCTGCCCGCGACCTTCGCCGCGGGAAGTGGGGACGGCGCGGGGATGCGCTGCGGGGGCGCGACGATCGGTGACGGCTCAGCCTTCTTGGCGGGCGCGCCAGCGGGCTTTTCCTGGGCAGCGGCCCGCGCTTTCGGCGGGGGCTGGACCGGGGGCGGGGGAGGCGGCTGCTGGAGGTTGAAGGTCTTCAACTGCTCGACCGCCCGGCTCACATTGCGGACGTCGAGGCCGGAGAGGATGATGAAGGCGAGCGCGGCGTGGATGGCGACGACCGCGGCGATCGCCTTCGCCTGGTCGGGCCGTTCAGCGGTTCCGCGGTAGCTCGACAAGCCTTTCGTCCTCCGCCCGACAAACGCGCTCCGCGGCCGAAGTTTTCGTGGCGCCTATTCGTGAGCGGTTCTCACGTCCGCCATGAAATCGGCATGTTTGCGTTCGGGCCCGATCGCAGTCCAGATGGCGATGATCACGGCGGTGGCGCCTCCGAAGATCGCCAGCGCAAGCCCGTAATTATTGCCGTGGCTCTCGGCGATCTGGGCCTGGAAGACGCCGTTCCTCGACATCAGCAGATTGCCGAGCTGATAGGCGAAGCCGGGGAACATCGCGCGCACGGCTCCGGGCGAAAGCTCGTTGAGGTGGACCGGAACGATTCCCCACGCGCCCTGGACCGCGACCTGCATCAGGAACGCGCCAATGCCGAGGAGGATCGGGGTCGATGCGAAGGCCCACAGCGGAATGACGGGAAGCGCGAGCAGGCAGGCGATGATGATCGCGCGCTTGCGGCCGATCCTTTCGGACCAGATCCCGAACCCGATGCCGCCCACGATCGCGCCCACGTTCATGATCGCGGCGAGCGTTCCGGTCAGCCTGGTGTCGAAGCCGTGCTGGACCTGGAGGAAGGTGGGGTAGAGGTCCTGGCTGCCGTGGCTGAACGCGTTGAACGCGGCCATCAGCACGATCATGTAGAGCGCAATCTTCCAGTTGCGAGCGATCTCCCTGAACGGGTTCACGCGAGGCTTGGACTTCCTCGCGACGTAGGCGGGGCTTTCCTCGACGTGCAGGCGGATCAGGAAGACGAGGAGCGCGGGCGCGATCCCGACGAAGAACATGCCGCGCCATCCGAT
>Ga0207674_10001519_pt1 | contig 29918 bp, 32 predicted proteins | sample KBSCornC72_FD_184303 | JGI IMG/M metagenome (GOLD analysis project Ga0207674, IMG submission 184303) | Corn rhizosphere microbial communities from Kellogg Biological Station, Michigan, USA - KBS Corn C7-2 (SPAdes) (version 2) | ecosystem: Host-associated > Plants > Roots > Rhizosphere > Soil ...
GCGGAAGTACTTCAGGCTCGACTGGATCGGGCTCACCGCGCCGTCCGCGAGCGCGCAGAAGGCCTTGAACAGGATGTTCTCGCCGAGCTCGTCCAGCAGCGGGAGGTCCTCGGACCGCCCGTACCCCTGCTCGATGCGGCCGAGCACCCGGCTCACCCACCACGTGCCCTCGCGGCACGGGGTGCACTTGCCGCACGACTCGTGAGCGTAGAACTGCACGAGCCGCCGCGCCGCCTCGACGATGCAGTCGGTCTCGTCCATCACGATGATCGCGCCGGTCCCTAACAACGAGCCGGCGGCCGTGATCGACTCGAAGTCCAGGCCGACGTCGAGATGCTCCTCGGTCAACAGCGGCGTCGAGGACCCGCCCGGCGTCCACGCCTTGAGGCGGCGCCCGCCGAGCACACCGCCGGCGTGCTCCTCCAGCAGCGTCCGCAGCGGGGTCCCGAGCGGCAGCTCGTAGTTGCCGGGCCGCTCCACCTTGCCCGAGACGCTGAAGATCTTGGTGCCCGGCGACTTCTCGGTGCCGATCTTCGCGAACCACTCGGGACCCTGCGTGAGGATCGACGGGACGGTCGCGAGGGTCTCGACGTTGTTGATCAGGGTGGGCGAGGCGTACAGGCCCTCGACGGCGGGGAAGGGGGGACGCAGCCGCGGCTGCCCGCGGTACCCCTCGAGCGAGGACAGAAGGGCGGTCTCCTCGCCGCAGATGTAGGCGCCGGCGCCGCGATGCAATACGACCTCGAGCTCGAACCCCGACCCGAGCACCGACCCGCCGAACACGTCCTTCGCGTACGCCTCCCGGATCGCGGAATCCAAGATCTCGCCCGGCCACAGGAACTCGCCCCGGCAGTACACGAACGCCAGGTGGCTCTGGACCGCGTAGGCGGCGATCGCCATCCCCTCGAGGAACCGGTGGGGCTCACGCTCGATGATCTCGCGGTTGTTGAAGGTGCCGGGCTCGGACTCGTCGAAGTTCGCGACCACGTAGGTGGGCTTGCCCGTGTCCTGCGGGACGAACGACCACTTGACGCCCGTCGGGAACCCGGCGCCGCCGCGGCCGCGGAGCCCGGAGGTCTTGACCAGGTCGATCACCTCGGTCGGGGTCATCGCGAGGGCGGCGCGCAGGCCCTCGTAGCCGCCGGCCGCGAGGTACCCGTCGATCCCGACCACGCTCGGGTCGTCCCAGTTGACGGTGACGATCCGCGTCGTCGGCGCGGCGCTCACGCAGGCTCCTCGACACCGGCGAGGATCCGCGAGGCATCGCGGAAGTCCTTCGGCGCGCGGCCGCGGGACGGGGGCGGGACCTCGCCCGCACGGAGCGCCCGGACGAGTTCGACGATCCTCTCGGGCGTTACCCGGTCGTGGTTGGCGAAGTCGATCTGGACCACGGGTGCGGCGTCGCAGGCCCCCAGACACTCCTCAGGGTGAACGGTGAACGCGCCGTCGGGCGAGGTCTCCTCGCCGTGCTCGACCCCGGCGGCCTCGTGGGCGGCCTCGAACACCTCGTTCGCGCCGCGGAGCGCGCAGGACAGGTTCGTGCAGACCGACACCACATGCGTCCCGGTCGGGCGGAGCCGAAGCATCGAGTAGAAGGACGCGACGGCCTCGACCTCCGCCGTCCTGATGCCGAGGAGCTCGCCGACCTCGCGGAGCCCCTCCTGCGTGAGCCGACCCTCCACGGACTGCAGCAGGTACAGGAGCGGCAGCACGGCCGAACGCTGGCGGCCCGCGGGGTACCTCGCGAGGATCGCCTCAGCCGTCCGGCGCCCGTCGTCCGAGAGCACGGCCATCAGCGATCGACCCCGCCGAGCACCGGGTCGATGCTCGCGATCACCGCGATCACGTCGGCCACCAACCCGCCCCGGACCATCTGCGGTGCCGCCTGGAGGTTGGCGAACGACGGGTCGCGCATCTTCACGCGGGCGGGGCGGTTCCCCCCGTCGGAGACGACGTAGAACCCGAGCTCACCGCGCGGGGACTCCACCGGCACATAGGCCTCGCCCGGCGGGACGGAGACGCCCTCGGTCACCATCTTGAAGTGATGGATCAGGGCCTCCATCGACTCCTCCATGATGTGGGTGACGTACCGGGGCGAGTTCCCGATGCCGTCGGGTCCGACCTCCAGTTGCGCCGGCCAGCGCACCTTCGGGTCCTCGACCATCACCGGGCCGGGTTCGCGCAGACGATCCAGGCACTGCTCGACGATCCGCAGGGACTGGCGCATCTCCCCCATCCGGACCAGGTACCTGGCGTAGCAGTCCGCTCCGTCGCTCGTGACGACGTCGAAGTCGTAGGTCTCGTAGCCGCCGTACGGCTCGTCGCGCCGAACGTCCCGCGCCGCGCCGGCGGCGCGCAGGGTCGGGCCCGTGACGCCGTAGGTGAGGGCATCCTCGGCCGACAGCAGACCCACGCCCTGGTTGCGTTGGATCCAGATCGGGTTCTGGGTGAGCAGCGTTTCGTACTCGTCGATCCGGCCGGGCATCATCCGCAGGAAGTCGCCGATACGGTCGAGGCCGCCCTCGGGCAGGTCCATCACGACGCCGCCGATCCGCACGTACGCGTGGTTCATCCGCAGACCGGTGGCGGCCTCGAAGATGTCGAGGATCTGTTCGCGTTCGCGGAACCCGTAGAGCATCACGCTGACGGCGCCGAGTTCGAGCCCCGAGGTCGCGAGCCAAACGAGGTGCGACGCGATGCGGTTCATCTCGCAGAACAGCACCCGCAGGACCTGCGCGCGCGGCGGCGCCTCGATCCCGAGCAGCTTCTCGACCGCCAAGCAGTAGCCGAGCTCGTTGAAGAACGGTGCGAGGTAGTCGGCGCGGGTCACGAACGTCACGCCCTGCTGCCACGTCCGGTACTCGGTGTTCTTCTCGATCCCCGTGTGCAGGTACCCGATGATCGGGGTGCACGCCAGCACGGTCTCGCCGTCGAGCTCGAGCAGCAGGCGCAGCACCCCGTGCGTCGAGGGGTGCTGCGGGCCCATGTTGATGAGCATGGTTTCCTGGTGGATCTCGCGGGTGGAGGCCGCCGACGGCTCGCCGATCGGGTTCGGCGCTCGGTCGGCCGTCACGACGTCCTCCGGTCGACGGGCGGGATGAACGCGCCGTGGAACCTCGTGTCGACGCCGCCGAGCTCCTCGGTCTTGCGGAGCGGCCAACCCTCCCAGTCGTCGGGAAGCAGGATGCGTCGCAGATCCGGGTGCCCGTCGAACACGATCCCGAAGAAGTCGTAGGTCTCTCGTTCGTACCAGTCGGCGGTGCGGAAGACCCCGGTGACCGAGGGGACGTGCGGGTCGTCCTCCGACGCCCCGACCTTGACACGCAGCCGGTGACGGTGCTCGGTGGACGCGAGCTCGTAGACCACCCAGAAGCGCGGGTCGCGGCCGGGCCGGTCGTTGGCCGTCACGCTCGATAGGAAGTCCAGTCGCAGCTCGGGGTCCTCGCGGAACGATCCGAGTGCCCCCAGCAGGTCGTCGCGACCCACGATGACGCTCGCCTCGTGGCGCGCCACGATCACGTCGGGGAACGAGGTCCGCACGCGTTCGGCGATCCCCGCGGCGTTCACGCTCGGCGCGCTCCCCGCGCGGTCACGTGGCCGGCTCCTTGGCGACCTGCTGGTGCAGCCGGAGGATCCCGTACATCAGCATCTCGGGCTTGGGCGGGCAACCAGGGACGTAGATGTCGACGGGGACGATCGTGTCGACCCCTTGCACGATGGCGTAGTTCGTGAACATCCCGCCCGCCGAGGCGCACACGCCCATCGAGATGACCCACTTCGGTTCGGGCATCTGGTCGTAGACCGTGCGCAGCACCGGGGCCATCTTCTGGCTCACCCGGCCGGCGACGATCATCAGGTCGGCCTGCCGCGGCGACGCGCGGAACAGCTCCATCCCCCAGCGCGAGAGGTCGTAGTCGCCGGCGCCCGTGGCCATCATCTCGATCGCGCAGCACGCGAGCCCGAACGTGACCGGCCACATCGACTGTTTCCGCGCCCACCCGACCGCCTTGTCGAGCGTGGTCAGCAGGAGCCCGCGCTTGAACTCCTCCTCGCCCTGCTCGGCCGTGCGACCGGTCTGGAAGCCCTCGACGCGTTCAACCGGCACGGGCGAGCTCCTCCACGGGTTCGGGTTCGGGCTCGGCCTCGCTCTCGATCAGCGGCGGCCGTTCGGCCTGTCCCCAGTCCAGGCCGCCCCGCTGCCACACGTACACGTAGGCAACGAACACCAGCCCGATGAAGATCGCCATCTCGATCAACCCGAACAACCCGAGCTGGCGGAACCCGACCGCCCACGGGAACAGGAAGATCGTCTCGACGTCGAAGATGATGAACAGCATCGCCACGGTGTAGAAGCTCACGCTGAACCGCTCCCCCTTGGGCAGCCGCTCGGGTTCGATCCCGCACTCGTAAGGCGCGAGCTTGGCGGGGGTGGGGCGGTCGGGCCGCAACAGCGCCGACACGGCGAGCGACAGCACGGCGAACAGGAGCGCGAGCACGGCGAGGATCACGACGGGCAGGTACTCGGACAGCTCGCTCGCCAGAACCACTCCGCCCCCCTACGACGCCGGCACGATCCGCTCGAGCGCGTACATGATCTTGTCGCGGGCGTCGCCCGTCCGGCCGTCGGTGAGGTTGCCCATCAGGCGCAGCATGAAGCGCATCAGCCACTCCTGGGGCAGGGCGTACTCGGTGAGCGCCCGCATCACCGGCGGATGCCCGATCGCCCGGACGAACACGTTGCCGATCCGGTAGTAGCGCCCGTAGCGCTGGCGGAGCTCCGTGGGGTACAGGTGCGCGATGCCGGGCCGGTCCTTGACCAGGGCCTCGTGGATCAGCTCGCCAGCGAGCTCGCCCGCCTCCATCGCATAGGCGATGCCCTCCCCGTTGAATGGGTTGACCATCCCCGCGGCGTCGCCCACCACGAGCATGCCGGGGGTCGCCGGCGGCGTCCGCGAGAAGCCCATCGGCAGCGGCCCCGACAGCACCCGGCCCTCGGCCGAGGTCTCGTTGACGTTCCACTCGGCCGGCAGCATCCGCCAGAACGCGTCGAACACGCGTTGCGCCGATAGGTCCTTGAAGTCGCGGAACGTGTTCAGCAGCCCCGCGCCCACGTTGATCGAGCCGTCGGCCAGCGGGAACAGCCATCCGTACCCCGGCAGGATCGTGTCGTCGCCCTCGCGTAGGTCCATCCAGACCTCGAGCCACGGACCGGGGCGGCGCTCGACGCGGTAGTAGCGCCGCGCCGCGATCCCGAGCGGCTTCGACGGATCGCGCCGCACGCCGGCCTGCGACGCGAAGCGCGACGAGGCGCCGTCCGCGGCGATCACGAACCGCGCGCGAACCGTCCTCTCCTCGCCGTCCTCGCCCTTGATCGTGGCGCCGGTGACCCAGCCGTCCTCCTGGATCGGCCCGACCGCCTCCGTCCGCTCCATCAATCGGGCGCCGGCCTTCTCGGCGTGTCGGGCCAGCAGCTCGTCGAACTCCGCCCGCGTCATCATCAGGCCGAAGCTGGGGAACTCCTCGAGGTCGGGCCACGGGAGCTCGAGCGTCACGCGGCGCGAGTAGATCCGCAGACCCTGGTGGCGTTCGAACCGCGGATCGTCGGTGTCGATCCCCAGCCGCCGCAGCTGGACGATCGCACGCGGCGTGAGCCCGTCGCCGCACACCTTCTCCCGGGGGAACGCGGCCTTCTCGACCATGAGCACGTCCAGGCCGTGGCGCGCGAGGTGGTAGGCGGCGGTGGAGCCTCCCGGGCCCGCGCCGACGATCAGGGCGTCGACGTCAAGCTGCTGGTTCGAGCTCGGCACGAGGTCCCCCACCGCTTGTGAAAACTTTCACAAAGGATGCTAACCGACTTGTGAAGCTCCGCACAAACCCTATGCCCGGTTCTCCGGCGGCGGCAAGCGAGGGGGATCAGCGCCCCCGGGCGTGATCCCAAGCGCGGACGGCGTCCGGGACCACGCGGAGGAACCCGAGCCCACGGACCTCCTCCGCGAAACGCGCGAACCCCTCCCCCGCGAGCAACGGCCGGTACTTCTCGTGCCAGGCCGAGACCGGCTTGCGCATCGCGGCGCTCTCGGCCGCGAGCAGCTCGGCCCGGCCCACGATCTCGACGCCGGCGACCTCGACCCAGGCGCGACCCAGGTCGATCGTGATCGCGACCCGTGGGTCGCGGAGGGCGTTCGCCCACGTCCGGCCGTCCTGGCGCGTCGAGACGAAGACCGCCTCCTCGGGCCAGACGAACCACAGCGGCACGACGTGCGGGGACCCGTCGGCGTTGGTCGTCGCCACGGCCGCCGAGGGCAGGCTCGCGAACATGCGACGCGCCGCGCCCACCTCCGCGTTCGAGACCCGCATCAGGCCGCCCTCGGGGTTCGAAGGAGCTGTGCGATCTGGATCAGCGCGTCGATGCCTTCGCGACGCAGCGGCGCATCGCCGAGCGTTCGGGTGGCGCGTGCGACCAGATCCTCGACGGCGGCGACGGCCTCGTTCCCGGCTTCGCCGTCGGCGACGTCATCCCGGAGCTGGAACGCCTCCCCCACCAGCCGCCCGAACACCCGCAGCGGACCCTCGGCCTCCGGCCCGGCCCCGGCGAGCGCCGCGCCGATCAGCACCGGGCCTTCGGCGGTGTACGAAGCGGTCTTCAGCGCGCGAACACGAGCCGGTTCGCGCGCGCCAGAGACGTCGAGGAACTGCCCGGCCGCCATCTCGGCCCGCATCCGGTCGAAGCGGGCCATCGCCGCATCGAGCCGGCCGGACCCGAACCCGCTCGTGCGCAGGAGCCGCTCGGACAGGACGAGCGCCAGATCGCCCACCAGGACCGCCGCCGACGTCCCGAACGCCTCCGGGTCCACCCCGGGCGGCGCCTGCTTCGCGAACCGGACGTGGGTCGCGTCGACGCCGCGGCGCTCGGCGTCCCGATCCATCAGGTCGTCGTGCACGAGGGCGGACGTGTGCAGGAGCTCGAGCGCCGCGCAGACAGGGACGATCGGGTCGCCTTCACCGCCGCCGGCCGCTCGGAACGCCCACCAGCACAGCGCCGGCCGAACCCGCTTCCCGCCGGCGCGGAGCAGGCGGAGCAGCTCGTCCACCAGGGCGACCGCCGAGGGGTCCATCCCGGCCAGCTCCGCGCGGCGGTCGCCCAGGAACCGCTCGAGCTCGAGGTCGACCGGCCCGCGGACGGCCTGGATCGCCGTCGACGGTGGCGCGGGCGCGGTGCGATCCTGCGTCGGCACGCAGGCAGTATGTCAACGCGGGACCCGGCTCCGCCGCCACCTGCCCCCCTGCGGGAGGCGTGCTGCTATCGTTCGGACGAGCCCGGCTCGAACGATGACGCGCTTCCAGAAACTCACGATCGCCACCACCGCTTCGACGGTCCTGCTCATCACGGCCGGGGGGCTCGTTCGAGCGACGGGTTCGGGGCTCGGGTGCCCGGGCTGGCCGACCTGCTTCGGGCGATGGATCCCGCCGCTCGAGACCCACGCGATCATCGAATACTCCCATCGGCTGCTCGCGACGATCACGGTGATCCTGATCTGCCTCCAGGCCGTGGTGGCGTGGCGGCAGTACCGGCGGGTGCGGCAGATCCTCGTCCCGAGCCTGGCCGCGGTGGGACTCGTGTTCGCGCAGGCGGCCCTGGGCGGGGTCGTGGTCAAGGGCGAGCTCGAGGCTACCCTGGTGACGCTGCACTTCGCGACCGCGATGACGCTGCTCGCGGTCCTGGTGAACATCACCGCCAACTCCTTCTGTTACGTGAAGCTGCCGACCAAGGGCCCGTCGATCGCGGGCTCGGATCCGAGGTTCGCCCGGTTGACGCTGTGGACGGCTGGGGCCGCGTTCGCCCTGCTGATCGTCGGGGCGTACGTCCGGGCCGAGGCCGCAGGGCTCGCGTTCCGGGACTGGCCCCTGATGGACGGCCGGCTGGTGCCGACGCTCGGCGGCGTCGCGACCCTGATGTTCGTCCACCGTGTGCTCGCCGCGGCCGTCTTACTCCTCGTACTCTGGGTCGCCATCCGGTCGCGGACGATGACGAATCGCTCGAAGGACCTCGTGATCCTGTCGTCGGTGACGTTGCTGCTCTACGTCGCCCAGATCCTCGTGGGCGCCGCCAACGTGTGGTCGAGGCTGTCGTCGGCCTCGGTGACGGCGCACGTCGTCCTGTCGGCGTTGATCTGGGGCGTCCTCGTGGCGATCGCCACGGTGAGCCGTCGGTTCGCGGGTCACGCCCGAGGGGCCGGGGAGGGCGACGCGCGCTCGAACGGGAAACGCTCGAGCCTGCGCGAGACGACCGCCGCCTACTTCAAGCTCACGAAGCCGCGGATCATCGTCCTGCTGCTGATCACGACCGTGCCGGCGATGATGCTCGCGGAGCACGGGCTGCCTTCCATCGGCCTGATCTTCGTGACGCTGGTGGGCGGCACGATCGCCGCCGGCTCGGCGAACGCGATCAACTGCTACCTGGACCGCGACATCGACGAGGTGATGCGCCGGACCCGCAAGCGGCCGCTCCCCGCCCACCTGGTCGAGCCCGACAGCGCGCTCGCGTTCGGGTTCGTGCTCGGCGCCATCTCCTTCTTCTTCCTGTCGATCACGGTGAACATGCTCGCGGCGAGCCTCGCGCTGTCGGCGATCGCCTTCTACGTCTTCGTGTACACGATGTGGCTCAAGCGCACGAGCGTCCAGAACATCGTGATCGGCGGGGCCGCCGGCGCCGTCCCGGCCCTGGTCGGCTGGGCGGCGGTCACGGGGACGGTCGGACCCGCAGCGTGGGTGCTGTTCGCGATCGTCTTCGTCTGGACGCCGCCGCACTTCTGGGCGCTCGCGATGCGGTACAGCGGGGATTACCGCGCGGCCGGGATCCCGATGCTTCCGGTCGTCCGAGGACCGCAGGAGACCCGAAAGCAGATCCTCCTGTACTCGTTGGTGCTGTTCGGGACGTCCCTGCTGCTCGTGCCGGTCGCCTCGATGGGTCTGGTGTACGTGGTCGCGGCCGTCGTGCTCGGCGGGTGGTTCGTCTGGCGTGCGCTCCGGCTGTGGCGTGGGACGTCCCCGGCCGAGTCGATGCGCCTGTTCCGCTTCTCGATCGTCTACCTCGCCCTGCTCTTCGCTGCGGTCGCCGCGGACGCCCTCGTCGGCTGACGCCAACGAACCCGGATCTCCCGCACACGCCGGGCGCGCCGTGCGAACATCGCGTCGTCCATCGTGGAGGAGGTCCGGGATGATCGGGTTCCTGCTCGTGCTGTTCGGCGTCGTCGTCATCGGGTCGTTCCCGGCGACGTGGCTGCTGATGCTGTTCCTCGGCAACGTCGGTGTGAACGTCAGCTTCTGGGGCGCCTTGCCCGCGGGGATCTTGATGACGTTCTTCGTCGCCGGGACCGGTGGCCTCAGCCGCTACCGCTCTGCCTCCTGAGACCGCGGCTCACCAGGAAGGGCCGGGCTTCTTCGCGAGCCCAGGCGCCACGGGACCACGCCCTCGAGCTCGATCTCCAGCGAGAAGCTGAGGAACGTCCGCACCAGCACGAGGACGCCGAGCGTGATCACGCTCTCGAGCGTGGGGTCGATCGTGATCGTCCGGACGATGTCCGCGATGATCAGGATCTCGAGCCCGAGCAGGATCGCCCGGCCCACGCCCTGCCGAACGCCCTCGTAGGCCTCCTCGAAGGGGCGACCGAACAGCTCGATCGCGAACCGCACGAACGCGAGGACCGAGCCGACGACGAGCACCCCGACCCCCGCGACCTCGAAGCCGCGGACGACGTTCTGCATGACGTCCTCGTAACTCGCCGAGCCGATCATCACCACGTCCCCTTCGGTCGCCGCTGCGGGCCGGAACGCCCGCCTGCCCGTGCACGCTACAGGTACGCCTGCCTGCGGAGCCAGCGCATCGCGAACCCGCCCCAGATCGGCGGGAGGTAGAACGTCAGCAGGCGGAAGACGATGGCGATCGCCGCGGCGGTGGCGCTCGGTATCCCGAGCGCCGTGAGGCAGAAGGCGATCGCCGCCTCGCTGACGCCGACGCCCCCGGGGATCGGCATCACCCCGGAGAACAGGCTGACGAGCGTGTTCGTGAGCAGGAGCTCGGCGAGCGTGGCGCTCTCGCCGAACGCGCGGACGGTCGCCCCCAGGATCAGTGCCAGCAGGAACTGCGCCGCGAAGTTGCCGCCGAGCAGCCCGGCGAGCTTGATCGGCGAGCGGATCACGGCGAGCGCCGGCCGAGCCTCGGCGATCTTGGCCGCGATCGGTCGGCGGATCTTCGGGACGGTGAGCGCGACCACCGCGGCGACGACGAGGAGGATCCCGACCAGCACGAGGAGCTTCCCGGTGGGGTCGAAGTTCAGGCCGTCGAGCGAAAGGTCGAGGGTCACCAGCCCCGAGAACACGATCACCATCAGCAGGAGTACCTGGACGACGAACCCGAACACGCTATCGATCAACCCGATCGTGAGCGCCTGGGCGGCCGGCGCCCCCTGCCGTTGGAAGAAGCGGACGTTCACGGCAACCCGGGCGGCCGAACTCGGGACCGCGAGCGCGATGAACTGGATCGCGAACTCGAGCGCGATCACGGGACCGAGCCGCAGCGGCAGCATCGTCGCCCCGAGGGCGCCGAACGCCTCTGCCACCGGGACGAGCGGGACGATGACCAGGCCCACCCACAACCAAGCCTTGTCGGCCTTCCCGATCTCCGCCACCACCTGGTCGATCCCGACGCTCGCGATCGCCCTGAAGACGAAGTAGGCCGCGAGCAGCAGGAGGGCGATCGTCAGCACCGAACCGATCGTCACCCGCCGGAGCGGTTCGATCTTGGGCGGCTCGGTCCCCGCCTCGGACGCCGCCCGATCCCGGATCGCGTCCAGATCGTGCCCCGCGTCCTTGAGCGACCGTCGCGTGGCACGGCTGAGGGCCGCGGGTTGGATGTACGGGAGGACCTCGGTGAGCCCGTCGGCACCCAGGCTCGCCAGCGCCGCCTTCGCCCACCGGTCGTCGCCGGTCATCAGCGCCGTCGTCACCAGCAGGCGGGCGCGATCCGCGAGCAGCGCCGGCGGTGTCGCGCTCGCACTGGCCGCCTGGAAGTCGCCGATCAACGCCGACCCGTCTCCCGAGACAGCCATGCGCTGCGCGTCCAGATTCCCGTGCGCGATCCCGGCCTCGTGCATCGCGGAGACCGCCCGCCACAGATCCGCGAGGAGTGCATCGGTCATCTCGGAAGGTGCGAGCTCCTGGATGGGACGAGCATCGGCCTCCAGCACGAGCACCCCGTCTCGAGATCCGACCACACCGGCGGCGATCACGGGTAGCACCGGGACGCCGGAGCGCTCGGCGAGCAGGGTGACGAATGCCTCGTGTTCGACCTGTTGCCGACGGCTGATCGTGAGCGTGGGCGACTCGTCCCGGTACCACAGGTACGACCAGGTCGCGGTGAGCAGCTGGCCGTCCCAGGCGTCGCGCCCATAGACCTTGACGAGGAGTGGCAGCCCCTGCGGCGTCTCGGCTCGCAGGAGGGCCACCCCCTTGGGCTGGAGCTCGGCCGACCGCAGGTCGATCGTCTCGACCCCGAGCTCCTCGAGCGCCGCCCGTACCTGGTCCAACGACGGGAGCCCGCCGGGGGAGCCGAACGCGAGGTGCACGAGCGCCGCGGAGCCGAGCCCGATCGCCAGCCCTGACACCACGCCGAGCGGCAGCGCGATCGCGAGCGCGACCACGCCGAGCGAGCCCAGGATGACGATCCAGCGGCCGAGGCGGCGGATCGGCCGGCTGAGGTGCGGGGAGGTCGTCGCGATCAGCGCGGTCGCGAGCGCCACCCGGACGGCCGGATACAGGGTCGGCGGCCCCGTGGCGGTAAGCCCGTCGGCCAACGCCGAGAAACCACCGGCCACCAGCGCTGCTACGCCGGCCGCCAGGACCGTCGAGAGGAGCTGATCGCGGAGCAGGAACAGCCGCCGAGTCGCCACGACCGCGGCGACGAGCAGGACGAGCGGCCACAGGACCAGCAGGTCGCTGGCGGTCTCCCAGAACCACCCCAGGAGCCCGGGGAGGTCGTTGACCAGCTTGGCGATCCGCTGGTCGAACGCCGTCGGATCCGGGGCCACGATCGAGACCAGCCCGAGGGTCGCGGCAGCGAAGAGGACCAGGACGACGTCCGTCGGCCGGCGGGCCCTCGCGGCGTCGGCGCTGGACGAGAAGAAGCGGATGCTCAGGTCGGGCTTATAGCGAGCGATCCAGGTCCCTGGCCGCTCCGGGGGAGCCACGGCCCCAGACGCTTCGGAGGCCTCGGGCGCTGCCTCGTCCATCGGCTTCACCGGCCGCAACCCCTCCGAACGCTCGAAGGCCGCCGGGTCCCGTCGTCAGGGAGCGCCAGCGGCCCTCGGAGCTTCGATGAACGACGCAGCTAGACCTGCATCATCGCCTGTTGCTTCAGCGACTCGTACTCCTCCGCGGTGATCTTGCCCTCGTCGCGGAGCTTCGCGAGCTTGGCGACCTCGTCGGCGGCGGAATACCCGGACGCCCGGCGCTCCCGCTCGGACATCGCCGCCATCATCTCCTTGTCCTGCTCGGTCATCTTCGGCCGCGCGATCATGTAGATCAAGATCCCGATGAACGGGATGATGAAGATCAGCACGAGCCAACCGGCCTTCGCCCATCCCGAGAGGTCGTTTCGACGGAAGAGATCGGCGAACACCCCGATGAAGATCCAGATCAACATGAACCAGAAGAAGAAGACGACCATAGCCCACAGCACACTGCCGAACGTCCACTCGTACGCCAGCATCAAACCCTCCCCTTGAAGCCCGGTTTCGGGCGCTGGCGGAGCGTACCCCAACAGGAGTGGTGTTGCACCCAACGATGAAGACTCGACCGGCAGGGGCTAGAGTCCGTGCCCGATGCAGACCGACGGAACCGGGACGCCGCAGACGCGCGACGCGTCCGATCACCCGGCGGCGAAACTCGGAAACGCCACATGGCGCCGACGCCCCTCCGGCGAGCCGCCTCCCCTGCCGCGCGAGCCCGGGTGGCGTGCATGGGGCTGGGCGACGATCGCACTGCTCCTTGTCGGTGCCGCGATCGGTCTCGCCATCGTTCCCTCGAACGCGCAGTCACCCCTGTTGCGATGGTTCCAGGACCTTCGGACGCCGGCGCTGGTCGACGTCGCGAAGTTCCTCGACGGCCTGACCGACCCTCTGACCGTCTGGATCCTCCGCGTGGTGATCCTCGTCGTCGCCGCGTCGTTCGCAAGGTGGCGGCACCTGTTCACGCTCCTCGCGCTGTACGTGGTGGTCGACTTCCTCGACACGATCCTGGCGGTCCCGCGGCCGGCGCCGGAGGGCGTGACGGTCCTGTCGAACAACTCGACCACGGCCTTCCCGTCGCTGCCGGTGGCCGCGCTCGCGGTGACGCTGTTCGGGGCGGCGATGGTGTTGGCCCCCACCGGCCGCCCACGCCGGCTCGCGCGGGCCGGTGCGTTCGCGCTCACCGGGCTCGTCGTGCTGGCGCGGCTCCTGCTCGCCGCGGATTATCCGATCGACGCGGTGTACTCGCTGTTCCTCGGATGGATCACGGTCGGGTTCGCGTTCGCGTTCTTCGTCCCGGAGGACGTCTTCCCGGTGTCCTACGCGCGCGGCGGCAAGGCCGCGCACCTGGATCTCGGCGGCGCGCGGGGCGAGGCGATCATCGTGGCCGTCCGCGACCAGCTCGGCTTCACCGTGACCGAGATCGAACCGTTCGGTCTCGCGGGCTCGGGCGGTTCGAGCCCGCTCCGGATGCGGGTGGCCGAGCTCGACGGACACCTGTTCGGCAAGATCTACTCGACCGGCCACCTGCGAGCGGACCGTTGGTACAAGGTCGGTCGCTCGATCCTGTACGGACAGCTCGAGGACGAGGTCCCGTTGGGTTCGGTCCGAAGGCTAGCGCTCTACGAGGACTACGCATTGCGCTTGCTCCGCGACGTGGGGATCGGCGTCGCGACCACCTACGGCATCGTCGAGCTCACCCCGGACCGCGAGTACATGCTCGTGACCGAGTTCTTCTCGAACGCGACGACGCTCGGCGACGCCGAGGTCGACGACGCGATCATCGACGAGGGGATGGAGCTGGTCCAGCGACTCTGGGCCTCGGGGCTCGCCCACCGGGACCTCAAGCCCGCGAACATGCTCGTCCGCGGCGGCCACCTGCAGCTCGTCGACGTGTCCGGCCTCCAGGTGCGCCCCACGCCGTGGCGGCAGGCCGTCGACCTGGCGAACATGATGCTGACGCTGGCGCTGCGGACCGATCCAGACCGCGTCTACGAACGTGCGATCACGTTCTTCTCACCCGACGACGTTGCCGAGGCGTTCGCCGCCGCCCGCGGGCTCGCGATCCCGACGCAAGTGAGCGAGAAGCTCAAGGAGGACGGCCGCCCGATCCTCGAACGCTTCCGCGAGCTCGCGCCCGATCGCCCGCCCGTGTCGATCCAGGTGTGGAGCGTTCGGCGCGTCGGGCTCACCGTGGCCGCCGTCGTCGGCGCTCTCGCCCTCGTCGCGATGGTCTGGGCGACGCTCGCGATCGGCTTGGACTGACGCGCACGGCCGGGCCGAGTGGTCGGAGCGAGGCCTCCGCACTCGCGTACACTGCACCGACCTTCGGAACGGGAGACGACGATGTACCTGATCCTCGCACTGATCGCGATCGCGATGGCGGCCGGGTGGGTCGCCCAGCTGATCGTCGGCCGCAGCCACGGCCGCACCGATTGGACCGAAGCCCTGATCGCCGGTTTCGTCGGCTCGTTCGTGGGAGGGCTCCTCGCGAGCCTGATAGCAGGCGACGGCCTGGACTTCCGGCCGAGCGGCCTGATCGGATCGATCTTCGGCGCGGTGATCGTCACCGCGATCTGGGGACTGGTGCGCGGTCGCCGGACCGCCTAGCGCGAGACGCGGTGTGCGGACCCGACGGGTCGCGCGGTTCGGGCTCGGCGCCGCGTTGTTCCTCGTCAGCTTCGCCGAGGCGCGGCGCGGCGAGCTCCCGGGCTACGAGGAACGCCTCTTCCGGACGGTCAACGGCGCGAGCGACACGATCCGGATCCCTGTGCGCGCCGTCATGCAGGCCGGAACGGTCGGCACCGTGCCCGCGGTCTCGGTCCTCGCGCTCCTCGCCGGGCGCAAGCGCCTGGCCGCGAGCTTTGCCGTCGGCGGCACGATCGCGTGGATCGGCGCCAAGCTCATCAAGCCGTTCGGCGGCCGGGCTCGTCCTCAAGGCGTCCTGCCCGACGTCACGATCCGCGAGGGCATCGAGGGCGACCTCGGCTGGATCTCGGGCCACACCGCCGTCGCGACCACGCTCGCCTTCGTCGCCGCCGAGGAGCTGCCCTCGACCGCGCGACCTTTGCTGGCGGGCGTCGTGGGGACGGTGGGGTTCGGTCGCATGTACGTCGGGGCGCATCTGCCACACGACGTGGTCGGCGGCGCCGGCCTGGGGATGATGATCTCGGCCGTGATCCCTCCGGCCGAGGGCGGCTGAGTCACCCCGCGTCCGCGTTCGGCTCGCGGCGCCGATGCAGCGTCGCGTTCAGGAACTGGGCGGCCACGAAGATCCGCGCCACCAGGAACAGGAACAGCATCATCACGACGGCAAGCCCGAGCGCTCCGTACAGATCGTTGCTGTGATCGAGGCGGTACGCGAAGTACGTCGACACGGCCAGCCCGAGCAGGCGCATCCCGACCCCCGTCAGCACGGCGCCCGGCACCATGGAGGTCCAAGGCGCGTCCGCGCGCGGCAGCAGCCACAGCACTCCGAACGCCAACGACGACGCCAGGATCAGACCCAACGCGAACCGGATCAGCCCGGGGATGTCGAGGGCCTCGCTCAGCTTCGGCAGGAACGCCTGCATGGCGACCGCGAGCAGGCCGAAACCGGTGACCGCGAGGGAGCCCTTGAACGAGCTCGCGTGGGGAGCGCGCGTCTCCCACGCCAGCTCGCTGATCAACCGCGCCCCCCGGTAGACGCCCCGCCCCGCCCAGACGGTGAGGACCGCACCGAGGACCAGGAGCCACCACCGCGCGCTCTGCGAGGCGGCGACGGCCTCCGAGATCGTGCCCGCGAGCGCCGCGGTCATGCCGGTCTTCCTCGCGAGGTCGGCGGGGTCGTCCCCCGAGAGCTCGGTCGCCAGGCCGAGCGCGCTCACGAGGAACAGCGCGAGCGGGATCTGCCACAGGAAGATCCGGTACGCGAGACCGCCCGCCAGGAGACCCCCTGCGCGTCGGCGATCGCTCTCGAAGGCCTGAACCGCGAGCCGCACCGTGACGTGCTGTTCGCGCGCGCGGTCGAACTCCCGTCGCGCCCTGGTCTCGAGCTCGGCCGCGGAGCGGCGCGCGCGGGCGATCCGGCCGGGGTCGCTCGCGTCCTCCCCCTCCGGACCGGGAGCGATCGGCGGATCCGATCCTACGACGGGCTCGGGTGCGGGGGGACCAGGGGGAACCTCGGATCCGGGGGCAGGCGGGTGCGGCTCCACGACTCCTCGTCTTCTTCCGGCACGCGTCGTCAGAGGTGCCCGGACGACGTTCGGGCACGGCGATGGTAGCCCGGGCGAAGACCCGGCTGTTGGCACCTCGCCGCCCAGGGGTGATGATGGGCACCCCCAACGAGAGGACGATCCGTGGACGAGGGCGCAGTCTCACCCGAACGCCTCGGCAAGGTCGTCCCCCTGCGGGTCGCCGCGCAGCCCCCGCCGCCGCTCGAGCAGCTGGTCGAGCAGACGTTCCGGATCGCGATCGGGATGACGGCGCTCGCCTCCGAGGTGCTCGCCGAGGCGGTCGCGCGCACGCTCGGCCGCGAGCCGTTCGCCGAGGGCGAGGCGCCCGGCGACGAGACCGCCCGCCCCGCCTCCGGTGTCCCGCTCGTCGCGGGCGCGGCGATCGGGGTCGCGCTCGAGGGCGCGAAATGGGGCGCTCGCGCCGCCACCACGATGGTGCGCAGCGCCGAGCTGTTCTTCTCTCTCGTCACGAGCCCGGAGTTCGTCCAGGAGCCGCTCCGCCAGGCGGGCACTCGGCTGGGGACGCTCGACGCTCGGTGGCGCGAGCAACGCCCCCGCGACGAGGATGCGGCCGCGGCGTTCCTGCGGTTGCTTGTCCCACAGGTCGTGGACGCCGCCCTCGACCAGATCGACCTCAACGAGCTCGTCGCCGAACGCATCGAGCTCGATCGCATCATCGATCGGCTTGACCTGGACCGGGTGATCGGACGCCTGGACATCGACGCGATCGTGGCCCGGATCGATCTCGATCGCATCATCGAACGCATCGATGTGCAGGCGATCGTGGAACGGGTGCCGATCGACGAGATCGTGTCCCGGCTCGACCTCGACGCGATCGTCGCGAGCGTGGACCTCGATCAGGTCGTGCGCCGCGTCGACATCCAGGCGGTCGCGGACAGGATCGACCTGCAGGCGCTGGTGCGCCGACTCGACCTCACGGCGATCGCGAGCGAGGTGATCGATGAACTCAACCTCATGCAGCTGATCCAGGACGCGATGGGGTCGATGACGAACGAGACCGTCGGCGGCATCCGCGTCCAGAGCATGAACGCCGACCGGGCGATCTCGCGGCTGCGGGAGCGGTTGCTCGGGCGGGGCGGCGGCGATGGGCCCGCCTCGACGCCCGCGAACGCCCCGAGCGAGGCGAGCGACCCCGCGGCAGGCGGGCCGGTCGACCCCCAACCCGAAGAGCGACCGTGACCGTCTCCGCCCCGCCGATGGCTCGGGGGATGCAGGGCCAGCGCGCCGGGGTCATCTCCCGGTTCCTCGCCGACGCGATCGATCTCCTCGTGGTCATCGTGGCCGTGGTCGGCGTGTACTTCGCCGTGAGCGGCGTCCGGTTCTTCCTCCACCCCCACCGGTTCTCGTGGCCCGAGGTTTCGACCATGCGCCTCAGCGCGCTCGGCTGGATCCTGCTGATCGCCTACCTCACGATCGGCTGGGCCAACACCGGTCGCACCTGGGGCAAGAGCGTGCTCGGCCTGCGCGTCGTGTCCTCTCGCGACGCCGGTCTGCCCTTGTGGCGAGCGTTCGTCCGCGCCGCCCTGTGCGCGCTGTTCCCGGTCGGGCTCTTCTGGAGCGCGGTCAGCAGTCGGAACGAGTCGGTGCAGGACCTGCTGGTCCGCACGACCGTCGTCTACGACTGGGGCCCGAAACTCCCCCCGATGCAGTAGCCCCTACGCCGCATCGGCCGCCTCGGGTTCATGACCCAGCCGCGCCAGGGCGATCTCGTACAGCGCGATCACCAACGTCACGATCGCGAACGCCCACCACGACAGGTTGAACAGCAGCAGCAGGAGGAGCGCCAAGACCCCGCCGGCCAGCATCAGGGCATCGCGGTGCTCTCGGATCCAGCGCGCCCGACCGGTCTCCGGCTCGTGGTGACCGCCGAACGCGGAAGCGATCGCGTGAGCCCCATCGCGGACCCAGCCGCGAGCGGCAACCGCCCACGGGTACGGACCCGTGATCAGGGCGATCGCCAACGTCAGCAGCATGATCGCGAGCAGGATCGACGTGTACCGGAACAGGCTCCCCATCAGGTCATCGGTCAGGACGCGGACGGATGGGAACCGTTGGGTGTCGACCTTGTCGTACAGGTCGTTGCGGGACATGATCGCGATCCGCCGGACCAGGACCAGACCCACCGCTGCTCCGGTCGTGAGCTGGATCAGCGTCCGGCGCCGACGCGTCGAGACCAGCAGGCTCGCGGCGACCAGGATCGGGATCAAGACCAGGAGCAGGAGCAGGATGCGTTCGAACACGTAGAGGGCCTGCTGGAGCGCCGCAAGGTCCTGCGAGTCGTACACCACGATCTGCCCGTAGGTGTCGGGGAGATCGAGGCCGAGCGCCTGCTCGATCTTGGTGATCGCCTCGCTCGGCGGCTCGCTCTCCGATATCTGTGGCAGCGTCACGTCACGGCCGACAAGGTCGGATGCGACCGTCTGGATCGATGCCAGCGCGAGGTTCACCATAGGCAGGAGGTTCAGGAGCACCTTTCCGTCCACGATGCTGATGTTCTCGGTGTCCCCGCGCAGGATCGCCAGGACCTGCGTGTGAACGAATCGGTTCGCCTCCACCCAGAACGTCTTGAAGGCATCGCTCGCCACCACCTTTTCGACCTGGTCCTGCACGAACCCCCTCACGGCCGTGGTGAGCGGGCCCGCCAGCACCGTGGCACGCTCGCCGAGCGATGCGAGGGCGTCGGAGATGGTCCCCTGGACGTCCAACGCCGAGAAGACCTGGTCGGTGAGCTTCGTCGCGATCGATGCCTGGACCGCCGGGTCGTCCGCGAGCGGCGCGACGGTCGCCACGTAACGATCGGTGTTCAGCACCGTCCGAGCACCCCATGCCGCCGGGACGGTGACGGTGAAGACGATGATCGAGAGCACCACCAGGATGGGGGTCAGGACCCGACGGAACCGCCGCCGCTTCTGGGGCTTGGCCTCCAGGGTCTCGACCCGTGCCTCCAGTTCCTCCCGCTCCGCCCTCAGCCGTTCGATTTCGGCCTCGAGCTCCTCCGGCGATTGCTCCTGGGACCCGCTGCCATCCTCGTTCACGACGCCTCCGTTCCCTCGACCGGTCCAGGCCTCGCGTCGGGCAACGGGACGCGCCCTCGACGGCTCCGTGAGCCGGTTCCTATGCCGTCGACAGCTCCTTGGACAGCCTCCGAACCTCGAACGCCAAGAAGATCTCGGTGAACCCTCGGAACATCGCCATGAATCCGACCCAGATCAGGATCAGCGCGGCGCGCGGCGCGAACAGCTGCTGCGATGCCCAGAAGGCCAGGAGGACCTCGATGATCCCCACGACGAGCCCGAGCCACCACAGGTCGTTGACCTCGCGGGTCATGAACGCCATCGCGATGTCGAACGAGCCCTTCAGTAGCAACAGGAAGCCGAGGATCGCGGCGAGCTCGTAGAAGGCGTCGAGCGGGTGCACGAACGCCCAGATCGAACCCACGATGAACAGGACGCCGAGGAGGGCGTGGGCCCAGCGCCACCCGGGTACGGCCCCCATGAGGACGAACTCGTTCACGCCGGCCATCAGGAACACCACGCCCAACAGCGCGCCCACGGCGGCGATCGACGTGATGTCGAACCGGAGCACGATCAGCGAGATCAGCAACCAGGCGATCCCGGTCACCAGGAATAGCCACCAGGGCAGCATCGATGCCCCGCGTGCCCGAACGCTCATACCGACCCCTCCCACTCCGCACAGCTCCGCTCGGCGAACGGGTGCGCCCGATCGCCTCCATCGGAGCGTAGCGGGAGCGTAACGGAACCTGTGGGACCCCCGTCATGGTCCCGATCGGATGAGATCGGCGCTAGGAGGGACCGGTCGGGCCGGTGGGGGGAGGACCTCCACCACCACCACCGCCGCCGGTGTCCGAGACCACGACGGTGCCGCTCATGTTCGGGTGGACGTTGCACTGGAAGTAGTGCTCCCCCGGCGACAGCGCTGGGATCGCGTACTCCGCGGTCGCGGGCCCCGTGACCAGCTCCCCGTTGAACAGCTCGTCGGCGAGCGAGCTATCCGCGTAGATCGCGATGTTGTGCTGCACGCCCGCGTCTTGGTTCTCGAACGTGATCGTCGTCGGCACCGGCTCGAGCTCGATCGTGGCGGTGTCGAACGCGAGGCTCTGGGCCACGACCGTCACGCCGCCGCCACCGCCCGGACCGCTCGGACCGGTCCCGCCACCCCCACCGCCGCTCGGCACCGCCTGCATCTTGCCCGTCATCGTGGGGTGGACCTCGCAGTGGAAGAAGTAGGCGCCCGCCTCGAGCGGGTCGACCTCGTAATCGGTCTGCCGGACGCCCGTGACCAGTGCCCCGCTGAACAGCGGGGTCCCGGCGAACTTCGGGTCGTCGAAGATCTGGACGTTGTGCTGGGTGTTCGCGTCCTGGTTGTGGAACTGCAGCGTGAACGCCTCGCCGGCCGGAACCGTCAACGAGGTCGGCTCGAAGGCGATGTTCGCGGCCGCGAGCGTCACCACCGGCTTCTCCCCGCCCCCGCCTTCCTCCTCGTTCCCGCCGACGACGGCGAGCGCGACCCCGCCCGCGAGCATCGCCACGCCGGCCGTCACCCCCAGCATCGCCCCGAGGGTCGAGAGCCTGACCTGCTTGCGACCGGCGGCCACCGCCGCCGTGATCACGACGCCGCTCGCCACGACGATCGCGGTCACGGTCGCGGCGGTGGGCGTCAGCGACAGGAGGATCCTCGAGAACCCGAAGAGCACCGCCGCGATCACGGCCAGGATCCCGAGCGGGAGCAGGATCGGCATCACCAGCCGGTCGCGCAGGACCGGTCTCATCGCGGCACCTTCGCCCTGAGCTCGCGCTCCTCGGGGCGGAACGCGAGGGCGTCCCACCCGTCGCGCTCCTCACGGGCGTGCCACCGGAAGAAGATCGTTGCGACGAACCCCCACAGGATGAACCCGCCGATCAGCTTCATCTCGAGCCCGGCGATCAGCTGGTCGTTGAGTGCCGAGATGCCCCAGATCCGCGGAAAGGTCCCGTACACGGGATACAGGAGCGTGTGCCCGAACGTGAGGAAGGACGCCGGGATCGTCGGCGCGAGCGACTGGGCGAACAGGTACATCATCTGCGCAGGCGGGGACAGGGCCGGGAGCTCGACGAGCGGCGACATCACCGGCCACCACATCACGATCGCCGACCCGACCAGAAGAACGTGGAGGGTGAAGTGCGCGAGCTCGGAGCGTACCGACGCGTCGACCACCTCGGGCCAGTGGGTGAACAGCAGCAGCCCGTTGAACAGGATCAACGCCACGACGGGACGCGTGAGGAACCGGAACGCCACGAACAGCCATCGCGGCCGCAGGATGTCCCGCCACATCCACGCCGGCATCCCGGCGATCAACAGGGGCGGCGCGACGAGCGTGAACAGCAGGTGCTGCGCCATGTGCACCGAGTAGAGGTAGCCCTCGGCGAGGTCGTGCACAGGCCAATCCGCCCCGAGCCACAGGCAGGCCATCCCGATCGAGAACAGCGTCGTGCGCCGGCGCCGGTCGTGGGGCTCGCCGGCGACCACCCGATGCCGCCGGACCGCGACGAGGTAGGCGACCCAGACGCCCCCCAGGACCAGCCAGACGCTCGGGTGCGTGTGCCAGGCGGGCATCGGCTAGCTCGAGAAGACCTGGAAGGTGAGGAGCACGATCAGGAACAGCGTGATCGCGCCCGCGAGCCCCATCACGAAGAAGCGCGCGTACGTCCGGCTGTCGAACTTCAGGTGCATGAACCACAGGACGACGAGCGTGAACTTGACGAACGAGAAGAAGAACAGGACCGGGACGAGGATCTCCTTGAACCCCTCGATGTAGTAGACGGCGACCTCCGCGGCGGTGATCGCCGCGAGGATGATCGCGATCCGGATGTACTCCTTCGGGCCCGGGTGCCGCCCGCCGTGCGCGCCAGCATGGACCTCGGGCTCCGGCGCGTCGATGTGCGTGTCGGCCATGCTCCCCTAGCTCCCCGGCCCCGGGTTCGTCGGGATCAGGTAGACGACGGTGAAGATCACGATCCAGACGATGTCCACGAAGTGCCAGTAGAGCCCCACGAGCTCGACGGTCATCGCGCTGTCCTGCGTGATCTTGCCCGCGAACGAGAGCGTGAACAGCGTGAGCAGCATCAGCACGCCGACCGCGACGTGCGTCCCGTGGAAACCGGTCAGCACGTAGAAGGACGTCCCGAACACGTTGGTCTTGAGCGTGAGCCCCTCGCGGACGAACGAAGTGAACTCGTACACCTGTCCACCGAGGAAGGCCATCCCAAGCAGCGCGGTGGCGAGGAGCCAGACCCTCGAGCGCCCGACGTCGCCACGCTGGATCGCTGCGAGCGCGAGCACCATCGTGAGCGAGCTCGCGAGCAGCACGAAGGATGACACCGACGTGAACGGGATGTCGAAGACGTCGGATGGGTACGGCCCGGTGGTGCTCGCGCCCCGGTACAGCACGTAGGTCGAGATCAGCGCGCCGAACAGCAGGCAGTCAGAGGCCAGGAACAGCCACATCGCGAGCTTGAGACTCGGCAGCCCGGTGCTGGTGGCGGCGTGATCGCTCACCGGGGGTGCGACCGAGTGCTCGAGGCTCGCCATCAGCCGCTCACTCCGCCGAGGGCTCCAGGGCCCACCCGAAGAACCCGGCGAGCGTGATCACCAGACCGACCACGACGGCCGGGACCCCGAAGATCAACCCGTAGCCGGCGATGGGGAACCCGGCGGCGGCGATCAGCGGGAAGTACGATGGCGAGGGCATGTGGATCGCGTGACCGCCCTCGTGCCCCGCACCGCCGTCTCCCCCCACATGGTCGCCGACCGACGCCATCTCCCCGGAACCGCCGGCCGCCACCGGGACGACGCGTCCGCCCTCGGTCTCGGCGTATTTGCGGTGCCAGAGGTCGTCGAGGGAATGCACGACCGGGATCTCCTCGAAGTTGTACTCGGGTGGCGGCGACGACGTCGACCACTCGAGCGTCCGGGCATCCCACGGATCCGCCTCCATCTGCTTGGGTTTGCGGAAGCTCGTGACCGCGTTGATCAGGAACACCAGGACGCTGATCGCGATCACGAACGCGCCGATCGACGAGACCATGTTCCAGAACGACAGCCCGAGCGACGCGGGGTAGCTCTGGATGCGGCGCGGCATGCCCTGCAGGCCCAGGATGTGCATCGGCCCGAAGGTCATGTTGAAACCGATCAGCATCAGCCAGAAGTTCACCCTGCCCCAGGTCTCCGAGAGCATCCGCCCGAACACCTTCGGCCACCAGAAGTAGATCCCGGCGAACAGCCCGAAGATCGCGCCCCCGAACAGCACGTAGTGGAAGTGCGCGACGATGTAGTACGTGTCCGTCTGCTGGTAGTCCGACGGCACGACCGCATGCGTGACGCCCGACAGCCCGCCGATCACGAACATCGCGATGAACCCGATCGAGAACAGCATCGGCGTAGCGAAGCGCAGGTCGCCGTTCCACAGCGTCCCGAGCCAGTTGAAGATCTTCACGCCGGTCGGGATCGCGATGATCATCGTCGAGACCGCGAACGCCGTGTTCGCGACCGGTCCCAGGCCGACCGCGAACATGTGGTGCGCCCACACGCCGAACCCGATGAACCCGATCGCGATCCCGCTGAACACCACGAACTGGTAGCCGAACAGCGGCTTGCGCGCGAACACGGGCAGGATCTCGGAGACGATGCCCATCGCCGGCAGGACCAGGATGTACACCTCGGGGTGCCCGAACAGCCAGAACAGGTGCTGCCACAGCACGGGGCTGCCACCCGCGGCCACGTCGAAGAAGTGCGTCCCGAACAGCCGGTCGAACAGCAGCTCGACCAGGCCGATCGTGATCACCGGCAGGCTGAAGGCGAGCAGCAGCTGCACCACCAGCCCCATCCACACGAACACGGGCATCCGGAACAGCGTCATGCCCGGCGCACGCATGTTCAGCACGGTGACGGCGAGGTTCACGGCCGAGACCGTCGATGCGATCCCGGCGATCAGCAACCCGATCGCGTAGAAGGTCATCCCGATCGAGGGGTCGGTGACGGAGTTCGGCGCGTACCCGAACCACCCCCCGTTGGGCGCGCCACCCAGGAACCAGCTCGAGTAGATGAACAGCCCGGCGAACAGGAAGGCCCAGTAGCTGAACGCGTTCAGGCGCGGGAACACGACGTCGCGTGCGCCGATCATCAGCGGCAGCAGGTAGTTGAAGAACGCTGCCGACAGGGGCATCACCACGAGGAACACCATCGTGATGCCGTGCATCGTGAACAGCTCGTTGTAGACCGCGGGCTCGAGGAACGTCTGGTCGGGGCGCGCGAGCTGCACGCGGATCAGCAGCGCCTCGCTCCCGCCGATCAGGAAGAACCCGAAGGCCGTGATGCCGTACAAGATCCCGATCTTCTTGTGGTCGACGGTCGTGAACCAGCTCCAGAACCCCGTCGTGGCGTGCGGGCGCTGCAGCAGCCCACCGGGCCGCTCCGCCTGGACGCTCACGCTCGCCATCGGTTCCTCACCTCACTCGAGTGTGTTCAGGAACGCCACGACCTGATCGATCTGGTCGGACGTCAGACCGTAGTCGGGCATGAACGAACCCGCCTCGAACGAGCGCGGGTCCGCGATCCAGCGTGCCAGGTTCTCGTCGTTGGTCTCCAGCGTGCAGCCGCGGAAGCACTGCCGGCTCATCAGGTGCGTGAGGTTCGGAGCGCCGTTGGCGATCGCCGGCTGGCCGTTCGCGGTCTCGAGCCCGGCGACGGCATGGCAGGCGGTGCACGTCTGCAGGAAGATGTCCTTGCCCGCCGCGGCCGGCCCCGACACCTGAGCGGACGCGGGCGCCTGCTGCTCGGCCACCCATCGATCGAAGTCCGCCGGCGTGTGCGCGACCACCCTGAACTTCATGTACGCGTGCGATAGCCCGCAGAACTCCTTGCACTGGCCCTGGTAGACGCCAGGTTCGTCGGCCTGGATGGTCAGGTGGTTCGTCAGATCCGGGACGACGTCCTGGGTGCCCGCGAGCTGTGGCACCCAGAAGGAGTGGATCACGGCGGCGCCGATCGCCGCCGGCTGCTGGCCGTCCGGCGGACCCGTCTGACACGCGTTCGGTGCGGGCGGGCCGCCGTCGCTCGGGACCGGCGTCCCGTACCCGAACCCCACCGCGCACAGCGTCAGGTAGACCGGGCGACCGGTGGGGATGTGCAGCTCGTTGGCGGTCAGGATGTCCTGGCCCGGGTAGTCGAACTCCCACCACCACTGGTGCGCGAGCACGTTGACCTCGAGCACGTCGCCCGTGGGCTTAGCGGCCAGGTCCCAGATCGTCGCGATCGTCGGCACGGCGACACCGGCCAGGATCAGCGTCGGCAGGATCGTCCACGCGATCTCGAGGCGGGTATTGCCGTGGATCTGCGCGGGGATCCGGGCGGTCTGATTCTTCCGGTGCCGGTACCGGATCACGAACAGGAGCAGGAGGCCCTCGACGATCACGAAGATCCCGACGGCGACCCAGAAGACCGGAACGAACAGGTCGAAGGACTTCTGCGCGTAGGGGCCGGCGGGCTCCAGCGCCGACTGGGAGGCGTTCGGCGCACAGGCCACGGCCACGACGGCCAGGGCCACCAGGCCCAGGACCACGACCGTTCTCCTGCGCACCTTTCCGGTATCCCTCCGCGTGAACCTCAGACGGGCACCGAGGCCCGGCGCACAATAGCACCGTTCCACGGGCTCGCGGACGCACGGTTCCCCGCTCGGCGTACCCACGTTCACCACGTTGCATCCCTCAGATCGGCGGGCTGAAATCGCTGATCGCGCGGAAGACGGGACCGAGCATCCGGGTCCACAGGTTCGTCGCGACGAGCACGCCGATGGCGATCATCACCACGCCCGAGATCCCCGCGATCCACTGGTAGTTGCGCTTCACGAACGCGAGCGCCCCCATCAGCTTGCGGATCCCCACCCCCACCAGCAGGAACGGCAGCCCGAGCCCCATCGAGTACACGAACAACAGGAGGGCCCCGCGCAACGAGCCGCCCTGCGAGCCGGCGACCGCCAGGACGCCGGCCAGGACCGGACCGATGCACGGCGTCCACCCCGCGCCGAACGCGACCCCGAGCGGGAACGCCCACGCGCGGCCGGGCTTGGCCCGTTCGAGCAGCGGGCGGCGCTCGAGGAACAGCCCCGGGGACCCGAGCCGGAGCGCGTAGAGCAGCATCAGGACCCCGAACGCGATGATGATCGCGCCCGAGATCCGGATCCCTGCCGGGGACCGCAGCAGGCGCGTCATCGCGCCGGTGAAGGCGCCCAGCGCCGAGAACACGGCGGCGAACCCGGCGATGAACAGCAGGATCGGCACCACCGGCTGGCGTTCGTCGCGCACCTCTCCACCCGCGACGAACGACAGGTAGCCGGGGACCAACGGGAACACGCAGGGCGACGCGAACGAGACCACCCCTGCGGCGAACGCGAGACCCGGGGCCCACCACGACCCCAGACCGTCCTGGACCCAGTCGGCGAGCACCCCGGTCACCGCGCCAGTCTAGGGTCGGCGCCTGCGCAAGGGGCTCCGCCTCGGTCCGCGCGGTGGGTTGCGGACGCACGTCCGCTCCTGCGATAGTGGCCGACGGCCTTGTGAACCGATTCACAAGCGGCGAGAGGGGTAGCCACTGCCGGGAGACGCGGAGACGCGTGACTATAATCCGACCCGGCCCAGGCACGGACGAGGCCGACCGAACGGAACCGGGCGAACGACATGGGGAGCGGGAAGACGGTCGTGGCGACGGAGGCCGCATGAGGGTCCCGAAGGTGCTCGTCAAGGCGAAGGAACGCGCCGAGCCCATCGTCAAGAACTTCGAATGGACCTGGACCACAGCCGTGGTGTTCTCCCTGGGGTTCGCCTTCTTCTCCGTCATCACGATGGCCGTGATCCCGTCGTTCTGGCTCTACTTCGCGGAACAGAAGCTCGGCTGGGGCGGACTGTCCGGGACCTCGGACTGGCATCCACTCGCCCGGGACTTCGTCGCGGCGAACCTCGCGGTCGGCCCCTTCGTCACGGTGGTCGTGATCGGCGCGATCATGCAGAACTGGCGGCGCAAGCTCCGCGGCGGCACGGCCGACCGTCCCACGGGTGGCTACCGGTGAGGAGGGCCTAGCCGATGCCGTTCACCAAGACCGAGGTCGACGTCCACACCGACTACGTCGTGGAGACCGTCGACCCCGACTGGCTCGCGAAGGGCGTCAAGTCGCCCAAGCACCTGATGCTCGACCCCGACAACTGCATCCTTTGCCGAGCCTGCGAAGACGTGTGCCCCTGGAACTGCATCTACATGATGTCGACGGACATCGTCGCGGACTCGGAGGACGACGCCGTCGGGGCCGAGGTCGGCAACGCGTACTCGGTGTTCGTCGTCGACGACAACGCGTGCACGCGCTGCTCGGTGTGCGTGGACCGGTGCCCCACCGACACCCTGTACTATGCGCGGCTGCCGGAGGCCTCGCGCGGACAGCGCACGATGGCCTCGGTACCCGAATCGCAACGCGCCGAGGCCGGCTAGGCCGGGGAAGGGATGAAGGGGAAGACGTGGCGAAGCTGAAGCTGCCGACGCCCAGCGAAGCCCTCGACCGCGTCCGCGAGACCGAAGTCTGGAAATCGATCTTCCGCCCCGGTTCGATCTTCCGTCGCGGCTACCGAGACACCTCGCGCGACCGCGCGCTCGCAACGATGAACAACGTGCTCTACCACCTGCATCCGGTGAAGATGAAGCGGCACGGGCTCAAGCTCACCTACACGTTCTGCCTGGGTGGCCTCTCGTTCTTCCTGTTCATCCTGCTGACGATCACCGGGATCTACCTGATGTTCTTCTACCGTCCGGCCGCCGAGCTCGGCTCGGCCCAGGCATACACCGACATGCAGAACATCCGCACGTCGGTGTTCTTCGGCGACCTGGTCCGCAACCTGCACCGATGGGGCGCGCACCTGATGGTGTTCAGCGTGACCCTGCACATGGCCCGCGTCTTCTATACGGGCTCGTACAAGCCGCCCCGCGAGTTCAACTGGGTGGTTGGAGTGCTGCTGCTGTTCCTCACGCTCGGGCTGTCGTTCACCGGCTACCTGCTGCCCTGGGATCAGCTCGCGGTGTGGGCGGTCACGGTCGGAACCTCGCTCGCCGGCTACTCCCCCCTGATCGCCAAGCAGGCCAACTTCCTGTTGTTGGGCGGGGTGATCGTGGGGCCGGACACGTTGCTCCGGTGGTACGTGTTGCACGTGCTCGCATTGCCGTTCGTCCTGGTGATCTTCCTGTCGGTCCATTTCTGGCGGATCCGCAAGGACGGCGGCATCTCGGGACCCCTCTAGAAGAGAAGGAGACATGGCTCGGGACGACACACCGCTCGACCAGGAGACCTTCGACCGGGTCCTGGCGGAGGAGCTGGGCAAGGGCGTCGACCGACGTGTGGCCGAAGGCCGCGCGCGGTCAGCCGCCGTCCGCGCGGCGCGTGCGAAGTCGGGCGAGGCGCCGAGCGCCACTCCCGTGGCCGCAGCCGCCCCCGCCGGTGACGGCGACGGTGGGGCGGCGCCAGCCGCCGCACCATCTCCCGCACCTGCCGCGGCCGTTCCGGCTGCCGTTGCCGCCGCTCCGGTCGCCGCCGCGCCGGTCCCCGTCGGGGCCCCCGCCGCGACGCTCACCGCGCCCGAGCGCCAGGCGCCTCCACCTTCCGGCAACGTCCCCGAACCCAAGAAGGGCGCGCCCGAGAAGCACCGGCTGCTCGCGCTCGTCCCGCCTGAGGGCATCCAGCGCGTCGAACGCGAACAGGGCGACCGGATCAACGTGTGGCCGCACCTGCTGATCGAGGAGTTCGTCGCGATGATGATCGTCCTCGCGGCGCTCACGATCTTCGCGACGTTCGTGAACGCACCCCTGCGCGAGCTCGCGAACCCCAACCTGACTCCGAACCCGTCGAAGGCGCCGTGGTACTTCCTCGGACTGCAGGAGCTGCTCCGCTACTTCCACCCGATGGTGGCCGGCGTGCTGTTCGCGCCGACGCTCGTGTTGCTCGCGCTGGCGGTGGCGCCGTTCGTAGACCGAAACCCGAGCATCAAACCCGGTGACCGCAAGATCGCGATCACGCTGTTCACGATGCTGATCATGTTCGGGGCCGTCCTCACGATCATCGGCTCGTTCTTCCGCGGCACCGGCTACAACTGGGTCTGGCCGTGGGCCCAAGGGGTGTTCTTCGAGCTATGACGCCCCTGCTCGCCATCTCGAGCGGCACCGTCGCGGTCATCGTCGTGATCGTGGTGATCGACCTGTTCGCGATCTTCTTCGGGCTGTCGTTCGCGCGATCTCGGAAGGCCCAGCGGCAGGCGGACGCCGCGGCCGGTGCCGCCATCATGGGCGAGCCCGCGCCGCCGACGCCCAAGCC
>Ga0207674_10001520_pt1 | contig 29913 bp, 26 predicted proteins | sample KBSCornC72_FD_184303 | JGI IMG/M metagenome (GOLD analysis project Ga0207674, IMG submission 184303) | Corn rhizosphere microbial communities from Kellogg Biological Station, Michigan, USA - KBS Corn C7-2 (SPAdes) (version 2) | ecosystem: Host-associated > Plants > Roots > Rhizosphere > Soil ...
GGGAAACGACGCTGGGAGCGAGCAAATCAGGTCTGAGGTTGCTTCTTGGCCGCCATCTTTTTCTCCAGGGCCTGCCATAAGCGACTCCTGACGTCTTCCGGGAGCGTTTGCGGCTCGACTCCCTTATAGACTTGCAGCGTCTTCTTAGTGGTGTCTACGATGACGAAGCAGTTGGGGCATTCATCCACGTGAGACTGCCAGTGCTGTTTAGTCTCGGGGTCTACCGTGTCATCCAGGTAAGCGTTTAGTTCCTGCAAGAACTGTTTACAAGTAACCAAGCAAGTTCTCCCCTTTTCGCTTAAATTGGCGGGTCAAGGTCTCCCGCAACGCCAAACGGGCCCGCAACAGCCTACTCTTCACGGCTGGCACCGAGATTCCGAGAGTTTCGGCTGTCTCTTCCGTGCTCAATTCTTCGATGTCGCGTAACACGAAAACGGTTCTGAAATCCGGTTTTAAATCATCCACGGCGGCATCCAGAATGATGCGCCATTCCTCTCTCGAATACCGCTGTTCAGGGTTATCTTCCCAGACGGCGATCTCCCTTGCCACTGTTTCTTCGCCCAGTTCCACGGGCTCGTCCAAGGGGACAGTGCGGTCGGTTTTCCGCTTCCTGAGCCGCATCAAGGCTTCGTTCACGGCGATGCGGACAATCCAGGTGTAGAACTTGGAATCACCCTTAAAGTTGTCTAAGTGCGTGTAAGCCTTGAGGAAAGCGTCCTGCAGGACGTCCTCGGCGTCTTCGTCATTGCGGGTGATATTCTTGGCCAGCCGGTAGATCTTACGCTCGTAGTGCGTGACCAGCTCGGAGAAAGCGGCCTGGTCCCCGGCTTTCGCCTGGGCCACCAGGGAGGATTCGTCGAATCCTGTGGGTACGCTGGTGGTGGGAGTCACGGCTGAATCGACCTCTTTTCAACTATAGCGCGGTTCAAACGGCGGTTTCATAACGTGTCTGATAACCTAAGAAATTACCATGGACAACATACAGGTAACCCTTCCGGACGGCAGTGTACAGAGCCTTCCGGCGGGAACCAGCCCGCTGGACGTCGCCCGCGCCATTAGCCCCCGTTTGGCGGATGACGCTATCGTGGCGCGCGTGGACGGCAACCTCTGGGACCTGAACCGGCCCTTCGAGGGCAACGCCAAGCTGGAGATTCTGACCACCAAGAATCCCGAGGCGCTGGAAGTATACCGGCACTCCACGGCGCACCTGCTGGCGGCGGCGGTATTGGAGCTGTTTCCCGAGACCAAGCTCGGGATCGGTCCGCCGATCGATACCGGTTTTTATTACGATTTCCAGCGCGACGCGGCCTTCTCGCCGGAGGATCTGGAGAAGATTGAGAAGCGCATGTGGGAGATCCAGGCGAGGGACCTGCCCTACGAGCGCAAATATACGGAGAAGAACGAGGGGCTCAGGCTCTATGCCGATCAGCCTATGAAGGTGGAGCTGATCACGGAGCGCGCCAGTGACGTATTCTCCGAATACACGCTCGGTCCGAACTTCATCGATTTCTGCCGCGGCCCGCATGTGCCGTCCACCAAGAAGATCAAGGCGTTCAAGCTGCTGTCGATCGCAGGCGCGTACTGGAAGGGCAACGAGAAGAATGCGCAACTCCAGCGCATCTACGGGACGGCTTTCTTCAAGCAGAAGGATCTCGACGACTATCTGGCGAAGCTGGAAGAAGCCAAGAAGCGCGATCATCGCAAGCTGGGCCAGGAATTGGACCTGTTCAGCATCCAGGAGCTGGCTGGTCCCGGGTTGATTTTCTATCACCCCAAGGGCGGCATCATTCGCAAGCTGATCGAAGACTGGATGCGCGACCAGTATTTGAAGCGCGGGTATTCTTTGGTCTACACGCCGCATGTGATGCGGGCGGATTTGTGGCGTACCTCGGGCCACCTGAGCCATTACGCCGAGAATATGTTCGCCGGCATGGAACTGGATGACGCCGAGTATCGCCTGAAGCCCATGAATTGTCCGGGCCACATCCTGATCTATCGCGATAAACTGCGCAGTTATCGCGAGCTTCCCGTGCGCCTGGGCGAACTGGGCACCGTGTATCGCTATGAGCGCAGCGGAACAATGCACGGGCTGCTCCGCGTGCGCGGGTTCACGCAGGATGACGCCCACATTTTCTGTACTCCGGATCAGATCGAAAACGAGGTGGTGAACTGCCTGGAGTTTGCGCTGGACGTGCTCAAGGTGTTCGGGTTCGAGGAGTACGATGCGGAGATTTCCACTTGGGATGGCGGCGCGAGCGGAAAGTACGACGGCGAAGCCGATCAGTGGGCTCTTGCCGAGGGTGCTTTGAAGCGGGCGGTGGAACGCTTGAATATCAAGGCGCCGGTGATCCCGGATGAAGCCGCGTTCTACGGACCCAAAATCGACGTGAAGCTTTTGGACGCCCTGGGACGCAAGTGGCAGCTTTCCACCGTGCAGTTCGATTTCACCTTGCCCAAACGCTTCGGCCTGGAATACGTCCACGAGGATGGCAAGAGGCATCAGCCGCTGATGGTGCATCGCGCGTTGTATGGCAGTATCGAAAGGTTTTTTGGAACGCTGATCGAGCACTACGCTGGGGCGTTTCCGGTATGGCTCGCGCCGGTGCAGGTAGTGGTGATGCCGATTACCGATCGCCAGCAGGAATACGCCCAGAAAGTCCACGCGCAGCTGGAAGCGGCTGGGTTGCGTGTTCATCTGGACGATCGCAAGGAAAAGGTCAACCTGAAGATCCGCGAGGCTCAGCTACAGAAGGTCCCGTACATGCTGGTTGTTGGGGATCGTGAAGCGGAGGCGGGTACGGTTTCCGTGCGGCATCGCAAACATGCGGATTTGGGTGTAAAGCCGGTCGCGCAGTTTATTGAGGAAATCCGCACCATGATTGATACGAAGTCAGCTAAGGACTGAGGAGCACCGGCTGAAGGCCTGTGCCACGTTGCATGAGCGGCGAAGTAGTCTCCTACAATCCGGCGACGGGGGCCGAGCTCGGCCGCCTGCCTCTAGCATCCAACGAAGAGTACGAGGCGGTGCTCGCCAAAGCATCCGTAACATTCGAACGCTGGCGCATGCTGCCCGCTCCGCAGCGCGGTGAAATCGTCCGCCAGATCGGCGAGGAACTGCGCGCCGCTAAAGACGATCTAGGAAAGTTAGTCTCGCTCGAGGCCGGCAAGATTCTGGCCGAGGGCCGGGGCGAAGTGCAGGAGATGATCGATATCGCTGATTTCGCCTGCGGTCTTTCCCGCCAGCTTTACGGCGTGTCGATGCATAGCGAGCGCCCGGGACATCGCATGTACGAGCAGTGGCATCCTTTGGGGGTTGTCGGTGTCATCAGCGCCTTCAATTTTCCGGTGGCGGTATGGGCCTGGAACGCTTTGATCGCGATGGTCTGCGGCGACACCGTAGTCTGGAAGCCATCGCTCAAAACGCCGATGTGCGCTGTGGAGGTGCAGAAGATCTGCGATCGTGTGCTCGAGCGTAACGGCTGGTCCGGCGTCCTGAACACCGTAATCGGAACCGACGATGTCGTCGGCGAGCGTCTGATTCGCGACCGGCGTATCCCGCTCATAAGCGCGACGGGTTCCACGCGCATGGGGCGGCACGTCGCGCAAGTAGTGGCCGAGCGCCTGGGACGCAGCCTCCTCGAACTCGGCGGAAATAACGGTGTCATCGTGATGAACGATGCCGATCCGGACCTGGTGGTCCGCGCGGTGCTGTTTGGCGCGGTGGGCACGGCCGGCCAGCGCTGCACGTCCATACGCAGATTGTTCGTGCAGAGGAGCATCGCAAACGCCGTAACGGAGAGGCTCATTGCAGCATACCGGCAGGTGCGCATCGGCGATCCGCTCGACCCCGCGACTCTCATGGGTCCGCTGATCGATGAAGCCGCGGTGGACGCGATGATGAACGGATTGGCCGCGATCCAGGCGCAGGGCGGGGAAATCCTGACGGGTGGCAAGCGACTGCAAGGCTGTTTCGTCGAGCCAACGCTGGTGAAATCGCACCCGGAGATGCCGGCGCTTCAGGAAGAATTGTTCGCGCCGGTGCTGCACCTGATCGAATTCGATCAGATCGATCAAGCTATCGCCTGGCATAATGCAGTTCCGCAGGGTCTGTCGTCGGCCCTATTTACGACGAATCTCACGTCGGCGGAGACCTTCCTGAACGCGCGGGGCAGCGATTGCGGAATTGCCAATGTAAACATCGGGACCAGCGGCGCGGAAATCGGCGGAGCTTTCGGCGGAGAGAAAGACACCGGCGGCGGGCGCGAATCGGGTAGCGATTCCTGGAAAGCTTACATGCGCCGGCAGACGGTTACGGTGAATTGGTCGGGCGATTTGCCCCTGGCACAGGGAATCAAGTTCGACCTGTGACTACTTCTGCTTTAGCAGGCTCTCGATCAGGATGCGGGTATTCTTCTCTTCGTTCTTGAAGAAATCGTCTTTTCCTGCGTATTGAAAGCGGACGGTCCCCTTCCGATCCACGAACATGTAAATGGGTACGTAGGGATGATCGTCGTGCTTGAAATCGAAGACCTGCATGGTGGAAGTTTGATCCAGGTATCCCAGTTGAATTCCCGATTGCAGGCGCAATAGGCCGCTCACGCGGTCGGCTGCTCCATCGTCCGCGGCTACAGCCAAGGCCTGAAAACCTTGCGGAGCAAACTCCTTCTGGAACTTGCCGAGCATTTGAACCGAAGCAAGACAGTGCGCGCAGGTGGTAGAGATCAGGGCGACTACCACGACTTTGCCGCGGTACTGGCTCAGCTTGACGGGCTTACCCTCGGCGGTGGGAATCGGCACGTCTGCCACAGGACGAGGTGTGGAAGCGCCCTGCGCCGACACGAGTAGGCAAAACGACGCAACTATGGTTCGAAACACTGTTGATCTAAACATGACGCCTAAAACACCTATCTTACTTGATTCTGGATCTCTTCGAGCCAATCCGGACGCTTGAGTACGTCGCGCGGGCGGCTGCCATCCGGAGGGCCGATGATGCCATCGCGCTGCATCATATCGAGGATTCGGGCGGCACGCCCATACCCCAAACGCAGGCGGCGTTGCAGCGTGGATGTAGATGCTTTACCCATTTCGCACACGACACGAACGGCGTCCTGGTACAGGGGATCTTCCGTGGAGTCGATTTCACCGGGGCCGTCTTCTTCATCATCGGCGGGCGGCGCGATCAGGAATGTCTGGTCGTATTCAGGTTGTGCCTGCTGCTTCCAGAAGTCCACGACGCGATTGGTTTCGGCTTCGCTTACGTAGGAGCCGTGCACGCGCGTCAGTCTCGAGGAGCCGGGCGGCAGGAACAGCATGTCGCCCTTTCCCAGCAGATGCTCGGCGCCCATGACATCCAGCACGGTGCGGGAATCCACGCGGGTCGCCACTCGGAAACTGATCCGCGATGGAAAGTTGGCTTTGATCAGGCCCGTGATCACGTCCACGCTGGGACGCTGGGTAGCGAGTACCAGGTGCATGCCGACGGCGCGAGCCATCTGCGCCAGGCGCGTGACGCTCTCTTCGACGTTGGCTCGTTCCAGCATCATCAGGTCGGCTAATTCGTCGATGATGATCAGAACGAATGGAAGCTGCTCCAACTCGTCCTCTTCCATCTCGTCTTCGAACAGGTTGCGCGGCTTGGTTTCCATCTGCCGAACCTTGCGATTGAACTGTTCGATGTTGCGGACTCCTTGGGCAGCCAGCAGTTTCAGCCGGCGCTCCATTTCGAGCACTGCGTTGCGCAGAGCGATAGTGGCCTTGCGCGCATCGGTAATCACGGGGGTCAGCAGGTGCGGTATACCTTCGTACGGCCCGAACTCCAGGCGTTTGGGATCGACCATGATCATGCGAACCTGATGCGGCGTGGCCTTGTACAGGATCGACATGATCAACGAGTTGAGCATCACGCTTTTCCCGGAGCCGGTGGAGCCGGCGATCAGTAAGTGGGGCATCGATTCGAGGGCTGCCACTTTGATCCGCCCGTTGATATCTTTTCCAAGCGCGACGGTCAGGTGGGAGGCGGAATTCAGAAACTCCTCCGATTCCAGAATCTGACGGAGGCTGATGGTTTCGCGCTTGGTGTTAGGAACTTCGATGCCCACGGTGGGCTTGCCCGGAATCCGTTCGATCAAGATCGACTCCGCCTGCAAGCCGAGGCATAGATCCTCAGTCAGCGTGGTGATGCGTGAGTATTTCACACCGGCTTCGGGCTTGAATTCGAAGGTGGTGACCACGGGGCCGGGATTGATTTGGACCACGTTTCCGTGCACGTTGAATTCTTCGAACTTGGATTTGATTTGGGCGGCGGTGTCTTTTAGCTCCTGGCTATCCCAAGCGGCTCGCGCAGCCGGCTCCTGCAGAAGTTCCGTCGAGGGCAGCCTGAATTCGAAACGCGGCTTGGCGGGCGGCAGATCGCGCCGTGTTGCGGAACGCACCTTTTCGGGTTCCGGCTTGGGCGGCTCGATGAAAACCGTTCCGCGCGGCGCTGGCTCGGGTACGTGCTCAAGAGTGTGAATCGGAATGTCCTCGAACGACACCGGCGTGGATAACGGTGCCGGCTCCGGCTTTGGCGCAGGCGCCAGGCTGATACTGGCAGAGGCAGCGGCTGCGGAGGGCTTCAAGGGATCGCTAATATGCGGCGATTGTTCCTGCCGAAGTTCTGGCGCGGGCTGTTCAAGAGCCGCCGCGGCTGCGGCCAGAGCAGCCATCTGCTCGGCGCGCTCGGCTTTCTGGGCCGCGCGAGCGTCCGCACGCTGCTGGGCGCGCTCTTTCCAACGGGCTCGCCACACGACGAGTTTGGCCGAGAGCCTACCCATCCCCTCAATCGGCGGCCGGAACCACGCCGGCACGCGAGACATCTCGAAGGTCGAGACCAAATACAGCGAAAGAATCCAGATGGCGAACGTCACCAGGACAGCGCCGGTGAGATTCATCGCCGACATGAGATACTCCGCCATCACCCGACCGATCAAGCCACCGGCGGGGATCGCATCGGCTATTGGATGCCAGTCTCTGAAGAAACCGAGTGCGGTGCAGGTGGCTCCCACCCAGGCGAATCCGCCTAAAACACGAGCCCAGGGAGCGGCGATCTCGGTTCCAAGCATCCATTGCCAGGCTAGCATCAGCACGAGAATCGGCACGACATAAGCGCCCAGACCGAAGCCCTGCAGCAGAAGGTCGGAAATGGAAGCGCCTACTAAGCCTGTAAGATTCACTGGCTTAGCGGATGATGCCGCGGTGTTCCAGGAGGAGTCCAGGGGATAGTACGAAATGAGACTGAAGAATAGGAACAGTCCCGCAAGCAGAAACACCACTGCGCCGGCTTCGTTGAGCCGCGCGTGGCGGGTAGGTCCTAAAAATCTCATCCCCCGTGGTAACGGAAGAAGGTGGCCAGAGCGATTACTATTATGCCAAAAATCACCCGGTACCACACGAAGAAGCTCAGCGACCTGCGGCGCAGGTAGTTGAGGAAGAACTGGATAGTGAGTGCACCGGTGACGGCGCTGACGACCATGCCGACCACCAGGGCCGTCCGCATGTCGTGCGGGATACCGGCGATGCCACCCCCATGACGCATCAGATCCCAGGCGTCTTTGGCCGCCGCGCCGGCGATGGCGGGGGTCGCCAGCAGGAAGGAGAAACGCGCCGCCGAGGGCCGGTCGAGATGCCGCAGCAAACCCGCGCAGATGGTAATCCCACTGCGTGAAGTTCCAGGTACCAGGGCCAGCGCCTGTGCAGCGCCAATCGTGAGGGAATCGGTGGCTGACACGCTGCCCAGGTCTTTGTTTCGGGTACCCTGCTTGTCGGCCCACCACATGAACAGGCCGACCAGGATCAACATGCTCCCGATCAGATACTGGTTATTCCGCCAGACGTTTTCGGCCAGGTCCTTGACCAGCAGGCCGGCGATGCCTGCGGGAACGGATCCGAGCACCAGCAGCCATAGCAATTTCGGGTTGCGCTGCAAGGCCGAATCGGTGCCGATTTGCAGGCCGAACCCCTGGCCGATCACCTGGACCCAGTCGTGAAAGAAGTAGACGATAACCGCCGCCACGGTTCCTACATGCAGCGCGATATCGAAGCTGAGGCCCTGGTCGTTCCAGCCGAGCAGCCAGGGAATCAGCGCCAGGTGCGCCGAGCTGCTGACCGGGAGAAACTCCGTCAGGCCTTGAATGATGCCGAGAATGATTGCGTGTAATAAAGGCACGAGTTTCCAGGTTAGCGCGGAAGAGCACGGTAGAATATCCACCAATGGCCGTGACCCTCGTACTGGCGGTCCTGCTGGCCGGGGCGTTGGTCTACTCGTTGCTGGCCGTGATCGCGGCGCTTCGATATCTTGCAGTCCGGCCGCCTGATCTGGCAGCTACCGAGCCTGTCAGTATCCTGAAGCCGCTGGCTGGGCTCGACCTGGATCTGGAATCCAATCTCCGGACGTTTTTCGAGCAGAACTACCCTAGGTTTGAGATTTTGTTCGCGGTACGCGAGGAGAGCGATGCTGCGGTCGCGGTCGTGCGGAAGCTGCAGAAGGAATATCCGGCGGTTGCTTCGCGCCTCTTAATCACGGGCGAGCCTCCCTATCCGAACGCGAAGGTTTTCAGCCTGGATCGGATGATGGCGGAGGCCGCGCACGATCTTCTGGTCATGAGCGACAGCGACATCCGGGTGACGCCGTCGCTGCTCAAGACCATTGCCGCCGAATTTCAGGATCTGAAGCTGGGTGTGGCGACGTGTCCTTATCGCGCCGTGGCCGGTTTCAGCTTCTGGTCACGGCTGGAGGCGATCGGGATGAATACCGATTTCCTCTCCGGGATTCTGGTGGCGAGGATGCTGGAAGGGATGCGTTTCGCGGTGGGTCCGACCATCGCCGCGCGCAGGCACGTGCTGAAATCGATCGGCGGCTTCGACCGGCTTAAGGATTATCTGGCCGAGGATTTCGTCATGGGCAGATTCGCGGCGGAAGCCGGCCACGGCGTGAGCCTGTCATCGTATGTGGTCGAGCACCACATCGGCAGTTCCGACTTTAGTCACGGCGCTGCGCATCGATTAAGGTGGACTCGCAGCACTCGACGATCCCGTCCGGCCGGTTACGTCGGACAGTTGTTCACGATGCCGCTTCCCCTGGCGCTGCTGCTTACGGCGTGGAATCCGGCACTGTGGCCGGTGCTTCTGGTCGCGCTGGCGATCCGCGGCGTCGCTGCCTGGACCGTATCCGAGCTGGTGCTGCACGCGCGCATCAACTGGGTTCTTCTTCCCCTGGAAGATATCGCGGGTTTCTGCTTCTGGATCGCCGGATTCTTCGGTAATACGATCCTGTGGCGGGGCCGCCGCTACACGCTGGAATCGGATGGCCGCTTTCGGCTTATTTCTTCTTAGGCGCGGTAAACGAGAGACTGTTCGAGAAGAACGGCAGCACTCTTAGCTCCCAGCGATCCTTGATGTGATTGGTATGGTCGCCTTCGTACGTTTCGTAGGTGTGGGTAACTCCCAGGCGCGTGAGTGATTCGTCTAATTCCTTGTTGGAAGGCTCGAGGCCATCCTGCAGCCCGCAGTCCATCATGAAGGCCTTATACTTCTTGAGATTCGATGCGTACTGATCGACCATCGCCAGCGGCGAATTGGCCAGATATTTCGCCGCTACGGAAGGAACTACCTGGCCGCCCTTGGTAGGCAGGTCGAAAAATTGCGGCGGATTCATCGGATTCGGAGCCCAAGCCGCGGCCTGTGCGGAACCGACGTTTGCGAAATTTCCTCCGCGTCCGGCCTTGCCATTGCCGTCGCCCTTGGTTTGCGGAGGAGGCGTGAACGCTTTTCCATCGCCCTGTTTGGCGGCGGGTGCGGGGCCGCGACCCGTTGCGAAGGGATTATTCATTAGACAGCACGAGCTCATCGGATAAATAGCAGCGTACATTTCGGGATACTTCATGGCGAGGCGCAGCGTTCCGTAACCGCCCATGGAGTGCCCGGCGAGGCCTCGGCTTTCGCGGCTGGCAATGGTGCGATAGTGGCTGTCGATATAACTCACCAGGTCCTCGGTGAGGAAAGTTTCCCAGTTGCCCGTGGTGGGCGAGTTGGAATACATGCTGCCGTCGTAAATGGTGTAGGAATCGGGGAAGACGAGGATCATCTCCTTGGAAGTCCCGGCCGCTGCCGTTTTATCAGCCGCGTCGGAGGCCCACATGACATTCGTGTAGCTCTCGGCATGCGCGCCATAGCCGTGCAGGAAATAGACGACGGGGTAGCGCTGATTGCGATTTTTGGTGTAGCTCACGGGCAGGTAGACGATGACTTCGCGGTCGGGAGAGTCGCCCTCAAGATTCCCTTCGAGGGATTTTCCGTGGACCACGATTTTCTCCATGGACCCGGGACGTTCAGGCGCTTTCTGTTTGCCGAATCCTTTTTGCTTTTGCTGCGGCTGGTCGCCTTTTTGTTGTCCGCCGTTTTGGGAAAACATTAAGCCCGCCGCGGTGACGAGGAGCGCCAGTGTGAGCGTGCAGTTGAAGAAGAACGTGAGTCGAGCGGATTTCATAAAGCCCCCCAAGGCCTCACGTCAGTGTATACCTAGCGGTCGCCACGCTCAAGCTACTTTAAGGGAGCAGCCCCGTTATTGCAGCTTGTAATTCACCGTGATCTCTGTGACGACTTCGACCGGCTCTCCGTTAAGTCTAAATGGCTGATATTCCCATTTGGAAACGGCGAGGCGAGCGCTTTCGTACAACACCAGCGGAGATCTCAACAAATCCAGCGTTTTGATCTTGCCATCTTTTCCGATAAGTCCTGTAAAAACGACCTTGCCTTCAATGTGTCCGGCCTTCGCAGCGGCCGGATACTCCGGAGCGGTCCTCTTGGTGATCCGCCCGGGTTCGACTCGACCGGTAGAGTTAGTCGGCGTACCGTCACATGAGGCCGTGGCATCTGCGTAAAGTTTCTTGGCGTGAGCTAGTAGCCCGTTGCAAAAATCAGAATACCCAGCTGGGATGGTTGAGCGAGCCGCCAAGGAGCCTCCAGCCCGACTGACGGTATCGAGGGCGCCGAGTAGTACTCTGACGTCATCGCTAGATTCTAATACGGAACGGGCGCGGCTGCCGAATCCGGCATCCGGCAAAGTCGCGTTAGCCTCGACCGGCAAGCCACTGACCAAGTCAAGTCTCGTGACGCCCAGCGCCGAAAGGCCGTAAAGCTCTCCCAACCAAACCGCCGCCGCGCCAAATCTAGCAATGGAAGCAACCAGCAATTGCTCGGCAAGCTCCGGGTCGGATATCCGCATGAAATAAGTGGCGTGGCCGATAGTTATCGCGTCATCACGGTTTTCAGCTAACCGCTTTAACCAGAGTGCTTTTATCTGCTCATACCCTTCAATGTTTTGAAAGTCTCCCGGCGTCTTGAAGATCATCGCGGCCGGACCACTCAACAATCCGGTGCCGGGCTGGTTCCTGACGAACCAAGAAATCTGCGCAGTCTGAAGTCGCTTTGCGGTTTTGTCGAGTTCGATTCTTCTAGACGCATATATCAATAAGGCCGCTCTGGACGGAGCGCTGTCGGCGGTATTCTTGAGTTTTTGTTCGAGCTTCGCGGCACTCTCCGGAGTCAGCTTCGAGGCCGTTTCGGAGGTGGGCTGCTGGTCTAATTCATCCGGAACCGAAGGCCGGATCGCTCTCCGGACCAGTTCGTTGGCTGCTATTCGAACCGGAATGCCGATCGATACCGTAATCGCCACTGGTTTTCCGTCTTTGCTCCCCGGCCGAAATTTCCATTTGGCGAGCGCTCCTACCACGTTGTCCGAAAGTCCCATCATCGAGTCCAATGAATAAAGATCACCACGTTCGTCAAGGACGAGCTTCACTTCCATGAGATCAGGAATCAGTTTGTCCGCGTCCGCGCCGTAAATTGGTTCAACTCGTTGAATAACGGACGGCCCAATGAACTGGGCGTATGCCTGGACACTTATTGCGAACAGTACTACCCTTAGCGTCGAACCAACATGACTCTTAGTCATTTGAAAGATTATGCCAAAAACTGGATATATTTTGGGGCTATTACCTGCGAGGGCGCGCCGCCACGCTCAAAGGTGCTGACTTTATCTAGGCACGATCAGCATCCGGTCGATCTCAATCTTGACGCTTTTGTTCATCAGGCCGCCCCGCCTGAGAGCGACTTTGATCTCATTGAACTGCTTCATGCGCGGAGCCGCGGGAATCGGAAATACGACGGTTTCGCGGCTATCCGTCGGGTTGCTGCCTCGGGTGAACCGTTGTCCCAGACTCTCTCCACCGCGCGGATCAAACTTTTCCGTATCCACCAGGAAAAGTTCCAGCCCGACGGGACGCTGGGCGTCTGGTCCCGAAATCACCAGTTGGATATTACTGCAGGATGCCGGATCGAGGGGTGAGTTCAGCGGCTGATGGGCTTCCATCAGCATGGGTCCGCCATCGGTCCCGAAGGAAAGCTTGGACGGGTTCCCGCGGCGGATGAGAGACTTCGGCGGCGGCCGGAGGTAACGAGGCAGGAACATCCAGTATTCGCCCGAAAACCTGATATCCAAGGGTTCCGTCAACTTGGTTTTGGACTGCTTCGCCCGCCTGCGGCCATCGGAAGTCAACTCGGACTCCCGCAACATGGATGGTGCGATGAGCACGGCATTCTTTTCCAGTTCCCGCAATAAAATCACTCCGGGGAAGTTATCCGCGAATAGACTGGCGCCGCCAGTTTCACCGGCGCCTGTGGATCCGCCTCCGCCCCGCCTATTGAGCATCAGACCGACTGTCACCAACAAGATCAGCAGCAGGCTCAGAACCGAGTGAGGCAAACTGGCGGGCTTCTTAGGCGTATAAGCACCTACGACCATCGCCAAAGAAGTGAGCATCGCGATGCTGAGGGCTAAGAGGGCAGCCGACAGCAGTTCCGATCCGCGGGCAAGGGCCAGAAGGCTCGCGTGTATCGCCAGAGAGCAAATCACGGCGGCCAGCAGCCTCTTCATGAACAGAATGCTGCTGATTCCGAACGGCACGCGGCGGCGCGAGTACAGCCGTCGCGTCATGAGACGAGCTGTGCTGAAAACGACAACCGCACCGGCCGCGATGGCGATCGGCGTTAAAGCCGACATCAGGAGGATCGCGAGCGAAAACCAGATGCCTAAGCTCACTGCTCGCCTCGGGTGTCGAATACGCCCTGGGCTGGTCCACCGAATCGTCAGATAGACGCACACGGCAATTGCCGCACCATAAGCCCAATCGAGGACCAGTTCCAGTACCGATCGAGCGATCGAATAGGGCAAAGGAAATCGCTCCAGGCGTGGACTGATCGAGGTCACCCAGACGAACCAGCCTGTTGCGATCGAAGTGAGAGCGATAGCGCAGAGGGTTCCGTAGCGCTGTGCGGACAGTCTGCCCATCTGACCTTTCATTGACACCGGAAAGGGCCAGCGGGTTCCATCGGTCGATGGGGTGCCGCGCGAATAATGCTTTAGCTTTTTCCCGATGTTGCCTGAATGCTGGTCTCCGTCCAGGGAATATCGACCGGCGGAGCATTACTGGCCGACTTGGGAGTTTCGACCGGTAGTGTGAAAAAGAACGTGGACCCTTCGCCCGGTTGCGACTCTGCCCAAATCCGCCCGCCTAAAGACTGTACGATTCGCCGGCATATGGCCAAGCCAACGCCGGTTCCGGGATATTCCTCGGCGGTGTGCAAACGTTTGAAGGGTCCGAAAATCGTACTTGCGTACTTTTGGTCGAACCCGATTCCGTTATCGCGAATGGAGATGACCCATTCCTGCCCTTGTTGCTGGGCGCTGATGTGCACCTTCGGAGGCTCGTCCGGTTTGCGGTATTTCAAAGCATTCGAGACCAGGTTCTGAAACAGCCGAACCATCTGGCCGCGATCGGCCTGTACGGTAGGCATGGGATCGTGCGTGACCGTCCCGCCACTCTCCTCTATCGCCGATTCCAGGTGCGTCAGAGCGGCCTCGAGATCCTCGTCCAGCGCAATCGAGGCCGGACGTTCCTTCTCTGTCGTCAGGCGCGCATACGCCAGCAGATCTCTCACCAGGTCATTCATGCGGGCGGATGCCCCAATGATGAAGTTCAGATACTTGTCTGCATCGGCATCCAGCTTGCCCTCATACTTTTGGGCGAGCAGTTCAGCGTACAGGCTCATGGTGCGTAAGGGCTCCTGCAGATCGTGACTCGCGACGTAAGCGAACTGTTCCAGAGCCGTGTTGGATTCCGTCAGCGAATCCTGCAATTGTTTGCGTGCGGTTTCGTCCGTCAGGATCTTGGCATAGCCGATGAGATTGCCTTGTTCGTCGCGCAGAGCGTTCATGAACCCATTGGCGAAAAACTCCGATCCGTCTTTGAGGCGGTGCCAACGGATATCGGTCGCCGATCCCGTCTCCTGCGCTTTCTGCATCTCCGACTCGCAGACTTCAATGGCCTTCTCCTCCGGCGTGAAGATGATGCTGGCGTGCTGTCCGATCCACTCTTCTTCGGAATAGCCCAGAAGTCGCTCTACGCCGGCGTTCCAGGACGTGAGGATGCCCCGCGGGTCGAGCATAAACATCGCATAGTCGCGCAACTCCCGCACCTGCATCCGGTACAGGTCGGCTGCTTGCAGAGTCGTGAGAGGGTTGGATTTCTCCGAAGACGGTTCATGCATAAGAGTTCCGACGGATGCCCTCATGCTAACATCCCGAAAATTGGAGGTGTCCCGTCGGCGCGAGCTAGGGAACCAGGACGGACCGGTTGATCCAGAGGATGTTATCCCAGCTCAGTACCTGCTCGGTTCCATCGAAGAGTCTGGCGAAGCTGCCGCCGGCGCCTTTGAACGAAAAACTCTTCACCCGATCGGGAGGATTTGTGGTGACGTTCTTCAGGATGTCCAAAACCTGCTCCTGTTTCGAGATCTGATAAAAGCTCGGATTCTTGGCTGAATAGAATTTGGTCTCTGTAGGATTGGTCTTGTTGCCGACGCCCGGCGTAAACCCGATGTGCAGTTCCAGGTGCTCGCCCGTTGCAGCCTTGAATACCCAGTCCTGCGAGGTGAGTGCGGCGAGGCCCATTTGCTCGTGCAATATCCGCATGTCATGAGTGGTCGCCGGCAGATACACGCCGAACGGACCCGGAGCGTCAGCGGGGTCCTCGGTCAAGCCTCCGATCACTAGTTGGACATTGGCGCCAGTCGGATCCTTGACGGGAGCTACGAGATACACCAGCCGATTCGATCCTTTGCCGACAGGCTTTCCGTCGGGACCATTGATGGTGACGCGGTTGATGAAGACCGCCCGAAGATTGCAATCCTTGGCTGCGCCCTGCGTCGCGACGTTGGGCGTCCAGCCCTTAGGCAGATACGAGGCTAAGGCGGCGTCGGGAACCTTGAGGTCGAGCTGGAACCGGGTTTCGGAGCTGTATTCCTGCAGAGTCTGGGCGATTGCGAAAGGCGCCAAGACTGCAAATAGAAGGGCGTGTTTCATTGGCTGCAATCATATCAAGCGCGGCGCTTCGCGCGTTGGCCGAGGGCGTCGTAAGCGGCGTACTTGTACAGTTCAGAAAGCGTCGGATAGTTGAAGCAGATCTGGATGAACAGGTCCGCCGTGGACTCCTGCAACAAGGCAGTGAGACCCACGTGGATCAGCTCGGTGGCCTGCTCGCCGATCACGCTCACACCCAGCAGCCGCATGTCCTCTTCGCGGAACAGCAGCTTGAGGAAGCCGTCGCGATCGCCGATGATCTGCCCGCGCGGGTTATGTTCATAGCGCGCGCGGCCGACCACGTAAGGGACACTGGCCTTTTGCAGCGACTCCTCGGTTTCGCCCGCCACCGAGCATTCCGGAATGGTGTAGATGCCGTAAGGGAGAATTGGCGCAACGGCCGTCTTGTACTTCAGGTCGAAGGCGTGGACCATAGCCACGCGGGCCTGCTCCATCGAAGTGGATGCCAGTGCAGGGAAGCCGATCACGTCGCCCGCAGAGTAGATGTGCGGCGCAGCCGTTTGATAGTGCGCGTTGACCTCGATCTGTCCGCGCGAGCTGGGCTTCACGCCGACCGCTTCCAGATTCAGGGCGTCGGTATTGCCTGATCGTCCCGCCGCGGCCAGCAGCGTGTTCACGTTCGCGGTCTTGCCCGACTTGAGCTTGATGCTCAACAGGTCGCCGGCTTCGACACTTTCGATGCTTTCGTTGAGCAGCAGGCGGATTCCCATCCTGGACATGCTGGCGGCGAGCGCATTCGAGATCTCGCCATCCAGAAATTGCAGCAGCCTGTCCCGCCCTTCCACCAGCGTGACCTCGACGCCCAGGGCCTGAAACAGGCACGCGTACTCACACCCGATCACGCCGCCGCCGGCGATCAGCATGGTCTTGGGAATGTCGCGGATGGTCAGAATCGTGTCTGAATCGTAAACCCGCGGATCGCCGAAGGGAAAATTGGCGGGGCGATGCGGACGCGATCCGGTGGCGATCAGGAAGTAGTCGGCTGTTAGCGTGATCGCCGCGCCACCATCCTGCGCGATCGAAATCGTGTGCGGATCGGTGAATGAGGCGAATCCGCGGTACCGATCGACGTGGTGGCGTTCCAAATTCGTTTGAATGCGAGTGCGCTCGGTATCGGTAACGTTCTGTTGATGAAATAGAAAATCGCGAGCGGTCACCTGATCGGACAATCCAAGCGTGACGCCATGCAGGCCGCGCTGTCGGAAACCGGAGAGATACAGTGCTGTTTCGCGCAGCGTCTTGGAGGGTAGCGTTCCGGTGTTGGCTGCGGCTCCACCAAAGGCTGAGGCTTTTTCCACCAGCGCGACCTTCTTGCCGAAGTAAGCCGCCTGGGCTGCGCCCTTCTCCCCCGCAGGGCCCGAGCCGATCACTACCAGGTCGTAATTGCCGGCGCTCATTCCATTCATGTTCTCTCAAATCGGCGGCTTTTTGATATTCTTTGGTCCATGAGGCGATCCTTGCGATACATATTGCCGGGATTGACGTTCATGATCCTGGGGTCGGTGGTTGTGGCACAGCCGGGCGCCTCACCTGCCGGTCACTGGGAAGGCACCATCCAAGCCGCGAACCAGGCCGTTGAGTTCAGCGCGGATCTCGCCAAGACCCCCGCTGGTGTTTGGATTGGTTCCCTGAGTATCCCGATGGCGAATGCGATCGGTCTGCCTTTAACGGATATTTCAGTACAAGATAATGCGGTACATTTCGCAATCGCTGAGTTTCCCGGCAAACCTTCATTTGAAGGTAGGCTCTCGGCGGACGCAAATGAACTGACGGGGAATAGCGTCAGCCCGAACGGGGCGGTCCCCTTCAAGTTGCAGCGCAAAGGCGAGGCGAATGTGAAGTTGCCCACGCCCAGCACCGCGATGTCGGCCGATTTCGAGGGAACCTGGAATGGGATGATCGATGCCGGCCAAGCGGTTCTGCGTGTTGTGGTGAAGTTATCGCGAGCGGCCGACGGTTCTGCGGCCGGAAGCATGATCAGCGTCGATCAAGGCGGGCAGGAGATTCCTATGTCGACCGTTACGATCCAAGCGAAGCAGCTTCAATTCGAAATGCGCGCCGTGGGCGGTGCGTTTCGCGGCACGCTGGGCGCCAATGGGGAAATCGTTGGAACCTTTACGCAAGGCCCGGCTAGCCTGCCTGTGGCTTTGAAGCGCGCCTCCGTCGAGGCAAAATAGCTCATATGAAGTATCAAAAGTTCGCTATCGGCATAGTATTCAGCGCGTCGATGTGCGCGTATGGGCAGTGGGTGAATCATCCTACTCCGGGAGGCCCGCGCACTCGCGATGGAAAGTTGAACCTTGCGGCGCCGGCTCCCCGTGTGAACGGCAAGCCGGACTTGACTGGAGTCTGGCAGGCTGAGCCCGCCCCCATCGAATTCCTGAAGACCGTGCTTGCGGACGGCTTGAATGGATTGGGCGAGTATCCTCCCTCGAAATACTTTCTGAACATCCTGGCGGATTTCAAACCGGAGGAAGCGCCACTTCAGCCAGCAGCGGCCGCGGCTTTTGCGAAACGCGCGCCAACCATGGGAGGCGGTTCTCCGCTCACGCGGTGTCTGCCCGCTGGCGTTCCCATGGGGGATCTGGTGCCCATTCCCATCAAGCTGGTCCAGACGCCGGGACTGCTTATGATGCTGTACGAACATGACAACACATTCCGGCAGATCTTTACCGACGGACGAACGCATCCCGTGGATCCGCAGCCGTCCTGGCTCGGGTATTCGGTCGGCAAGTGGGAAGGCGACACTCCGGTAGTGGATACTCTGGGATTCAACGATCAGAGCTGGCTGGATGCTTTTGGACACGCTCACAGTGACGCTCTGCGTGTGACCGAGCGCTTCCGCCGCCGCGACTTCGGTCATCTGGACATGCAGATCACGGTCGATGACCCCAAGACATTCACCAAGCCGTTTACCATCAAGTTCACGGAATTGCTGGCGCCGGATGCCGAACTGCTGGAGAGCTTCTGCGCTGAAAACGAAAAAGACGTAGCGCACATTTCCAAGTGATCGCGTTTACTGCGGATTTACAACCAGCGTTTCTTTGGCGTCCACTTTATCGAACTGCATCGGAAAGCTGGTGCCGCCGTAGTATGAGCTCCACTGATCCTTGTAGTGCTTCGATAGCACATGCCCGGATTCGCCGGTCACCAAGTTGGCCTGCGATTGATCCAGATTCGCCAGATCCACTACCATCCGCATGGATGGCCCCAGGCGTTGCGTCGTCTGTTTGATGCTGCTGGGCGAACCGCTCATCGGCACCGGTCCGATATTGAAGTAGCGCTCTACGAAGAACAATTGACCGCCTACGGGATGATTCAGCTCGAGCCGGATAAACTGGCCGTAGTCCCAGCGGGCGACGCTGGATCCTTGGAGCTTCGCTCCCGCATCGACGGCGGCAGCCAGGGAATGCACCAGCAGATCGTCGTAGCTGGAAAACCAATTTGCCGGACGTTCGCGCAGAAGACGTTCGACAACCACGGGAGCCAGTCGTGCTGCATAGTCGCTTTCGGCGCCTGGAGCGGCGGCTTTCGCGGCGGCCTTGCGAAGTTCCGTATCGATCAACGCCACGACCATGGGAGCAGCGATTTTCTGTTCCATCTGCCCGTTCCAATTCCGCAATGCTTCCGCTGCTTCGCGAACCTGGGGATTCGATCCGGGATGCTTATCCCAAGCCCGCACAGTTTCCTGAGCTAGGAAATGTAAGTAGGACGAATACACGTCCTTCTGGACGCCCAGCATCTCGGCGGGCTGCCACTTGTCGCGCGAAGCCAGGAGTGCGCGAATTCCGCGCGCGCGATAGGGCGGCGCAAAACCTCCGTTTACGGTATAGCGATAATCTTCCGGGAACGGATTCTGATTCGCGGATACGATCATTCCGCTCTGTGGATTAAAGGTCTGCGGGAGGTCGTCGTAAGGAATGACTCCGTTCCACGCGCAATCGTTCTTAGCGCCGTCGGCCGGGATGTCGCCGCGACAACCTTGACGATTCGGCAACCTGCCTGCGGCGTGATACCCGATGTTCCCAATCACATCCGCGTAAACAAAATTCTGCCCGGGGCCTGGGTAGCGGCGTAGCGCTTGATTGAAATCCTCCCAGTTGGCAGCTTTGTCCAGCGCCAGAAATGGAAATTCCATGAGGCCGGCCTCAGCCGCCATCCAGCGGAGCGAATAGCTTTTTCCTTCATCGTTCAGCAGCACTGGACCGTGCTCGGTTAGCCATGCGTCGGCCTGCACCGGCTTCTGCCCCTTCACGCCGATCCAATCGCGATCCAGCACTGCTTGCTTCGTTTGCCCAGCCACCTGATAACGTCCCGTGCGCTCGTCGATTGTTTCCCGATACAGATCCTGGACGTCGAATTCGAGATTCGTCACGCTCCATGCGATGTTGCGATTGTGGCCGAGAATCACAGCGGGGATACCGGGGAGCGCCGCGCCCGTGACATCCAGATCCGCAGCCTTCAAGTGCACCAGGTACCATGGCGACGGGATGGACCATTCCAAGTGCGGATCTCCGGCCAGAATCGGTTTGCCGCTGGCAGTGTGCGCTCCGGAAATCGCCCAGGCGTTTGATCCCGGAGCCACCTCGGTTCCAGTGCGATCCGGATAGAGAAAAGCGACCTTCTGTGCGTCACCTGCTTCCAACATGTGCTGCTTGCGGATTTCTTCCTGCCAGGACGTTGTCAGCGTCCGATACATCTGCAGTGCGGCCAGGAGAGTATCTTCGATTCGCCAGGGCCGTGGACTGTAGTTCAGCAGCGTGAACTCCAGAGGCAAGCGGCCGCGGTGGGTTTCGAGATAGTAATTCACGCCGCGTGCGTACGCCGCGAAGATGGTTCGTGCTTCGGGCGCCAACGTTTTCATCTGAGCTTCGACAATCCGCGTCATGCGCAGCCGGCGCGATTCGCGGTCTTGCTCTATCGCGGAGGGACCAACAATCTCAGCCAGTTCGCCTGAAGCCAGGCGGCGGAATGCGTCCATTTGCCACATCCGATCCTGGGCGGTTACGTAGCCTTGCAGGAAAATTGCGTCCTCCCAGGAGGCCGCTGAAATGTGCGGAACTCCCAGGTTGTCTCGAACCACCGTGGCTCGCGTCGCGATGGGAGCGGCGATCTCGCCGGAAGTTTCGGGCAGGGTCCGCCAAGCGAACCAATAAGCGGCGCCTAGTGCCGCGACCAATAAAACCGCTATGCTCAGATTGATCGCCCGTAATAAGGGCGTATTGAATAGCACGGCTCGATTGTAGCGGACTAAAATGTCACTCCGCTTTACTCTACTGCTCGCGATCGTCGCCCTGAATGGGTTCTTTGCCGCCGCGGAGGTGGCTCTGGTATCCGTTCGCCGTTCCCGGCTGGACCAACTGGCGGCCCAGGGAAATGTGTCCGCGCGCGCGGCGCTGGAGCTTCTTTCGAACCCCGAACGCTTGCTGAGCGTCACTCAGGTCGGTGTAACTCTAGCCAGCTTGGGGCTAGGCTGGGCCGGCGAGCAGACGGTCTACAATCTCATCCTCGGGATGTTTGCGCCTCTGGTCACACCGGCGCGCGAAGTCTTTATTCACGGCGTCAGTTTTACGTTCGCGTTTCTGGCCATCAGCTTCGTGCACGTGGTGATCGGCGAAGTGGTGCCCAAGAATCTGGCGCTGGACAAAGCCGACCGGCTGGCGCTGCTGGTGGCGCCCGCGCTGCTGGTGTTCAACCGAATCTCGGCGCCATTCGTGTATGTGGTGGAACGGACGTCGGCTGGTTTGTCCCGGGCCATGGGCCTCAGCGGCCACGGTGGCGGCGGGCATTCTGCTGAGGAACTCAGGTTTATTTTGGAGTCGAGCCGCCGCGAAGGCCATCTGGAGACGTTCGAAGAGGACGCCATCCAAAAGATGCTGGGGCTCAGGGATATCCACGCGCGCGAGGTAATGACGCCGCGCATCGACATTGTCTCGGTACCGGTGGACGCCGGCTTAGACGAACTCCTCAGGATCACGCTTGAACACAAGTATTCACGGCTTCCGGTGTATGAGGGCAAGCCCGAACACATTATCGGATTCGTCCATTACAAGGACCTGATGCGCGGCTGGCGCGAGCGCAAGAACGCCACCGATCGCCGGCAGCCTGCCATCCCTTTTCGTTTGCGCCGCTATTTACGCGATCTTCTGGTAGTGCCTGAAACCAAACCCTTGAGCCAGCTGGTGGACGAATTTCGCAAGAACCACACGCATCTGGCGATGGTGGTGGATGAGTTCGGGACCATCACCGGCATGGTCACGGTGGAAGATCTGCTGGAGCAGATATTTGGCGAAATCGGCGACGAGTATGACATCCGACGACCGCTTCCGGTAGCTGGCGCGACGGTGATCGAGGTGGACGGCGGGACGAACATCCGCGATCTGGCTTCGCAATACGGAATCGAACTGCCGGGGGACGCGGGATTCGAGACTCTGGCCGGTTTTCTGCTGTTCCGGCTGGGTTACATTCCGGCGCCGGGCGACACCGTGACGAACGACTCACACATCTTCACCGTCCAGGAAATGGATCGCAACCGCATTGTGCGGGTGAAGATTGTCACGCAGCGGCCCGCCGAAACTCACGTCGAAAGCACCTAGTCATTCTTCGTGGCAGACTGCCCCGCGACTTCCGCCAGCAATTCCCGCACGGTTTGCTTGGAGACGGGATGTCGCAGATCGGGCGCCAGCTCGGCCAAAGGCGCCAGCACAAAGCGGCGCTCCGTCATGCGCGGATGCGGGATCTCTAGATCCTCCGATTTCACCACGGCGTTCCCGTACAGCAGAATATCGATGTCGATCAATCGCGGGCCTTTGGGAGTTTTTCTCTGGCGTCCCATCTCGCGTTCGATGCGCTGGATCCGCTGGAACAGCTGGCGCGGCAGCAGGTCCGATTCCACTTCTACCACCTGATTTAGAAACCAGGGTTGATCGCGAACGTCGCGCGGCTCGGTTTCCCAGATGGAGGACGTTCGCAGAATCCGCACCGTGTCACAGGCCAGACGGGCAATGGCGTCGGCCAGATTCGCGTTGCGGTCGCCCAGGTTCGATCCCAGGCCGAGGTAGGCGATCTTCATTTGAAGCTTAAAACAAGGTGTTCTGAGCGCCGCGAATCTTTCGCGGGATCTTGAAATATTCGAAGGCCTGATCGGTGCCCATCCGCCCGCGCGGAGTCCGGTCCAGGAATCCGAGTTGGATCAGATACGGCTCATAGACTTCTTCGATTGTGTCCGGCTCTTCGTCGATGGACGCGGCGATCGTGTTCAGCCCCACCGGCCCGCCGCGATATTTTTCGAGCACGGTGAGCATGATCTTCTGATCGATCTCATCCAGCCCGAAGCGGTCCACTTCCAGCAGATCCAGCGCGCGTGTGGCCACATCGGCATCCACGCGGCCCGAGGCTCGTACTTGTGCGAAATCGCGTACTCGCCGCAGCAAACGGTTGGCGATACGAGGGGTTCCGCGGCTGCGACGTGCGATCTCCTGGGCGCCCTGATGGTCCACTTCGATCTCGAGCAGCCGCGCCGAGCGCATGACGATGCGTCCCAGCTCCTCTTGTTCGTAATGATTCAGCCTGAGGACCAGTCCGAATCGACCGCGCAACGGCGCGCTGATCAGTCCCTGCCGCGTCGTCGCGCCGATGGCCGTGAACTTCTTCAGCTCCATCGCCACGGTGCGTGCGCCGGGGCCGGTGCCGATCAGGATGTCCATGCGGAAATCCTCCAGCGCGGAATAGATCATCTCTTCGACGTCCGGCTGCAGCCGATGGATTTCGTCGATGAAAAAAACTTCGCGCTCTTGGATGTTGCTCAGGATGCCCACCAGGTCCAGCTTCTTCTGCAGAACAGGTCCCGAAGTCTGCTGCATCGCGACGCCCAACTCAGCGGCGATGATCCCGGCGAGTGTGGTCTTACCCAATCCTGGAGGTCCGTAGAGCAGCACGTGATCCATCGCTTCGCCGCGGCGGCGGGCGGCTTCAATCGCAATGGACAGGTTTTCTTTTACTTTGGCTTGACCGGCAAAATCGGCCAGCCTGTTAGGGCGGAGTGTGGCCTCGAATTGCCGTTCCTCTTCCCGCAGCGACGCGGAAACAATGCCGTCTTCACGCATGAAGCTTTAGTGTACCCGCTCCATTACTGTCGCGGCTCTGAAACGTGACCGAGCGGCCAACAGCGGCGGGCCACTCGCTGCCGCTCGATCACGTTTCAGAGCCGCGAGAGTCATCGAGCGATTAAACTGAACCGCGAAACGCCAGCCAGCGGCTTTATCGAACCAGTTTCAACGCTCGGCGGAAGAGCCCATCGAAATCGTTGCCATCGGTGGCCGAGCGAGCCTTGGTCACGGCTGCTTCTGCCGCGGCGCGCGACACTCCGAAATTTGCCAGAGCGGAGATGACGTCTTCTTCCACCGTGTTGAACATGCTCTTGGCCGGCACGGCGCCCCCGCGGGCGATTCCAGGCAACAGATCCAGCTTGTCGCGCAACTCAAGAACCATGCGCTCCGCGGTCTTTTTCCCGACTCCCGGAATCCGAACCAGTTGTTCGACGGAGCCCTCGCGGATCGCCTGGGCCAGATCGTGTGCCGTCAGCCCGCCCAGTGTGGTGATGGCCAGCTTGGGCCCGATGCCGCTCACCGTGATCAGTTTTTCGAACAGTGCTTTGTCGGGATGCGAAACGAATCCGAAGAGCGTCAGGGCGTCTTCGCGTACGTGGGTGTGGATGTGCAGCTGCACCTCGGCGCCGGTTTCGGGAAGGGATGAATACGCCGATACAGGAATCGTCACCTCGTAGCCGACCCCGCCGGTATCCACGATCACCAGGTTCGGATGTTTTTCCAGAAGTGTTCCCCGCAGATGGGCGATCATTAACAGAAGAATACAGGAGTCAGGAGCCAGGAGTCAGAATGCGGAGGCGATTTTTTGTCGGAGAAGTGCGAAACGGTCATGCCCAGATTACTGGTGACGAGGCTCGGCACTTGAGCCGGGTGCTGCGCGTCGAACCGGGGCAGCGATACGAAATCTCCGATAACCGCGATGTTTATCTAGCCGAGATCGGCACGGCGCATAAAGGAAAAATCGATTTCGATGTGATCGAGAAGCTGCCTGCCACGCCACCCTCAGCACGATTCGAGTTGTACGTCGCACTTATCAAGTTCGATCGCTTTGAATGGATTATCGAAAAAGCTACGGAGCTGGGCGTGACCGAAATCGTTCCGGTAGAAGCGTCGCGAAGTGAGCGTGGATTGGAGAAAGCCGCGGGCAAGCGCCTCGAACGTTGGCGTAGGATCGCCCTCGAAGCCAGCCAGCAATCCCGCCGAGCGCATCTTCCTGAGATTGCTGAACCCGTTCCCCTTGCTCAGGCGTTGGCGCGTGCGGGAACCTATCGTTATGTGCTGGATGAGAATCCGGGGGGCGTCCCCCTCTTTAACGCGCTTCCGGCCGAAAGGACACTTGAGGATACGGTTGCGATCCTGACCGGTCCAGAAGGCGGTTGGACTGAGGAAGAACACAGTTCTTTTGCCGTCGGCGGATGGACGCCCGTATCCATGGGCCCGCTGATCCTGCGCGCTGAAACAGCAGTAATCGCTGCAATTGCATTGATTATGCAGGCGTGGCTGGTAAGATAGTTCGTTGATCCTTCGTTTAGTTTTCGAAAATCTGAAGCACCGTCCGGTGCGGACCCTGCTGAGCGTCATCGCGATCGGAGTGGAAGTCACTCTGATTCTTACGCTGGCCGGCCTGAGCCGCGGTGTTCTGGATGATATGGCGACGCGATCCCGAGGAACCGGCGCCGATATCCTCATTCGCCCGCCCGATAGCTCCGGATTTACATTTTCCCTCACGATGAAGCAGGGAATTGTCGGTAAAGTTCGCACCATGCCGCATGTGGCGATGGCCACCGGAGCCTACGTCAAGCAAATCGACAGCTTTAATTCCATCACGGGAATCAATTTGGACGAATTCAACGCCATGAGCGGCGGCCTCAAATTTCTCAAAGGCCGTCCCTTTCACGGTCCCGATGACTTGGTAGTGGACGAAGTGTTTGCCCGCCAGCACCATCTGCAGCCGGGAAGTCCGATCGAGTTCGCCCATAGCTGGAAAGTCTCCGGCATCGTGGAGCAGGGCAAGCTTTCGCGCACCTTTGCCGATATCGGAGTTCTGCAGGAATTATTCTCAGCGCACGATGAGGTTTCCGTCATCTACGTCAAGCTGGACGACCCCGCCAACACCAACGCTGTGATTGCGTCTCTGGAAAAGGAACTCCCCACCTACAAAGTTATTTCGATGGACGAGTTCGTCTCGTTATTCAGCACCAACAGCGTTCCGTACATCGAAGCCTTTACACACGTGGTTACAGGCGTGGCGGTGCTGATCGGATTTCTGGTGGTCTGTCTGTCGATGTATACGGCGGTGTTGGAACGCACCCGCGAGATCGGAATCCTGAAGGCGCTGGGAGCGTCACCGGGTTATATCATTGGCATCCTGATGCGGGAAACCATCATGCTCGCGTTGACGGGCGCGGCATTGGGGATTCTGATGACCTACGGCACGCGATCTCTGATGGCGATCTTTGCCCCGTCCATGCCGCAGGAAATCGTGACCGACTGGTATCCGACGGCTGTTGGAATTGCGCTCGGCGGGTCGATCGTCGGAGCTTTGTACCCAGGCCTGCGAGCGGCACGCCAGGATGCGATCGAGGCCCTGGCCTATGACTGAGATCGACATCCAGAACCTGACCAAGACCTATCGCGTCGGTGAGGTTGAAGTTAACGCCTTGCGCGGGGTAAATCTGAAGATAGAGCGTGGCGAGTTCGTCGCCATCGTCGGGCCCAGTGGATCGGGAAAATCGACGCTTTTCCATATTCTCGGCGGATTGACGCCGCCGACTTCCGGCGCCGTTCTAATCGATGGTATCGATTTGGTCAAGATGAGCGAAGCGGATCGCACTCGGCTGCGCAAGACGACTGTAGGCTTTGTGTTTCAGAAATACAATCTTCTACCGACGCTTACCGGGGCGGGCAACATCGAAATCGCGCGGCATATCGCCGGTCACAACGGAAAAGAGCCCGATCCGCAGTTCGAGGAAATCCTCAAGCTGTTGGGTATTTCCGGCCGCTTAAACCACAAGCCTCGCGCGCTCTCCGGCGGCGAACAGCAGCGGATTGCAATCGCCCGCGCGCTGGTGAATCACCCATCGCTGCTGCTGGCGGACGAGCCTACGGGAAATCTAGACTCGGAAAACTCGACCGCCGTGCTCTCGCTCCTGCAAGGGCTCAATAAGCGCCTGGGCCAGACCATTTTGATGATCACTCACAACCCCGAGGCCGCCGCGTTTGCCGATCGTACCGTGACCATGCGCGACGGCCGCATCGTGAATTGAGGGAGGCTCAAGGTCTTGCGCCCCGCGCCCGTCTTGCTCGCCAGCGTTCTGGTGTTTGCCGCGATTGAGGGCGCCGTCTTCCACACCGGAATTTATCCTTGGATCATCAGCCCCGATTCTTCCACCGGGTCTGTTGAGTCGGTCCTGCGCAACGAACGCCTGCGGCCGAAAACGGGTGCCCAAGTTTTGGGCATTGGCGATTCGCGCATGCTGCTTGAGTGTCGTATCTCCAACGAGCACGCTGCAGAAACCGGCTACACCTTTGGCCTTATCGGCACGGCTGGCGCTTCGCCGCGCTCCTGGTATTACATGCTGCGCGATGCCGATCCGGACGCGCGCCTATATCGCGCCGTCGTCCTGGCGGTGGAAAGCTACGATGACGCGGATAAGTGGGGCGACGAAGCCGACAACGATGCAGATCTAAGCTACCTCATCGCGCGTCTACGACTAACCGATCTGTGGGAATTTAGCCGTTCCTATCACGATCCCTATCAACAGTGGAAAGCCGCGCGTGGGATTCTGCTGAAGGGTCTCGTCTACAAACGTGATTTCGAGGACCTGCTGCGGCACCCCGTCGCTCGAATTAAGTACGTCAAACAGTCTTACCGCGATTCCTTCATGTGGATCTACAACTATCAGGGTCCGCCCGATTCGGTCGCCGATTATCGCGTGGATTTTAACGCTCGCACGATCACGCCGCCGCCAAATGCGGACCCGGTGCGCCTGGAAGGCCTGAAGAATTGGTTGCTCGCGCCGCTTCCACCCGAATCAGGCGGGCAAAGCCGCTATATGAAGTATTGGCTTGGCAGGATTTACGAACACTATCGTGGGTCGCCTACTCGCCTGATTTTCCTGCGATTGCCGCGCAGCGGCTGGGCCCGTCCCGATCAGCCTCGGTACAATCCACACAGCTCGGTTCGCGATCTGGCGGCACAACCGAACGTCACTCTTATCGATGAGCATTTCTTTGATTCTCTGGAAAAACCCGAACTGTTCCGCGATCAATTGCATCTGAACGGACCCGGCATGGACCGGTTTTCGGTGATGATCGCCCAGGAAGTGAGCCGCATCCTGGGCCCGCCCCGCTAGCCGCGCATGCTCTTTAATACACCCCAGTTCTTTGCGTTCCTCCTGGTGACCATCGCGCTGTTCTATCTTTCACCCAAACCGATCCGGCGTTGGATTCTGCTCGCGGCCAGTTACTTCTTCTACATGAGCTGGAACTGGCGATTTATTCCGCTACTGCTTTCGCTCACGGTGATCGACTACGTGGCCGCCATCTGGATGGAGCGTGTCGAAAATCCTGGCCGGCGAAAAGCGCTTCTGGTGCTGAGTCTGGCCGCTAATCTCGGATTCCTGGGCTTCTTCAAGTACTACAATTTTCTGGCGAGCATGCTGGCAGAAGTGATGCGCAGAGACCCGCACGCATTCGCGCTTTCCATCGTGCTGCCGCTGGGCATCAGCTTCCATACCTTCCAGAGCATGTCGTACGTAGTGGACGTCTATCGCCGTGAGCAGAAGGCCATCCGCGATCCTATCGACTACGCCTTGTTCATCGCATTCTTCCCGCAGTTGGTGGCTGGTCCGATCGTCCGAGCGGGCGAATTCTTCGCGGATTATTACAAGTGGATGCCTCCAGTCAGTGAAGAGAAGTTGCGAGGCGTTCTGTGGATACTGCTCGGATTGGTCAAGAAGATGGCTCTGGCCGATCAGTTCGCGCAGATAGCCGATTCGTACTTCCAGAATCTGGCCGCGCATCCCGGCGCGCCGGCGGCCTGGAGCGGTGTGGGCGCTTTCGCCATGCAGATCTTCTTCGATTTTTCCGGCTACACGGACATGGCCATCGGCATGGCGCTGTTGCTGGGCTTTCATTTCCCCGTGAATTTCCGCCGGCCATACCTGGCCTTCAGCATCACCGATTTCTGGCATCGCTGGCACATTACCTTGTCGCGCTGGCTGCGGGACTATCTCTACATTCCGCTGGGGGGCAATCGTCACGGCGCGCTGATGACCTATCGCAATCTGATACTCACCATGCTGCTAGGCGGGCTGTGGCACGGAGCCAGTTGGAATTTCGTAATCTGGGGCGGCTATCACGGCGCACTGCTCGGCCTGGAACGCGTGCTCGGACGAAAGCGGTTCCAGGAATCGCCACACTGGCTGCTGTATCCGTTCCGTACCGTGATCACATTTGTTTTGGTCTGCATCGGTTGGGTATTTTTCCGAGCCGCAAACTTGACTGACAGCATGTACGTCCTCCGCCAGATGTTCTCAATGCATGGAAAGGGAGGTCTGATTCCAGCCTGGCTTGGGGTTTTGCTGGCAGTGTCGTTAGTGATCGCGCTGCTCGAAGAAAAAACGGAGTGGATCGAGCGGCTGGCGAAGGGTCCCGCATGGGCTTACGTGGCTGCTGTGGTGGCCTTACTGTTTTGTGTCGAGTTAGTAGGAGTCACTGAAAAAGCAATTCCGTTTGTCTACTTTCAGTTTTGATCGGCAACATTCCGGTTCAACGTGGTGTCTATCACCGCATGTTCGAGCAATCTCTTCTCGCCAATCCAGCCGGAACAAGAAAAACCGCGACGTTTGCGGCATCTTTGACGGCACAAATCCTCGTCGCCGGTGTCTTAGTAGTAGCACCGCTGTTTTATCACGACGTGCTGCCGGCTTTTCGAGTGCCGACTTACGTCCCCACGCTGACAGTGTGGCGTCCGCCCGAGCCGCCCATCGCCGCCACGTCGACGCCAGCGCGATCCAGCGCGCTCGCCATGCCAAACCCATCCCGGCCGTTTGTCGTACTGCACTCGGATTATCCGCAGACTACTTTCGCGGTCGTCGATTTCGACGCGCCCGCGCTACCGGCCACATCGACCATTTCTGCGTTGCCCATCGGCGGTTCGTCAGATTTGCCGCGACTTGAGAAACCCGCTGTACCCGCGGTCAAGTCAGAAATCGTTAAACCGGTTCCGGAAACGCTCGTGCGCGTCGGCGGCAACGTGCAGGCCGCGAAACTGACCAAACAAGTGGTGCCTGCCTACCCTCAACTCGCACGACAGATGCGCGTTTC
>Ga0207674_10001522_pt1 | contig 29897 bp, 24 predicted proteins | sample KBSCornC72_FD_184303 | JGI IMG/M metagenome (GOLD analysis project Ga0207674, IMG submission 184303) | Corn rhizosphere microbial communities from Kellogg Biological Station, Michigan, USA - KBS Corn C7-2 (SPAdes) (version 2) | ecosystem: Host-associated > Plants > Roots > Rhizosphere > Soil ...
CGAGCGTGGCCGAACACGCGAGCGCGCATCGGCACGCCATGATGCTCGTGGTAATGTGACAGGAACTCGGCCTTGAGCGCCGCCATGTCCACCGACAGCGGGCACTCGGTTTTGCACGCCTTGCATTCGAGGCAGAGGTCGAGCACGTCGTGCAGACCTTCATCGCCTAACGCCGCGTGCGGATCTGGTGCCGACAGCGCGTGAACCAGCGCGTTCGCCCGGCCACGCGTCGAGTGTCGCTCGTCGCGGGTGGCCATGAACGACGGACACATCGTCTTGCCGGCGAGCTCCGATTTCCGGCACGCGCCGATGCGCGCGCATCGATTCGCGGCGCCACGCATGCCGCCGGTGGCGTCGAACGGGAAATGCGTCACCACTGGCAAGGCCTTCGGTAGCGCCGGCTCGCGCAGATGCTCCGTCATACGCGGCGCGTTCACGATCTTGCCCGGGTTGAGTCGGCCGCTCGGATCGAAGAGCTGCTTGAGCGAGCACATCGCGCCATACAGCTCGTCGCCAAAGATCTGGCGGTTGAACTCACTGCGCACGAGCCCATCGCCGTGCTCGCTCGAGTTCATCCCGCCGAATGACGTGACGAGCGCACAGACCTCCTCGGCCACGGCTCGCAGCGTGTTCACCGCGTCGGGCCGTGTCAGGTCCATGAACGGCCGGATGTGGAGACATCCGGCCGACGCGTGCCCGTAAAATCCGGCCTCGAGTCCGTGCCGCGCGAGCAACTCCGCCAACCGCCGGGTATAGTCGCCGAGCCTAACGGGATCGACCGCGGTGTCCTCGATGAACGCGACGGATCGCTTGCCGCCTTCGCCCGCGGCGCTGAGCAGCCCGAGTCCCGCCTTACGCAGCTCGCGAAAGCGCGTCAGTTGATCCGCGGTTTGCGCTTGCAGCACCGCGTACCCGTGCCTGTGCGATCGCCACATAGCCTCCAGCCGCTCGGCAGCCGCCAGCGCTTCACCAGGTGTGTCGCCATAAAACTCGAGCCACAGCAGCGCACCCGGATCGCCCTCGAGGATCGACACGAGCTTGCCATGCGCCGGCGACTTCCGTGCGAGGTCCAGAATGAATCGATCGACCAGCTCGATGACCGCCGCGTCGAGCTCGCGCGCATCATCCGCGGCGGCTATGGCAGCGGCGACGGTCTCGAAGTGGCCCGCGATGCCCACCACGGCTTTCGGCTGCGGAACGAGCTTGACGCCGGCTTCGACGACGACACCAAGCGTCCCCTCCGAGCCAACGACGAGGTTCGCCAGGTTGAACGGGCCGCGCTCTGACAACATCCGCTCGAGACGATAGCCGCCCGACTTTCGCCAGAACGGCGGAAAGTCGCGACGAATCGCGGTTTCGTGCTGCGCGACCAGCTCGGGAACCTCACGATACAGTCGTCCCTCGAGCGATCGGCTCTGACCGCGCCACATGACCTCCGATGCCGACGTCGGTCCCAATCGCGCTCGGCTTCCGTCAGACAGCACGACGTCGAGCCACTCGACGTGATCGATCGTCATGCCGTAGCGCGCCGATCGCGCGCCGCACGAGTTGTTGCCGATCATGCCGCCGAGTGTCGCGCGATTCGACGTGGACGTATCGGGAGCGAACATGAGGCGGTGCGCGGCCGCGACCTTGTTCAGGTCATCCTGGATGAGGCCCGGTTGCACCGTGGCCAGGGCCGCTTGGGCGTCGAGCGCGACGAGCCGGTGCATATTCCGCGACATGTCGAGTACGACAGCCTGCCCGACGGCCTGCCCCGCGAGGCTCGTCCCCGCGCCGCGTGGAAGCACCGGGACGTCGAACTGGCGAGCCACCTCGATTGCCGCCACGACGTCATCCTCATCGCGCGGGTAGGCGACGCCTAACGGCTCGATGGCGTACAGGCTCGCGTCGGTGGCGTAGATGTGGCGTGTGTAGGTGTCGAAGCGAACCTCGCCGCCGAGCGCGGCGCGGAGCGCGCCCTCGAGATCGCGCGTCAACGACCTTCCCACCGCGGTTTGCGCTTCTCCACGAAGGCCGCAACGCCCTCGCGAAAATCACGGCTGCCGTACACACGGCGCAGGAGGTCATCGCCCTCGGCCGCCGACTGGCTCACGATTCGGCGCACGGCCTCCCGCGTGACCTGCAGCGTCAGCGGCGCGTGGCTCACGAGACGGGCGCAGAGCATCTCGAGCTCGCGAGCGAGCGCGTGTGGCTCGAGTATGCGCATCACGAAGCCCATCGCACGCGCTTCATCGGCCGACATGAACTCGGCGGTGAGGAGCATGGTCCTCGAGCGCGCGGCGCCAAGTGAAGCGACCAGTCGAGCGTAGTTCCCCATCGACAGGCAGTTGCCGATGGTCCTGGCGATCGGCACGCCGAACTGCGCGTTAGGCGCCGCGACGCGCAGGTCGCACGCGGCGGCGAGCGCGAGCCCGAATCCGGCGGCGTACCCCTCGACGGCTGCGATGGAGGTGGCGGGGAGCGACTCGAGCTTCCCGAGCACGCTCTCCAGGCGGCGCTCGTAATCCACCCCATCGTCGCCCGACGTGAACGCCGCGAATTGGGAGATGTCCGTTCCGGCCGCGAAGTTGCCGCCCGCCCCACGCACGATCAGAACGCGCACGTCCGGTTCCGATCCCACGCGGTCGAGGGCTTGATCGAGCTCCTCATACATCGCCCACGTGAGCGCGTTGCGCGCGCTCGGGCGATCCAGCGTGATCGTCGCCACCGCGTCGCGACGCTCGAGCCGCACGGCCCCGCTATCCGTACTCACTGGTCGCCTCCGGTCTCCATGCCGAGCTCCCGCAGAATCTCCGCGCCGTGTTGGCCGAGCAGTGGTGGTGCGCGCCTCACGCGGAGTGGCGTGTCGCTCATCTTGAGCGGGAACCCGAGCGTTCGCACGCGGCCGGCCACCGGGTGCTCGATGTCTTCGACCATCCGACGGGCGCGCGTGTGTTCGTCAGCGAAGACCTGTGCGAAGTCGTGGATGGGTCCGGCCGGCACCCCCACTGCGAGCAGCCGGTCGACCCACTCGGCCGTCGTGTGGCGGGCCAACGCGTACTCGATCTCCTGCGCGAGGGCTATACGGTTTGCCATTCGTGCGGCATTCGTCTCGAAACGCGGGTCTTTCGCGAGGTCGGGACGGTCGAGTGTCGCACAGAGCGCCAGCCACTGCTGCGACGTGAGCGCCGCGAGCGTCAGGTAACCGTCGCCCGTGCGAAACGCCTGATAGGGTGCGCTCAAGCGGTGCGCGGAGCCCATCGCGCGCGGCGTCTCGCCGCTCGCCCAGTACTCCGTTGTCTCCCACACGCACATCGCGAGCGCGGACTCGAACAGCGAGGTATCGATGTACTGCCCACGACCGGTCTTCCCTCGCGCGATGAGCGCGGCGAGCACGCCGTTCGCGGCGATGAGGCCGACTGACAGGTCGGCGATGGGCACGCCGCACTTGACGGGAACGCCACTCGCGTCGCCCGTGACGCTCATGACCCCGCTCATCCCCTGTGCGATCAGGTCGAAGCCCGGTCGGTTCGCGTATGGGCCGGTCTGCCCGAACCCGGAGATACTGGCGTAGATGAGCCGCGGGTTTATCGCCGACATTGCGTCGTAGTCGACGCCGAGTCGTTTGGTGACGCCGGGGCGGAAGCTCTCGACGAGGACGTCGGCGGTTCGAACGAGCGCGCGGAAGATGCTCCGATCGTGCTCACGGGTGAGGTCGAGGACGATGCTGCGCTTGTTGCGGTTGAGGGCGAAGAACGGGGCGTTGTCGTCGCCCGTCATCTCGAGCTCGGCGCCGCCCATCGACCGCGAGAGATCGCCGCCGGGTGGCTCGACCTTGATCACGTCCGCCCCCAGGTCGGCGAGCTGCATAGTGCAGAACGGGCCGCCCATGACCTGGGTGAGGTCGACGATCCGGACGCCATCGAGGGCGAGAGTCATGGGCGCTATTCTCGCTCGTCCCCGGAAGGTGGGGAAGGCGTCAGGGCGGGCGATTGCGTTACAGCCATCTGGTGCCATACGGCGCACGGCACCCATCTTCAAGGGTCATCATGGGATGCCCCGGAGACCCTCGAAGGTCATTCCTCCCAAACGCGGAACGGATTGCTCGCCATGGAGCTCACGATCAACGGTAAGCCAACGACAGTCGATGGACCGCCGGACATGCCGCTGCTCTGGGCATTGCGCGACCTCGTCGGCCTCACGGGGACCAAGTTCGGCTGCGGCGCTGCCTTGTGTGGCGCCTGCACGGTGCACATCGACGGCGCTCCCACGCGTTCGTGCTCGGTCACGCTCAGTGCCGTCGCTGGCAAGTCGGTCACGACGATTGAAGGGCTCGCGTCGGGCGGCGCGGACCACGCGGTGCAACAGGCGTGGGCCGAGCTGAACGTGCCGCAGTGCGGCTACTGCCAGGCGGGACAGGTGATGAGCGCCGCGGCGCTCATCAACAAGAACGCGAACCCGACTGACGCCGACATCGACGCGGCCATGCAGGGGAATCTCTGCCGCTGCGGAACGTACGTGCGCATTCGCGCGGCGGTGAAGCGCGCGGCGGAGATCCGCCGGGGGGTGAGCGCATGAGCGCCAGCACACTTTCCCGACGTGAGTTCCTGTGGGTCGGCGCGGCGTTAGGCGGAGGCCTGCTCGTCCAGGTCGCGTGCCGCGGTAGTGCCAAGGCCGAGTCTCCACCGTCGGATGCGAAGACCGCTCCGCCGAACATCTTCATTCGCATCGCGCCGGATGACACGGTGCACGTCACGATCCCGAAGTCCGAGATGGGACAGGGCGTGCGTACCGCGCTGGCGCTGTTCGTGGCGGAGGAGCTCGACGCCGACTGGTCGAAGGTTCGCCCGGAGGCTGCGGTGTACGACCCGCAGCTCGGGAGTCAGGGCACCGGCGGAAGCGGGTCCGTCCTCGATACCCACTCGCGCCTTCGTGTCGCGGGGGCGACGATGCGCCAGATGCTGGTCGCGGCGGCCGCACAGCAGCTCCGCGTCCCCGCGTCGGAGCTCACGACGAAGGACTCGTGCGTCTATCACACCGCGTCGAACCGGAGCCTCGGCTACGGCGCGCTGGCGGATGCGGCCGCGAAGGTCGCCGTCCCGACCAACGTTAGGCTGCGAAAGCCAGCCGAATGGCGTCTCCTCGGCCGCGATGGGATCAAGGCGTTGGACGTGCAGGACATCGTGCACGGGCGAGCGAAGTACGGGATCGACACGCGCCGCGAGGGGATGCTGTTCGCGTCGGTCGAGCGCGCGACGATCTTCGGTGCGACGGTCAAGTCGTTCGACCCGAGCGATGCGCTGAAGGTCCCTGGCGTGAAGCAGGTCGTCGAGGTGAAGGGCGATCGAGAGCTTGGTGTCCACGCGGGCGTCGCGGTGATCGCGACGAACACATGGGCTGCCATGCAGGGTCGCAAGGCGCTCGAGGTCACGTGGGATCCGGGTCCGCACGCACAGGAGAACAGCGCGAGCTACACCGCGTTCATGCGCGACGCCGTGTCAAAGCCTGGCAAGGAGCTCGTCAATCGCATCGGTGACCCCGACGGCGTGCTCGCGAAGGCAACCGACGTGATTCGCGCGGACTACGAGCTTCCGTTCATCGCGCACGCGACGATGGAGCCGCAGAACTGCACCGCGCAGTTCTCGAACGGCGTGATGGAGCTCTGGTCGCCGACACAGTTCCCGGATTGGGCCCACGGTGCCGTCTCTGACCACCTCAAGCTCGACAAGAGCAAGGTGAAGGTGAACGTCACCCCGCTCATGGGTGGCGCGTTCGGCCGGCGCATCAATCCGGATTTCTCGGTCGAAGCGGCCGTGATCGCCAAGGCGGTGAACGGCGCCCCGGTCCAGGTGGTGTGGACTCGCGCAGACGACCTGCGGCACGATTTCTATCGCCAGTGTGCGATCCATCGCCTCGAGGCGACGCTGGGGCCGGACGGTAACCCGGTGGCGATGCGGCATCGGTTCTCTTCGCCGGCCATCGACGCGTCGACCGGTAAGCAGGGCAAGTTCGGCCCAGGAGAGTCGGACGGTATCGGCAACCACGTCTATCGGGTTCCGAATCGCTCATCCGAGTACACGCTGCTGGACTCGGGCGTCCCGCGCGGGTGGTGGCGCGCGGTGAACACGACGCATGGGACGTTCGCGCTCGAGAGCTTCATCGACGAGCTGGCCGAGAAGGCGGGGAAGGATCCGTACGAGTATCGGATGGCGTTGATCGACCGATGGGTGGTCGACCAGCCGCAGGACAGCAAGGATTTCCCGTTCAATCCCGAGCGCTACAAGGGCACGCTGAAGCTCGCCGCGGAGAAAGCGGGGTGGGGCAAGCCGCTGCCGGCGGGACATGCGTTAGGCATCGCCCAGAACGTGCCCGATCACCTGACGTACGCGGCGGAGGTCGTGGAAGCGTCGGTGACGAACGGGAAGGTGAACGTGCACCGCGTGGTGGTGGCCGTGGACTGTGGGCGGGTCTTCAATCCCGACGGAGCGCGGTCTCAGCTCGAGGGTGGCGTGGTCCAGGCGCTGTCGGCCGCGTTAGGCGAGGAGGTCACGATCGAGGGCGGCGCCGTCGTACAGGGGAATTTCGACACGTATCGGCTGCTCCGGATTGGCGGCGCGCCGGCGCGGATCGAGGTGTACTGGGTCACGAACGATGACGTTCCGGTCACCGGGCTTGGCGAGCCCGCGGTGCCGCCGTTCTTCCCGGCGCTGGCGAACGCGGTCGCGCGTGCTACGGGGAAACGCCCTCGCTCGCTGCCGATTCGGGTCTAGCAGGGCAAAGGCCGAAACGACCCGTTTGGGGTCAGAGTCGAATTGCATCGTTTGGTTGCATATTCTGCGGTGGATTGCGCATGGTTTGCGGTGAAATGATGAAATTCGACTCTGACCCCATTCCATGACTGGGTTCTGGAGCATCATCATGGCAGGCGGAATCGCGATTGTCGCTGGCGCGGCCGCGCATGCGCAATCGCCCGCCAACGCCCGCCTCCGGTTCGTCGTCGAAGCGCGCCAGCTCGGACCCGTCGGGTACCGCGACCCCGTCGGCGCCATGTCACCCGATGGGCAATGGCTCGCCTACGCATCCGAGGGAAGGCTCCGACTCTCGCAGATCGCCGGCGGGCCGGTGACCACGCTCGGGCCCGCCGGCGGGCGCATAACGAGCGTCGTGTGGCTCCCCGACTCGCGACGCGTGGCGGCGTTGCAGTCCGACGCCCACGGGAGCTTCGCATGGTGGGTCGTCGACGTTCACGGCGGCGAGAGACGCCGTCTGTGGACCGACCCGCTTCCGAAGGTCGCCGCCGGAAGCGACTCGATCGCGGTCGATCCGAACCGGTTTCGCGAGATCGCCTGGACGAGCGATGGCTCGCGGCTGGCCGGTGTCATGCTGCAGCCAAATGGGTCCGTGCTCTGGACCGGCAAGCCCGATGGAGCCGACGCGCGTGCGCAGCTCAGCGCGATGCGACTGAGCTCCCCCGCCTGGTCACGCGACGGCAAGACACTCGCGTGCCTCGCCACATCCGGCAGCAGGCAGTTCGTGAGCCTGCCGTGCGGCACGCCGGCCACGAGCTCGACCGCCATGGAGGCGTACGGGCCGATCGCGTTCTCGCTGGACGGCACACGGCTCTACTTCGCGTCGCCTAACGCGCGCGGCACGCTCGATCTCTGGGTTCGGCCCGTGTCGGGCGGTGCGGGAACCCGCCTGACGAGCTTCGCGCGCGACACCTATGGGCCATCGGTGGGCAGGTACGGGCGCGTGCTGTTCGGCGTGCAGGACTACCGGACGTTCATCGCCGTCATACCGTCCGCTGGAGGAACGGCTCGGCAGGTGACGTCCTTCCAGTCCGAGACGCCGACGTGGAGTCGTGATGACAAGCGCATCGGCTTCACGTACGGCAGCTGGCGTCGCATCATCGATGACCTGCACTACCCGGACATCGCACAGGATCTCGGCGCCGTGAACGCCGACGCCGATACGCCCGCTGCCGCGCCGCAGGTCGTGATCCGCGCGTCGTCGTCCGAGGACCAGGGGCTCGACTGGTCGCCTAACGGGAAGTGGATCGTCCTGCACTCACACGCGAATGGCCTCGACGACGTCTGGATTCAGCCGGCCGACGGCTCTGCCCCGGCCAAGTCCATCACCGCGGGCGGCACCGAAACGGGCTGGCCACGGTGGTCGCCGGATGGCGCGTGGATCGCGTACGGAACCGAGATACACGACGACAACCGACTGCGCGGTGTGCTGTTCACGGTGGGAATCGACTCGTCAACCGGCGCGGTGACGCGAGCGGCCAGTCGTGTCGCGGTCGATGGCGTTCGCGGTGACATCGACCAGGTCGAGTGGGCGCCCGGGTCCGACAGCATCGTGTTCTCCGCCGCCGACGGGCAGGACCAGCGAGCGATCTACGTCGTTGCACGCGACGGCGGCCCCGCGCGGCTCATTCATCGCTTCACGAGCGAGCAGCAGTTCTCCGGGATTGGCGTCTCGCCGGACTTCACGTGGGTTGCGTTCATTGCGCCGGCGAACGACGGGCATCTGCAGGTGTTCCGCGTGAGCACGAGCGGCGGAATGCCGACACAGGTGACGTTCGATCCCACGGACAAGACTCAGCCGGCCGTCTCGCGCGATGGAACACGGATCGCGTTCACGGTCTTCTCGTACCGAATGCAGTTCTGGGTGATCGAGCCCTAACGAGGGGAAAGCGGGAGCGTCCACACCTGCAGCTGGACGGGTTCCTCATCAGGGAGCGTTGCCGGTTCGATGAGCGTCGTCGCCAGCGTGAAGCCGAGTCGCTTCGGGATCGCCGCGCTGGGCGCATTGCGGGCGTCGCAGCGGATCTCCACGTGGGTCAGGTGCGGGAGCGTCTCGGCTAGAGCCACGAGTGCGCGCGACGCTTCGGTCACGAACCCTCGGCCCGTGAGGTCCGCGCGCAGCCAGTATCCGAGCTCGATGCAGCTTGCCCGAGACAGGGGAACGCGTCGCGTGGCCGAGCGCGGGTAGAGTCCGGACTCGCCCAGGACCTCATGGTCGTCCGGTGCGAAGAGCCCATAGCGGAACTCGCGGCCACTGGCGAAGTCGTCGCCGAAACCCGCGAGTCGAAGCTCGAGCTCGGGCACGGGCACAGGCGTCGCGACCCGAGCCGGGATCCATGGCCCGAGATGCTTCCAGTTCGCCACGAGAATGGGATGCAGCGCGCTCGCATCCTCGGCGCGCCACGGACGCATGATGAGCCGCTCGGTGCGGAGCTCGGTCGGAATAGGGATCAATTGCTGGGATCGATCCTGCGATCAGGTCAAAGTTGCGACTGGGCCTCTCAACCACGAACGCTGATTACGCAAGCGGCGCTGCGCGCCGGGCACTGAGAAAGCTGCACCAACAAGACGCTCAGCGCATTCCGCGCCGACGCAACGCGTCGCCTGCGGTCTCAGCGTTCGTGGTTGTCGGTGGAATTTAGGAGATTGGATACCGGGGCGTCCGGGGTCAGGTCCGGGCATCTGATCCCCGGATCTGACCCCCGGATCTGACCCCGACGGTTCGCGAGCTACGTCACCGCGACAGTTTCCTCGACAGTCGATTCGATCACGTTGCCGCGCAAGGACTGATCGGTTGGGGGGACGAAGATCAGACGGACTGCGGGCAGCGGCGACAGCTCGATCTCGATGTGACTCGACAGCATCGTCCCGATTCGGAAGCTGCGCTGCAACGCGGCAGCCTTCAGGAACGTGCCGGCCACGAGCGACGTCACCACCTGCTCGCCCACTCGCTGCACGAGCGCGTCGTACTCCTCGTCCGTGAGCTCACGCACGACGCGCGCACGGAGAATTGCCTTTGGCGGTATCCCGAGCGTGACCGTGGTCTGTTCGACGTCGAACCCGGCCTGCTTGATGATGGGAATCGCGGTGTTCACCGAAGCCGCGAGCTCCGTCAGCTTGTCGCCGCCGAAGCTGCCGGTCTTTTCCTTCGCGATGTCCACGAGCTCTGTCAAGCGCATGGCGGTATCCCTCCGACAAAGGATGACGTCCTCGCACCGTAACAATGACGGCCGCCGCAGGCCAGCAGGACCGTATGAAATTCTGCGTTGGACGAAAGGCTCACATGAACGAGTCGAATGGGGTGACTGAGCGGTACCGGCGCGTCATGTTTCTCGCATGACAACATTCAGGATTGCTCTCGCGAACCTTCGCTTTCCGGCTAACCGCGACGACTCGGTGCAGCGCGCGACGCAGGCTATCGCGCAGGCTGGCGAGCGCGGGGCAGGGCTGGTCTGCTTTCCCGAGTGCTACGTCCCCGGATATCGGGCACAGGGCAAGGGTGTGCTGGCGCCGGACGCGGCATTTCTCGATGCCGCCTGGTCCGCCATCGCCGACGCAGCGAGGCGGGCCGGCGTCGCGGTCGTACTGGGCACGGAGCGCATCGTGGACGGCGCGCCCATGGCGACCGCGCTGGTCGTGAACGCGGACGGCACGATCGCGGGCTTTCAGGACAAGGTGCAGGTCGACCCGTCGGAGGATCCGATCTACACGCCCGGCTCGGAGCGCCGAGTGTTCACGGTGGGTCCGCTGACGTTCGGCGTGGTGATCTGCCACGAGGGATGGCGCTATCCCGAGACCGTTCGATGGGCCGTTAGGCATGGCGCGCAGGTCGTGTTTCATCCGCACTTCCACGAGGCGGAGCCCGGGGGCTTTCGCCCCACGAGCTACGCCGATCCGGCGAACACCTTCCACGAGAAGGCGGTGCTCTGCCGCGCCGCGGAGAATACCTGCTACTTCGCGACCGTGAACTGTGCGAGCCCCGGGTCGCCGACGACATCGGCGGTGGCGAATCCCGATGGCACACTGCTCACGTACAAGCCTTATGGCGAGGACGGGCTCTTGATCGCGGATCTGGATCTGACATTGGCGAACCGCCTGCTGGCCTCGCGATGCAAATACGATGCGGTGTCGGTGTCCGCTCGCGTCGCGTCGTAAACGGTTCCTGTTCAGAACATGGCGCCCGTCACGCTCAGTTGGCTGCAGGTCATCAACCTACTCGGCGCGATTCAGGGGCTGGTCCTCGCGGGCGCTCTCGTCTCGAAGCGGAGCAACCGCACCGCGAATCGGTTGCTCGCCGCCACGATGGTCGCCTTCTCGATCTACCTCGCGACCGACGTGTACCACGCTGCCGGCTTCGTCGAGACCTACCCGCACTTCTTTGGCGCGGCGCACCCCATGCCTTTTCTGTTTGGGCCGCTGATCTATCTCTACGCCGTCACCGTATCGGACCGAACTCGCCAGCTCACTCCGCGCGACGCGCTGCATTTCGTTCCATTCCTGGCCGTCGTCCTGAACGGCCTGCCGGTCTATCTGATGAGCGGGGCGGACAAGCTCGCATTCTATCATCGTATCGCGCGCGGTGATGTTCCGCCGTCCATCGCGATGGCGCTTCCGCTCAAGCTCCTGTCCGGCGTCATCTACGCGACGATCACGCTCCTGTTCCTGCGACGGCATCACGAGCTGGTGAGAGCGAGCTACTCGTCGGTGGAACGCGTCAACCTCCGATGGCTGTTGTGGCTTTGTGGCGGAGCGGCAGCCATCTGGACGATAGCGGTCTTGTCCAACCTGCTGGAATCCGTGGGGCTCGAGAGGGCAGGATTTGGTGACGACGTCATCGCGCTGGCGATGGCCGTGATGGTCTATGGCATTGGATACATGGGCCTCCGGCAACCGGAGATCTTCCGTTACGACACGGCGGAGTATCGAGTCCCGGTCGAGCTTCGGGTGCCGCGTGAGCCGACGGTACCAGGCCCGGTGCCAAGTCCGCCGCAGTTGGTGACTGCGCTCCCGGCGACGGACGAGTCGCAGGTCTCCGCGCCGGACGCACCCTCACCGCGTTACGAGCGATCCGGACTCTCGGACCGAGAAGCTCAACGGCTCAAGGAGCATCTGGTGGCCGTCATGGACAGCGAGCGTCCGTGGCGTGATAGCGACCTCACACTGGCTGACCTCGCCGACCGTCTGGAGACGACGCCCCACAAACTCTCCGAAGTCCTGAACTCGCAGCTCGGGCTCACGTTCTACGATTTCGTGAACGGGTACAGGGTGCGCGAGGTGCAGCGGCGGATCGCGGCGGGCGACGCGCGGAGAGTCACCATGCTGGCGCTCGCGCTGGACGCGGGATTCGCGTCCAAGTCCACGTTCAACGTGGTCTTCAAGAAACACACACAGCAGACACCGTCCGACTACAGGCAGGCCGCGGGGGCGTAATGGTACGTATGGGGTCAGAGTCCTGACGCATCCTTCCAACGCCCCCGGGGGGCGTTGGAAGGATGCGTCAGGACTCTGACCCCTTGGGAACCATTCGATCGCCCCACGGATCGGTTTAGCAGGACGGCCGAACGCTGATCGCAGCTCGTGGCGATGGTGATCCTCCATCGCGACGGGCTGCGCGGCCATCCGCCCAATCCTCACGACAGATTCGTCATCATGAAGCCATATCTCGAGCTCGGGCTCGATACGTTCGGCGACGTTACCCTTGGCGCCGATGGTCGACCCCTCCCGCAAGCCCAGGTCATTCGCAACCTCATTGACGAGGCGGTCCTCGCCGATGAGCTGGGCGTCGATTTCATCGGCGTCGGCGAGCATCACCGCGCCGACTTCGCCGTTTCATCGCCTGAAGTCGTTCTCGCCGCCATCGCCGGCCGCACGGGCCGCATCCGGCTCGGCTCCGCCGTCACGGTGCTGAGCTCCGATGACCCGGTGCGCGTCTTTCAACGCTTCGCCACGCTCGATGCCGCGTCGAATGGACGGGCCGAAGTCATCCTCGGCCGCGGATCGTTCATCGAGTCGTTCCCGCTGTTCGGCTACCCGCTGGATCAGTACGAGACGCTCTTCGAGGAGAAGCTCGAGCTGTTCGCCGCGCTGCTGGAGGCGAATCGCACCGGCACACCGGTGACCTGGAGTGGCACGACGCGCGCGTCACTCGACGCCAAGCGCGTGTATCCACCCACGGCCAACGGACGCCTCACGACGTGGATCGGTGTCGGCGGCAGCCCGGAGTCCGTGGTGCGAGCGGCTCGCTATCGCATGCCGCTCATGCTGGCGATCATCGGTGGCAATCCGCTGCGGTTCGCGTCCTACGTCGACCTGTACTACCGGGCGCTCGAGCAGGTCGGCGCCGACCCGCTTCCGATTGGCGTTCATTCGCCCGGCCACATTGCCGAGTCGGACGTGCAGGCGCGCGAGGATCTGTGGCCGGCGTGGCGCGAGATGCGCAATCGTATTGGCGCCGAGCGTGGGTGGGGGCCAACCAGTCGAGTGGAGTTCGATCGCGAGATCGAGGCGGGTTCGCTGTACGTCGGCACGCCGGAGACGGTCGCCCAGAAGATCGCGGCGACGTCGAGCGCGCTCGGCCTCACGCGATTCGACATGAAGTACAGCGCCGGCACGCTCGCGCACGACAAGATGATGCGAAGTATCGAGCTGTACGGCCGTGAGGTCATTCCCCGCGTTCGGGAACTGCTTGCTGCCGAGGAACCCGAGCTGGCAGACGAAGGGGCCGAGTTGGCTCGTTAGGTCGAGGAACGACGTTTTTACCGCGGAGGTCGCAGAGAACGCAGAGAGCGTCCATGTCGTTCTCTGTGACCTCTGCGACCTCCGCGGTTCACATCCGCAGTAACCGAAACCTTCACCACGAACGGGCTGTCCAATTCCGCGGCTCAAACCCGCGAGGCTTCGGTGCTGAACGTTGCCCACGATGTCCGCAACGCGCTTCGGTCCCTGCGCTTCGACCGAAGCGCCGCGGTGTTCAGCGTCGCGATCGTCGGGCTGGGGATCGGAGCCAGCGCCACCGTATTCAGCATCTGCCAGGCGCTCCTGTTGCGCCCGCTGCCGTTCGAGGACCCCGACCGACTGGTCTGGATCGCCAACGGCACGTCGGAGAACCTCTCGGCGCAAACGGTCCAGGTCACGAACCTCGTCGAGTTCCGGGAGCAGAGTCGGTCGCTCGACGGTGTCGCGGGCTTCTATCAGTTCTATGCCCCGGGTGACGTCCGCCTCACCGGCAGCGGTGAGCCGGAACGACTGACCGGCGTTCCGGTTACCCGGACGTTTTTCCCACTGCTCGGCGTTAGGCCGCAGGTCGGGCGGTTCTTCGACGAGTCGGAGAGTCGCTTCAACGCACCGGGGACGGCCATGCTCGATTACCGGTTCTGGCAGCGACGCTTTGCCGGCGATCGTGGCATCGTCGGCAAGTCGATCATCCTCGACGGGAAGCCAGTCACGGTCGTCGGTGTCCTGCCGGAATCCTTCGACTTCGAGGCGACGTTCATTCCTGGTCGCCGAGTCGATCTGTTCCTGCCGTTTCCGTTGAGTCCTGAGACGAACCGTCAGGGTAACACGCTCGCGCTGGTTGGCCGCCTGCGAAAGGGTACCGACCTGCGCACCGCGCAGGTCGAAGCCACGCTCATCGCGTCGCGGTTCGCGAAGGGGCTGGTCCAGGATAGCTATCGCAACGGCTTCGACCCCAGGCTCAGCACGTTGCGCGAGCACATCAGTGGACGGTTCCAGTCGGCCCTTCTCGTGCTCGCCGGGGCGGTGGCGTTCCTGATGCTGCTGGTGTGCGCGAACGTCTCCAATCTCCTGCTCGTGCGCGCGTCACGTCGCCAGCGTGAGATGGCGATCCGCGCCGCGTTAGGTGCGACACGCGGAGACCTGGTGCGACAGATGCTGGCCGAGAGTCTCGTGGTCTCGGTCGCCGGGGCCGGCGTCGGGGTCGTCTTCGCCGCGGTCGCCACCGCACTGGTATCGCGCCTGCAGGGCACTACGATCCCGCTCGTCCATGACGTGCGTGTCGACCACGTGGCGCTCGCGTTCACAGTGCTGATGGCTGTCCTGACGGGCGTCGTGTTCGGCCTCGTTCCCGCGTTCCAGACCTCCGCAGATGCGCTGCCCGTCGCGCTGGCCGAGGCGAGCCGCGGATCCACGTCGCGGCGCGGAGGCGGGGCGCGGCGGGCGATCGTCGCGGCGGAAGTCGCGCTGGCGTGCGTGCTCTGTGCGGGAGCGGGCCTTCTCATACGAAGTCTAGGGCGCGTGCTCGATGTGCAGCCAGGGTTCGCGACGGAGAACCTGATCGCGGTCCGCGTGGACCCATCCCGCGTCCAGTCGACGCTCGCTCGGCGCACGGTCTACCTCGAGGAGGCGGTGCGCGCGGTGCGATCCGTACCCGGCGTTCAATCGCTCGGCCTCACCGACGCCCTACCACTCGGCGACAACTTCGGCTGGCGCCGTTGGAGCGCGTTGGCGGACGGTGTCGAGCCTAACGTCGGTGAGCGCGTCCAGCCGCTCGTGCGCATGATCGACGAGGGCTATCTGGCAGCGATGAAGATCCCCGTGCGTGCCGGCCGACCGTTCACCGCGGCGGACGATTCCGCCAGTGAACCGGTCATCATCATCAACGAGACGTTGGCCGGCACACTCTGGCCGGGCAAGGATCCAATCGGCCGCGTCGTGAGAACGAGCAACAAGAGTCGTCGCGTGGTGGGCGTCGTGGGCGACGTCCGGTATTTCGGGCTGGATCGCGGAGTCGACGCCGAGATGTACATGCCGATCCGTCAGACGGGCGACTATCAGTCGGTAGATCTCGTTGTCCGCGGTGCGATTCCGCCGACAGCGCTGGCCGCCGGCGTTCGTGCGGCACTCCGCCGAATGGACGCGACCTTGCCGGTAGTGGAGTTCCGCACGATGGAGGAGCTCGTCGACCATTCTGTCTTCGCGCGACGCTTCACGGTGTTGCTGGTGGCCGGATTCGCCGCGTTCGGGTTGCTGCTGTCGTGCCTGGGCCTCTATGCGGTGATCTCGTATTCCGTGAGCCAGCGCACGCAGGAGATCGGCATCCGGATGGCGTTAGGCGCGACACCGGAGAGCCTGCGCACGCGCATCTTCGGGGAGACGAGCGTGCTGGTCCTCCTTGGCGTCGCGGTTGGCTTGCCGGCGTCGTGGCTCGCGACGCGCGCGATTCGCGGGCTCCTGTTCGATGTGGGCTCGTCGGATCCCGTGACGTACGCGGGTGTGCTGGTAGTTCTGGCGGTCGTTGCCGTGCTGGCTGGGTATGTCCCCGCGCGTCGAGCGACGCGGATCGACCCGGCGATCGCGCTGCGCCCGCGGTGAGCCCAATTTCCGGGCCGGCCTCACAGACGAAGGGGAACGAATGCAACGCAAGGAGCGGAGCCGAATCGCTCGTGGGGCTGAGAAACCGGCCGTGCCGTCGGAGGCGTCACTCTTCGCGGAGCAAATCCGCGAACATCAGCGTAATCGGATGTTCGAAATCCGCGTTAGGTCTTGCCGTTACTTCCACAGTCCCGGTCGTGATGCCCGGGTGGCGCGATCGCGACGAATAAGACGAGGGGACGCAGAACGCGCAGAACGCCCGCTGGCGCGGGCGACGCAGAAGGACGCAGAAGGGCCCTATGCGGATCGAGTTCCTCGCGCAACGAGCCAGTTTTTAATAGGAACTGCCTCGGGGGGACTACTAACCGCCCGAGGCAGTTCCTATTAAAATCGGCTCGTTGCGCGCGGCGTCAGAGGTGCCGAGCTGTTTCCTGTGTCCCTCAGCGTCGGCGCGAAGCGCCGGTCTGCGCGTTCTGCGTTCCCTGGTTGTTCTCAGACCGTACCGATCTGGTAGAACACGTCCGTGCGGATCAGGCGCGGATTCGCATCCCACTCCGCCCGCCAGTGCCCGTAGATCTCCCAGTTCGGGCCAGTGAGCCGATGACCATTCGCCTCGCACCACGTCCGCACCGCGTCGTGCGCGACGCCCAGTGTATGGTATGGCCCGAAGTGCGTGACAACGGCAGCCGGCCCGCCGGGCGTCGCGGACCGGAATACCTCGTCCGTCTCCGCGAACGGACCCTGCAACTCGACGCCGACCTCGAGGCGAATGTCGCTGTTCCAGTAGATCGCGACGTGGCGACCACCCTTCGCGCCCGTGTCCTTCTGCTCCTGCACCGCACGCCATACCAGGCCGCAGCACCCGGGCACCAGCGTCGATAGCTGATTCGCCCTCGCGCGGCGACGAACGACCGCGACCGGAATGCTTGCGACGCGCTGAAGTGCAACGTGGTGGTTTTCCATTACCCCCAGATCTCGCTGAACAGCCGCATCCAGTTTCCGCCGATGATCTTCTCGACACGCGCCGGCGAGTGCTTGCGCGCGAGGAGTTGATCCGCGATCTGCTCGAGCCGGCGCGGCGTGTTGAGATCCTTCACGAACATGAAGTCTTCCTCGCGCGGCGCCGCGATGCCACGCTGCTTGCGGGCCTCGACGAATTTGCGGTGACGCGCCTCGTAATCCGCGTCCACGACGTGCGGCGTGATCGAGAGGTCGCTGCCGATGCCGACGTGGTCTTCACCACACACGTTGACGGCGTACTCGATCTGCCTGATGAGATCCGCCGCCATCGGCTGACCCTGCGCATTGATGAACGGCATCATGTAGATGCCGATCACGCCGCCCTTGGTCGCGAGGGCGCGCAGGATGTCGTCAGTCTTGCTGCGCGGATGGTCGAACACACCGCGACAGCCGCTGTGCGTGATCGCCACCGGCTTTGTGGATGCGGCGATGCCATCGGATGTCGTCTGAAGGCCGCAGTGACTCAAGTCCACCACCATGCGGAGCTCGTTCATGCGCGTGACGACATCGCGCCCGTAGCGGCTCAGCCCCGCGTTGGCCGGCTCGAGGCAGCCGTCCCCGAGGATGTTGCGGTCGTTGTAGGTGAGCTGGATGATGCGGACGCCGAATCGCTGGAAGTGGTCGAGGTTCGCCACGTCGCCCTCGAGCATCGTCGCGTTCTGGAACCCGTAGATGAGCCCGAGGCGCCGAGTTTCCTTTGCTCGGCGGATGTCCGCGAGCGAATAGACCTTCATCAGGACATCGGGATGCGCCTGCAGCTCGTTCTCCCAGTAGGCCATCTGACGGAACGTGTCCGCGAACGTGTTCGCGCTCACGGTCAGGTTCACTGCGGTGATGCCTGACGCCTTCGCGTTCGCGACCATCTCCGGCGTGAGCGGACTGTCCGTGGAGCCCGGGGTGTTGAACGGGCCGGGGCTCGCGAGGCAGTCGATGGCGATCGCGCGCTCGTAGCCTGGCCACACCGCGCCTTCGCGAACGACCTCTGTCGCACGCGCCGTGTGTGCGCGAAGGATGGTTCGCGGCGCGACTGCAGCGACTCCAGCGAGCTTGGCGAAATCACGGCGATCCATGATGGCACTCGAGAGAAAGGAGGGTGCGGACGTCGCACCAGGGGACGCGAACGCGCTAAAGTAATAGAAGGCCCGGGCGCCGACTGGGCGAGCCTGGTGACGTCACGGCCGGGACGAGGGTTCGGCTAGAAAGCGAACACTTGCGGTGACAAGATGCGATTCATGCAGCGCAACCTGTACATGGCGGTGACAATAGCGGCGGTGAGTCTCTTCGCCAGTTGCGGAGAATCGACGTCGCCCGTCCCGAAGTCGGAGATATCCGCGCATCGGACGGAGTGGACGCAGCGTGCGCCTGCGGCGTACGAGTATGACTACCGGCTCACCGGCTTCTTCATCTCGTTCGCGGGTCGAGAGATTCACGTCGTGGTCCGCGACGGTGTCGTGCAGTCTGCAACCGACGTGGCGACCGGTGAGCCGATGGCTGGTCCGCTTACCACGTGGCCCACCGTCGCTGCGCTCTTTGATGAGGTGACGAAGGCCGCAGACGCCGGGATGCTGCGTGGTGTGCGGTTCGATCCGGTGCTCGGGTATCCGACGGAAATCGATCTAAATGGACAGCCTGATGCGAGCGGGTCCGTCTTCGCGACCGGGTTGCGGGCGTTGCCGTAAGGCCGGCGGCCAAACGTTAGGCCGTCACCCTCTGGCGGCCGCCGAGTGAGAGCAGTAAGGTCACGCATGCTTCGACCATCGGCTCTCGTCTGCCTGCTCGGCCTCGGTACGCTCGCCCAGTCGCCCGCGCCGAGCCACGCGGTGCCTAACGTTGCCATAGCGTGCGATTCGCTCAAGACCCGCGATAGCGACCCCTTGCGATATCGCCAGCGCGGCGACCGGTGCGAGGGCGTGTACGCCCAGGACGTCAGCGGCAGCTCGGATCTCCTTGTGGCGTCGCTGGTGGAAAGCTTCGAGGCCATTGATGACACGTCGTCGCTTCCGCTTCGCGTCGAGTGGACGCCGCCGGATGGCCAGGCAGTGAGGCTCCGCGCGTATTCGATCAAGCCAGGCCTGTTCTATCGGATGGATACTGCCAAGCCGATCGCCGCGAGCTCCTACTCGTGGCCGGCTGACGTCCTTCAATCCCTTCGGATCACCAACGCCGACATCGGAGTGACGGGCTCCGCATCGGCAATGGTGGGTGGTGAACGCCGCGAGGTGCTCGTGCCGCTGCGGATTGGTCAGCGCGAGCCGCCCGCTCGCTCGACGCGCTACCGAGTCGCGCTGTGGTCGAACGTGGAGCTGAGCGACGTGTTCATCACGCTCGCCACCGCCGGACCCGATGGGAAGCCCGTGAAGTATCTCCAGCGCGACGAGAATCTCGCGTATGGCTTCTATCCCGCCGAGCGCGCGATCGATATCACGCTCAAGCCCCTGACGGACCGAGGCTTCTACTACGTGAGCATCGGCGCGACCCGCAAGCGAGGCGGGTCAGCCACTTCGGAGTTTCTGCTGTTCCATCCCGGGCTGCCGCCCACACCTCGGAATCAATGACGGCGCCCAGCACCCAGCCGGCAGCGGCTCCGGCCGCGTCACCTCGTCCGAACCATTGGCTCCCGGCCACGATCTTCGCCGTGACCCTGGTGGTCGCGAGCGTGCTGCTGTTCACGCGTGTCCCGGCAACCACCATCGAATTCGGCGGCTCGTTCACGGGCCTCGGCTTCGTTTCCGCGGTCGAGCAGTCGCTCAATCGTCCGCTCGACGTGACGGCCATCGGCGTTGCTGGCCTGAAAGGCGCACAGCTCCCCGAAGAACTGGCGCATCAGGACGGCGGTATGCCCGCCATTCGAATCGCGATCGACAGCACGAAAGATGGGAAACGCGGCAGCATCGTCGTCGACCGGATCGTGGTTCCGACCGGAACGCACGTGTGGCTGTCGCGCACGGATCTGCCTCGCCAGTATCGTCTCTCGCTCCGTTCCACCGCGCCTGTTCCTGTCACGGTGCACACGGATGTGATGGGGACGGTCGCGATCGCGCCGGCCAACGCGCCGCCAACGACGACCACACTGCGAGCGCCGCGCGCGGTCGATTTCACCGGAACGACGAGCGCGCTCGACCTCGACCTAACGCTGGCGCCTGCGGCTCAAGCCCCGCGATGGCAGCAGATCGAAGCGCGCGACCTCGAGCTGTATCGGGTCGAGAACGACCAGGACGCGGACCGTCCACTCGTGCGCCCCGTGTCCACGGTGCTCTCCGGCTCGATCTTCTTTGAATCGGTCGGCGGCACGGAGCGCAAGCTTCGCCCGGGCGAGACGCTGCGATTTGGCGGAGCGAGCGGCACGTTCCTGACGCTCGATCTCCGCGACGACGGGATCGCCGCGACATTTCAGGGAGACGTTCGCGAGTTGCGCAGCGGCGCGGGCGAGCACCCTCGCTCGATCATGCCGACACTGCTCGACTGGCTGCGGCAGCGTCAGGGGCTCTCGCTGCTGTGGGGGACGGCGCTCTACATGTTCGGCGTCGTCACGACGTTTCGTAAATGGTGGCGGAAGCCGGAATGAGCACTGCGGCGCGTTGCCGCGCGATCGTGATGGGCGCAACGCTGCTCGCGGCAACCTTCATGGCAGCGCCACTCGCTGCCCAAGGCGAATCGGGCGAGGCGGAGCAGCTCGTCGTGATGATTCGCTGCACCCTCGATGGCAAGGAGAGTATCGGGGCGGGGATCATCTTCGGCGCGGCGAACGATCGGTTGTACGTCGTGACGGCGAGTCACGTCGTTCGGCACGGCGCTGACGAAGCGACCGACATTCGTGTCGAGCTGCGTTCCCTGCCGGGTGAGCCCGTGCGGGCGACGCTGACCACCGCGTTCGACGCGAAGCTGGATCTGGCGGTCCTGAGCATCGGCGGCGTGAAGGCATCCGGCATCGACGTCGCGAAGATCCCGTTCGATCGCCTGGGCTCACCCACGTCGTTGTCGCGCGGCGACGGTGTCTTCGCGTTAGGCTACCCGCAGGGAAGACCATGGGGGACGAACGTCGCCCCCGCGCCCATCTCCTCCGCGAGCGATAGCCTCCTCACGTTCGAGACGACGCTGGTCAGCCCTGGACACTCCGGCGGCGCGCTGCTCAACCAGCGGCGCGAGATCGTCGGCGTGCTGCTCAATGTGCAGCCGCCGGATGCCACGGCGCGCAGCATCACGCAAGCAATCGCCCAGCTCGAGGAATGGCGATTCCCGGTTGCGCTGCGCGGTCGGTTTGCGCTCGCCGACCCTGAGCTCGTGAGCGCGGGAGCCGGATTTTCCTGCGCGCTGCGTCGCGATGGCGCCGCGTTCTGCTGGGGCGACAACGATCACGGAGAGCTTGGCAACGGCACGCGTGGCAGCAGCGTCGTGCCTGTTCCTGTCTCGACCGAGCACAAGTTCGCGAGCGTGAGCGCCGGTTGGTCGTATGCCTGTGCGCTCACCACGTCGGGCGTGCCGTACTGTTGGGGAAACACGCAGCCTGATGACAACGCCGGTCCCGTCTCGGGCGACCCGTCGGAACGCGGCGTACCAGTCGCCATCGGTGGTGACCTCATGTTGTCGTCGTTGAGTGCCGGGTTTGCGCACGCGTGCGGCGTCACCACCGCGGGCGTCGCGTACTGCTGGGGTGAAAATGACGACGGACAGCTCGGGAGCGGGTCGAAGACGGGGAGCCTGACGCCAGTGAAGGTGGCGACCAACGTGACGTTCCGGTCGGTCAGTGCGGGCCTCAACCACAGCTGTGCGCTCACGACCGACGGGCGCGCGTACTGCTGGGGAGCCGGGCGATCCGGGCAAGTCGGCGATGGAGACAGCACAGCACACGTGCGACCCACTGCTGTCGGCGGCGCGCTGCGCTTCTCCGCGCTCAGCGCCGGCAACCTCTACACGTGCGGCGTCACGACCACCGGCGCGGGATACTGCTGGGGTGACAACGAGGATGGGGAGTTGGGCGACGGGACAACCAAGCGATCCCTCGTGCCGAGAGCCGTTGCAGGTGGTCATCGGTTTCGCACCATCGTCGCCCACCGAGGTACGGGGCACAGCAACACCTGCGGACTCACCAACAACGGAGCGGCTCTCTGCTGGGGATGGGAATCCGAGTCACTCGGCCAGCACGACATCGATGACCCGACTCGGCCCGGCCCCGTTGTCGGCAATCACGCCTTCGGAGCTATCAGCGTCGGAGACACGCACGTCTGCGGCGTCGTCACGAATGGAAGCGTCTACTGCTGGGGCAGCAACAAGTACGGCCAGCTGGGCAACGGCGCGACTGAAACACGCATTACGCCCGGATTGGTGCCGATCCCACGCTGAGGTACCGACGCTGGTCAGGGCGACACCCCCGTCTATCGTTAGGTCTCCTCCCTGTCGAGTGGCAACTACTGTCCGCGTTTCATGGTGCCCCGCGTTCTCCCTGTGATGGCGATGCACGCCATCAACACGAATCACCGGCGCGTCTTTGAGCGCCAACCTTTGGGAGAATGCAATGAACAGCACGGCATCTCGTACACTCGGGTACTCTCTGGCCATTGTTGCGGCCGCGGGCTTCGTCATCGGTTGCAGCGACAACGCTCCGGTGGGACCGAACGCCCGCTCGACCTCGCCGTCATACGCGAAGCTCGGCACCGTAGAGGCTCAGACAGCTTCGGACGGTCGATTTCCCGACCTGGGCGCATGCACTCAGCTTCAGGTCCCGGAGGGTAGCAACATCTCGTTCCACGTCTTCGGTGTGGGCTTCCAGGTCTACCGCTGGGACGGCGCGAAATGGGTCTTCTCCAACCCGGAGGCGAACCTGTTCGCCGACGCCGGTCAGAGTGCGCTGGTTGGCACACACTTCAGCGCACCGGGAGCCAAGCCGAACTGGCTGACCGTGAGCGGCAGCCGGGTCATTGGTACGCTCGCCGCCCGCTGCACCGTGAACACCAACGCGATCGACTGGGTGAAGCTGTCCGCCGACAACAGTGGAACGGGCGTCTTCAACCAGACGACGTTCATCCAGCGACTGAACACGGTGGGCGGTCTTGCGCCGACCACACCCGGGACCGTCGTGGGCGAGGAATTCAAGTCTCCGTACACGGCTGACTACTTCTTCTACCATCAGTAATAGGCTCGAGTCGGGGTCAGATCCGGGGTCAGATGACCGGATCTGACCCCGGGATCTGACCCTGATTTGGCGCCTTGGGAATTCAGCGCGCCATGGTCGGCCTCGTTGACATTGCTGGTGTCGCTGGTCATGGTCCGTCGATGACCTCCGCGAGCATCATCCCCGAACCGTTGCGCGACGCACTCGCCGAGCGGTACGCGATCGAGCGTGAGCTTGGCGTGGGCGGGATGGCGACCGTGTACCTTGCGCACGACGTTCGTCACGAGCGCCCCGTCGCGCTCAAGGTGTTTCGTCCGGAGGTCGGCGTGTCGTTCGGCGCCGAGCGCTTCGCGCGTGAGATCAAGCTGCTGGCGCGCCTGCGACATCCGTTCATCCTCCCGCTCCTCGACTCCGGTGAAACGGCGGGCGCGCTCTACTTCGTCATGCCGTATATCGACGGTGAGTCGTTGCGCGCCCGGCTCGCACGCGAGGGTCGGCTCCCGATCGAGGAGGCCGTCGAGCTCGCGCGCAGCGTCGCTGACGCCCTCGCGTACGCCCACGGCGAAGGGGTCGTCCATCGGGACGTCAAACCGGAGAACGTCCTCCTTTCGCGACAGGGACACCCCGTGCTCGCCGACTTCGGCATTGCCCGCGGCAGGGCGACGTCTCACGACACGGCTGGCCAGCTCACGGAGGTTGGCCTCGCCTTGGGCACAACGGTGTACATGAGCCCCGAACAGGCGCTCGGCGAGCCGAACATCGACGGCCGGAGCGACATCTATAGCCTTGGCATCACGCTCTACGAGATGCTGGCGGGACAACCACCGTTCAGCGGCCCTAACCCGCTGGCCATCATTAGCCAGCACCTCACCGTACCGCCGCCGACGCTTTCCGTCGCTCGGTCCGATGTGCCGCACGCCGTCGAGCAGGTCGTTTCCCGCGCGCTGGCGAAGGAGCGTGCCGCACGATTCGCTGCCGCGAGCGACTTCGCGCGGGCGCTGCGCATCGGCAGCAGCGGTGCGACCATCGAGGTCCGCCAGGCGGCGGACGAACGTACATCGATCGCCGTGCTTCCCTTCACGAATCTCAGCGCGGAGAGGGAGAACGAGTATTTCAGCGACGGTATCACCGAGGAGCTGATCGGCGCGCTCGCGAAAGTCTCGGGGCTTCGGGTCGTGTCGCGCAGCTCGGCGTTTGCATTCAAAGGGAAAAACGCCTCCGCGCGCGAGATCGGCGCGACGCTCGACGTACGCTTTCTGCTCGAGGGCAGCGTACGCCGTGCCGGTAACCGCTTGCGCGCGTCAGCGCAGCTCGTGCGCGTGAGCGACGACTCGCATCTCTGGACGGAGACGTACGACCGCCAGATCGAGGATATCTTCGCGGTGCAGGACGACATCTCGGCTCGCATTGTGGAGACGATCACGCGGACACTCCCCGTGGGTCACCTCTCGGGGCCGCAGCACGTTCGCCAGCCGCGCAGCCTCGAGGCATACAATCTCTGCTTGCTCGGCCGCTATCACTGGAACAAGCGCGATCAGGCAAACCTTCGGCAGGCGCTCGATCTGTTCGGGCAGGCCGCCCAGATCGATCCGGCGTATGCGCCAGCGCATTCCGGCATCGCTGACGCCTGCGCCCTGCTTGCCTCATACGCGCACGCCCGACCCACGGAGATGTATCCGCGTGCCGCGGCCGCGGCGACGCAGGCGATTGCGCTGGATGAATCGCTGGCCGAGGGCCACGCCTCGTTAGGCTTCGCCAAGTACAACTGGGAGTGGGACTGGGAGGGCGCGGAGCGCGAGCTGCGGCGCGCGATCGCGCTCAACCCGAGCTACGCCACGGCGCATCAGTGGCTGGCGATGTTCCTCGCCGGTCTCGGACGGGCGGACGAGGGGGTGCCGCTGGCCCGCCGCGCGATCGACCTCGACCCGCTTTCCATCAACCCGAACATGGCGCTCGGCGCGGCGTTTCAGTTCGCCGGCCGTATGGACGAGGCGGTGCGGCAGTTTCGACGTGTGATCGCGATGCAGCCCGACTTTGCCCTTGCCTCCGTGTGGCTCTGTGCGACCCACGCGATAGCTGGCCAGGCTGACGAGGCGCTGGCTGTTGCGGAGCGCATGATGCAACGTATGGGCGAAGCACGGATCGCGCGCGCGGCCCTCGCCATGGCGTACGCGGTCTCAGGAAGGGTCGCGGACGCGCAAGAGATTCAGGCGGATCTGGGCCGCAGCCCTGACATGCCGGTGTTTCAGCACGCGATGATCTATGCGATCATCGGCGATGATGCGGCGACGTTCGACTGGCTCGAGCGTGCATTCGTAAACCGCACCGACATGTACACGTTGGGCGCGCACCCGGCGTTCGCCGGGATCCGCGCCCACCCACGCTTCGTCGATCTGCTCGAGCGCGTCGGTCTGCGGTCGTCTCGGCCGTGACGTAAGCCGCCTGGTCGGCGATTCGTAACGACATGGACGTGTGCTCACGATGAAGTGGTAGCAGCGAGCGAGTTGTCGTTCCGCTACTGCACCGCGAGCCTCGGCTCCATTCCCATCTCGCGCTCAATCCGTGCCGACAGCTGCGCAAAGCGCGGGTCCGAGCGCAACCGGTCCAGAGCAGGGTCGCTCCGCACCGCGCGATGAGGCCATGTCCAGGTCCTCGGCTCGAGCCACGCGAATGCACTGTCCGGCTCCGCCGGCGCCACATAGGCGCGAGCAATGCTGAACGGCTCCATCACCTGCCGCTTGGCCCGCCCTAACGACTCCCGGGCCGCGCTCGAATCGCCCGCCAGCGCCTGCACATAGGCAAGGTCCCCGAGAAAATCCGTGTGCTCCGGCGCAAGCTCGATCGCCCTGCGAATCGCGCGCGTCGCGTCATCACGCATCCCCTTCTGCGCGTACAACACGGCCATCCGCGCGTACGAGAGCGGAAACTCGCTGATCTCGACACTGTTCCGGTACTGCTCCACGGCGCAGTCGTAGTCGCGGCTGAGGTAGCAATGACGTCCGTAGATGGAGACCGCCACGGTGTTGAACGGATCGAGGTCGGCGCTACGGCGACCCTCCACGAGCGCCTCCTGCTGTCGTCCCATACCGCTGAGGAGCAGTGAGTACCAGCCGTGCGCGTTTGCGTTGCCGGGATTGAGCTCGATGGCGCGGCGAAGCTCACGGTCCGCACCCGGCCAGTCTCGCTGCCACCAGAGCGCGACCGCGTACGACGTGTGTGCGTCGGTCGACTGATCGTCGAGCACGATCGCGCGTTCGGCCGCCTCCCGGTGAAGGCGTGAGCCCTGGGCTTCCGGCATGAAGCCATGCTGGTACGCGGTGAGATAGAGATCCGCCATCGCCGCGTACGCGTCGGCTAGTTGGAATCCCGCTCGAGCGCCGAAATTCGCACACGACCGTCTACCTCGCGTACGCTTCCCTCGAGGACGTGCGAGACCTTGAGCTCATCGGCGATCTCGCGAACGGGGCGCGTCGTTCCCTTGTAGTGCATCGCCGACGTCCGTGAGATCACCTTGAGATCCGGGATCGCCGCGAGTCGGGCGATGATCTCGTCCGTGAGGCCGTCATTGAAATAGTCGTTGTCCGGCTCCGCGCTCAGGTTGACGAACGGAAGCACAACGATCGACCGCTCGCCCTCGGTGAAGCGATGCGTCGTGGCCCACATTACGCCGCCGAGCGCAGCGGTGGCCGAGACGATCGCGGCGCGGAGCCAGCGGGTCCGTCGGGACATATTTTTCGCGCCGCCCCCAACGCTGGCGGGGCTTCCGCGCCGGCGGCAGGCATTTCGGGCTGGCGAATCGTCGCGGCACCCGGCGCAGGGTCGCGACGCAATCGCTCGACAAGCGTCGTGATCTCGGGAGACGCGGCGATCCCCATCTCTTCGTGTAACAGCCGCTGGTGAATCGACGCGTGCTGGACCGCGCCGGCACGATTGCCGGTTTGGTCGAGCGACTTGATGAGTCGGGCGGCGACACGCGAGTCGTACGGATCCTGCGCCGCCCGCCGCTTCCACCACTCCACGGCACGTGGAAAATCCCGCGCAGCCTCGGCCCCTTCGGCGAGCGACTCAAGCGCCTTTCCGTAGGCACCGGCGAGCCGTTCGCGCCCGTGAGTTACCCACCGCTCGAACTCGGGCGCGTCGCTGAGAAAAGGGCCGTCCAAGAACGGCGCCGTATAGAGTCCTACCGCTTCGGCCGGTTCCCTGCGTTCGATCACGGTGTCGAATTCTGCTACATCGACCCGGATGATCTCGGGTTGAGCCGCAGGTCCTCGCCTTCGGACAGCAACGCCCGATCGCCTAACGTCTCGCGCAGCACATACGTCGAGACCTTGAGGAGATTTCGGCCGCTATCGGTGTCGCATTGGGCCACAGGTAGGCGAGCAGCTTTTCTCGGCTGAGCCGGCAGCCTGGCGAGAGTGCAAGCAGCGCAAGCAGCGCGAGCCGATGCCGTTGCGCGGCGCGTCCGGACAGAATGACGCCATCAATCGAGAGCGATGGACTGCCGAATAACCGAAGATCGACCGTCGGCACAGGCTTCATGTGCGAGTTCACCGAGGAAACACCATGCGTTCACCTCTCCGTTCTAACCTGCGCGATCACTGATAAGCAGTTAGGGAGTTCACCGACAATTTGCAGAGGGGGTAACAGCGAATGGGAACTCGATCATTGAAGCTCGCGGTGCTGCTGGCCTTTGTTCCGGCGGTGGTCATCGGGTGCGGGAAGGAGCAGCAATCTCCGGTCGAACTCCCCACCGTTCGACTCGCCGTGGTTGCGGGTGCGGATCATGGCGGCAAACCGTATTCGCAGGCTATGACGCAGGAGGTCACCACCACACCACCGTGGCAGGGTGACGCTGATGGAACTGGCCAGGCGCTCATCACCGTGAACCTTGGTCAGCGGGAGATCTGCTGGCAAACGTCGGCCGCCAACATCACGCTGCCGGCGGCCGCCTCCCACATCCACAAGGCCGATCCGGGAATCCGTGGGCCCATTGTGGTTCCGCTCTCTCCGCCCGGGGCCAGCGGTACGGCCAACGGCTGCGCATCGGGTCTCGACCCGGCGCTCGTGAAGGACATTCTCACGAACCCCGCCGCGTACTACGTGAACGTGCATACGTCGGACTACCCGGCGGGTGCCGTTCGCGGCCAGCTTGGGAACTAGCGAATCGGGGACGAATTGGGTCAGGGTCCGAGTCGGATTTCGTCGGTCAACGGTCCCGCGTTGGACCGACGAAATCCGACTCGGAGCGGTCCGTCGATGCGCTCGACGGTCTGGCCGTGCCGGGATAATGTAGGCGCATGCGATCTTGCACATTTGCCTACGCCGTTGCGCTTGCCCTCGTCGTGCAGGCGCTTCCTCGTTCAGCGCCCGCTCAGGAACAGCGGCCTATTGTCGCCGTGTTTGCGCACCCCGACGACGAGCGCGTCATCGGCCCGCTGCTGTCGCGCCTCGCGCGGGAAGGGCGCGAGACGCATCTCATAATCGCCACCGACGGCTCGAAGGGTACACGCGACTTCGCGAAGATCCCAGCCGGAGCAGCGCTCGCCTCGGCGCGAACAAAGGAAGCAACCTGCGCGGCCAATCGGCTCGGTGTGAAGAAGCTCCACCTCCTCGGTCTTCCGGACGGTGGCCTCGCATCGTTCGAGGAGCTCGGGAAATTGCGGTCGGCACTCGTGGCGCTCATCGACTCGATCACGCCCGCCGCGATCATCACTTTCGGCCCCGAGGGAGGGACCGGCCATCCCGACCATCGCCTCGTGGGTGACGTCGTCACGCAGATCATCCAGGCCGACGCGCGCTACGCGGGCGTCGACTTGCTCTACGCGTCGCTACCTGCGGAGCGCCTGCGCACGGCGCCGAAAGCGTCACCCACGGTCAACGGCATGACGGAGGCTCTGCTGACCGTGCGCGTCCCGTTCGAGGACCGCGACCTCGTAGCGGGACGCGAGGAGTTCGCGTGCCACAAGAGCCAGTACTCGAGCGCGGAGATGGACTCGGTCAACCGCTATCTCGCGCACGCATGGAACGGCACGGTGTGGCTGCGCCCGTGGACCGGCACGCTGCTTGACCCAAAGCTGTTCGCTCGTTAGGGCGCGCATCCGAAGCCCCCAGCGATCGCACTCGTTTGGCCGATGGCGAGACGGAACGGTGGTGCTCCCTAGGGCTACAGGTACGACTTTGCGGGATGCGCCGCCCACCACTGCTACTCGAAGAGCTGATCTACTCGATCGTCGGTGCGTTCTTCGAGGTTTACAACACCCTTTGATACGGTTCCTCGAGCACCTTTACGTCAAGGCGCTCGAGCGCGAGTTGTTGGCGAGAGGGCACAAAGTGGCTCGCGAGGTCTGGGTCAGTGTGATGTACAAAGGCGGGGAGCTTGGCAAGCAGCGTCTCGATATGGTGGTCGATGATTGCATCGTGATCGAGATCAAGTCCACCCACGAATTGCAAAGGAACTCGACTCGCCAACTATTCAACTACTTACGTGCAACGAACCTGACGGCTGGCATGCTCCTGCATTTCGGCCCTGAGCCAAGGCTTTTTCGAGTCTCGCCACCTTCACGATCGAACCCTGGTTCCACATCGACCCCTCCGTTCTGGATGCCAGGCCCGGCGAGAGAGTTGCATCGGCGGCATGCCGGTGATGT
>Ga0207674_10001523_pt1 | contig 29866 bp, 23 predicted proteins | sample KBSCornC72_FD_184303 | JGI IMG/M metagenome (GOLD analysis project Ga0207674, IMG submission 184303) | Corn rhizosphere microbial communities from Kellogg Biological Station, Michigan, USA - KBS Corn C7-2 (SPAdes) (version 2) | ecosystem: Host-associated > Plants > Roots > Rhizosphere > Soil ...
CGGCATAGTCAGTAAAGTGGCTCACTGACTGCACAAGAGACAGAGTGCCCGATGGAGGCGGGTTTGTGGTGGGTGGCAAAGGCGAACCCGGTGTGGTCGGTGTCGGCGGCACCGGAGTCGCAGTTGGCGGAACTGCTGTCGGCGGAACGGACGTTGGAGCCGGTGGCGCGCCTGTGGCCGAGGTTGCCGTCGGCGGCGAGACGGGCGGTGCGCTTGTGCCGTACGTCGCATACTGCGTTTTTACTTGTTGGCCCCAACTCGTCAGCGTTGGCCCATTATAGCTGCTGACCAGCCCCTCGACTGTGCCCCAGGTATCCCAGGTCCAGGCAAGCGTTCCATCAGCGCCCACACTGGATAGCCACGACCAGAACGTGTTCGCGAAGCCGGGGTCTGTGCAGCTATCATCGTAGCAGTATGCTCCGAACTCGTTATTGAGGAGCGGAACCTGGGCTGCTGTTGGGCCAAAGTCACTGCTCCACGCACTCGTCGTTTGATGCGTATTGCCTTTGTAGACGTGAATAGCTGCCGCCAGGTTATTGTCTGGATCAGTCGGGCGGTGTGTTAGCCAGCCAGATGAGCCGCCCAGCGTGTTTGCCCAATCGATGCCCGAAAGCGAAAGCACCCCATGGAAACCAGCGCTACGCACGGTGGAGACCAGCGCCTGCATCCCAATCGCGTTAAAGCCGCCATCTGATCCACCGTTGAGCCAAATATTCCAGCTACTTGGATGTGGCTCGTTGTACAGGTCGAATATCACATCGGTGCGCCCGGCAAATGTGGTCGCCACGCTCTGCCAGAATGCGCCACTGTGATCGGCGTCGGGCATTTCTTTGGTGCCGGAGGCAAGTTGTGTTCCCGGCGCGTTCCATTGCAGATCTAGTTCGGGCGTGATGCCGTTGCTGGTCAGCAACTTGACCAGCGCCACAAAAGCATTGCGGTAGTTGGCTCCGCTGTAGGCAGCTGGGACGCCGTTGATGCCGAGCCAGCAGTCTTCATTCATCGGCAGGCGGACCGCGTTGACGTGCGCCGACAACAGCCCATTGACAAACGTTTGGTCGCTGGGGCCATCAAAGACTCCCCATCCCTGTATGCACGCGTACTCACCGCCGCTGTAGTCCACACCGTGCAGAAACACGGCCCTGTTCGTTCCGTCGACTAGTGAGGCTCCTGATACCCGGAGATTAGGGGCGACATCAGCCGCGCCGGCGCGCGGAAAGCGTAGATTGAATCCAACCGCGGCGCTAGCTGCCACGAGCACCAGGGCCAACCCAATGACGCCAATGCCAAGGGAACGGCGGCGTGATCGATCACGCATGAGGATCCTTCCTTTCATGACTCCATGACTCTCAGAGCGTCGTCCAATCGGGCAATGTAGGACTCAAGGGATCTCGAAAGAAGAGATCTGCTGGCGCCTCGTTTGCCCGAAGCTCTCACGGCAAGACGAGGAACCACCTTCCGTCCATATAGGTTCGTCATTGCCGTGCCGTCAGGCGCTATTTTACACAAGAGCTTGGGGCAAAGGAGGAAAAAATGAGGGACATAGCCCATATGGGTATGCCCCTTCGTTGCCGCGTAACTCATTTAAGCGCTGGATAACCAGCTTTACCGTGGTCCCTCTGGAAGTAACTCTGCCACCTTCGAGAGCATCGCTGCATTATGCCTGACTATGCCTGTCTGAGATAAATCATCCCATCACGCACCTGCACGTCGTAACGGGGCTGCGCGAATGTTGCCGGGCCGGTGATCGGCTTGCCGTCGCGCAGGCGGAATCGCGAACCATGCCACGGACACTGGACGACATCCCCGTGTTGCAGCTCGCCTTCGTCAAGCGGGCCACCCGCGTGCGAACAGGTCGCGGCGATGGCGGCATATTTCGCGCCCAGCTTCACCAAAACCACTGGGACACCCGCGACCTCCACGCGGCGCAGCGTATTATCCGGCATCTCGGCCACTGGCAGCACAGAGACGAAGTCGTGGCTTCCTTCCTGCCAGGCGACATGATTCACCCCGGTCCCTTTGCCGAAGACCATATCGCCACCAAGGTATGCCGCCACGAGCACGCTGACTATCCCGATAAAGCCCAAAATTGCCGCTGCGTCACTCTCGCCAGATGGATCCGCCAGTCGAATGAAAAACGAGATGATATACAAAACGAGCGCCAGGGAATTCAAGCCGGCATGATACAACCCAACCGTGCGCTCGGCTCCATACGAGTCACTCCAGTCGGCCAGCCCGGTGACCGCCGCCGCGACTGCCGCGAGAATTCCGATCAGCACGGCGATTTCGGCGCCCCGGGCAGCCCAGTTATTCGCCGGCGGTGAGGCAAGCCAGATAATGTCAAAGATCACTGCAAGCAACCATGCTCCTATCGGCACATCGGTAATCGCCGGGTGTAGAGGATGGCCAAGCCACGTGCCATTCAGGAGCGTCTTGAAGCGCCGCGGCGGTTTGCGGTTGGTACCGATGACCGCCTTCACGCCGCTCTGTAATGCATCGCTAATCCGATCCGTCAATGTCGGGGATTCGCCTGGCGACTCGGGTTCAGGATTGTCATGCGTTGTGGCGCTATCCGATACTTCGTGCATCTCCAATGTCCCTTTCAGGCAGCTATTTTGCCGCCGCTGCTACGACCTGTCATGGGTGGTCAATGCCGCCTTCTCATGCCGTCACATGTAGACCTATACCTGACATCGCGATATTTGTCAATATTTAATTGTACTTATTTGACAAACAGAGGCCCGCGGCATATGCTATTTCCGATGGTTTGCACGCATCATCGCAACTCGTGTGCTCTCCTCTTTAACGATAGATTCGGCGGCAGGTTTCATCTCCACTGACACTGTGCGAAAGGAGCGGCTTATGTCGTCTGCCTGGTCTCTCCGCTTTCTTACCAGCACGCGCGGGCGCCTGATTGCCCTGCTGCGACGTGATACACGCACAGTAGATGACCTGGCCTCCGCGCTCAACTTAACCGACAATGCGGTGCGCGCTCATCTGGCCGCCCTAGAACGCGATGGGATCGTGCGCCAGTGTGGCGTACGGCGCGATGGAGGCGTCGGCAAGCCTGCCTTTGCGTACGAGCTGACCGCCGATGCCGAACAATTTTTCGCCAAACCCTATGCGACGGTCCTCAATGAAATGCTCACTGTCCTGGATGGGACATTGGCTCATGATGATATGGAGCAGCTATTACGCACTATTGGCGCGCGTATGGCAAGAGGGTATCCGCCTGGGCAAGGAGATGCGCGCATGCGGCTTGAAGCGGCCGTCAGCGCGCTCAACCAGTTGGGCGGCCTGGCCGAGTTGGATGTAGAGGGTGAAAATTTCTCGCTGCGTGGCTATAGTTGTCCACTCGCCGCGGTGGTCCCAGGTCACCCCGATGCCTGTCGCCTCGCCGAAGCGTTTGTGAGCGAGGTGGCAGGCGTTCCCGTCCGTGAGTGCTGCGACCGGGGGGCCGTCCCACACTGCCGCTTTGAAGTGGCCGAATAGTCCATGTGACATCATACCCGCAGCCACCGTTGTAGAATCCCAAAAGCCTCTAGAAAGTACGCCAGCAGCTCACAGGCATACGAATTCTAAGCGTTCAGACACGGACTCGACGCTTGAGCCCCCACGTGCTACGCTACATGCTAACAGGCAGCCAGACGTAACCGTGGGGGATTCACAAGACATGAGCGATAGCAGCAACGGGATAGGTGAGGACTCAAGAGGCACGGAGTCCGACCAAGTTGCCAGCGCCTCGGCACATCCGCTTCCTGTTATCTACATTTCCGAGGCATCCGACCGTAATGCAATGAATCTGGCCATCGGCGCCTGGCTTCATGCCAAGTTCCAGCGCAGCCGTAGCGTCAAAACTCAAATGACCTACTCGGCAATTCTTCAGGCATTCCGGTCGCAGCTGCTCTCACATGGCCTCGATCTCGATGCGGCCGACCCTCGCCGAGTTGCCGCTGACCTTGGTGCGGATTCCCATATGGAAGCGAGCACTACCGAGTTGGGCGATGCTGTCGCCGAGCGCGCCAGAACCCTGGCACTTGCTGCTCAGGCGTTCGCCGCGCAACCAGCCGCCACGCGATATGGTGCGCGCCCTGTGGCTCCGACGACGGCGAATCTGCGGTTAGCCGCGATCAGCAGCTTCTATCGCTATGCGCTGCGCAATGACTTCTTGCGCGGCGGAAACCCCGTCGAGCGCGTCGAACGGCAAGCAGTGCAGTCCTACGCTGCGGCGCGACCGCTGGCCTACGATGATCTGCGTGTGCGTCTAGCCGAGATTGACCTATCCACACCAGCCGGACTCCGCGACTATGCTCTGCTCCTGCTGGGGTTGCATACTGGGCGGCGAGTTTCGGAACTGGCTGGGCTGCGTCGCGAGCACATCATCATTCGCGCCAGCCGTGTCGAGATTACCTGGGTGCGCTGCAAAGGTGGAAAAACCATGCGCGATGAGCTCCCACGTAAAGGCATGCAGGGGCTGGCCGCCGAGGCGCTAGTCGCTTGGGTGCTGCGCCTGTATGGTGAAGACGGCGAGACCGAGCCACTGTTGACGACAGATATGCTCAATGCGATACATCAGCAGGGCCAGCAGGTCGGTCAGACTGGTAGCTCACACGTGCATTCATCGGCCTCAGGTAGCCATAGCCAGCAGGCGCTTGTCTCGACATCACCTGCTGGAATGCTCGGCCCAACGGTGGGCCAGATACGGCGGGAGCGACCGGTCTGGATCAGTCTGGCCGCGCGCAATGGCACATACGGACATCCCCTCTCGATTCGCGCGATTGCTCTCATCAACGAGCAGCGGCTTGGCGCCAGTAAGGTTCATACGCTGAGGCACACTTTCGCGCGCGGCCTGGAAGACGCAGGGGCGAAGGTCAGTGAGATTCAGGCGCGCCTGGGGCACGCCGATCTTGGCACAACCGGACGCTACCTCGCCCAACTACACGCGGGCGAAAACCCACATTTGGCGCGGCTGAGCCACCTCTACGGCCTGGAAGATCGCCTCAAGCGCCAGCCAGAATCGGCGCCAGACGAGAAGTGAGCGCGGCATCTAGGGGAATACGTGCCCGATATAGTCGTTCGGCTCGCCATCCGAGGTAAACCAGACGGTTCCATCAGGCGCCGCAACCATCCCAAATGGGACGCTATTTGGGATGAGCAGGGTGTAGAAGGTGAATGTATTACTATCGGGCACATACCGTATGATCGCGTTAGCGTCGAAGCTGGTAATCCAGACAGCGCCGTCGGGCGTAACGTCGAGCGCATAGTTGCCAGTGGTTGCGCCCACTGGCTCCGGCAGTGGGATCTCAGTCACCGCACCAGTATGTGTGTTGACATGCCCGAGGCGGTTGAACTGTAGCTCGGTAAACCAGACATTTCCGTGCTTGTCACTGACCATCGAGGTGATTTGCGCGGTAGGCTTACTCAACTTATGGACGGTCACTGCCCCGCTCGTCGGATCGAGACTGCCTACCACGCCACCATAGAGAGCCGCGCCAAACCAGACAATACCTTCAGGCGTCACGGCGAGACTATAAGGATGCGGCGCGCGTTCTCCTTCAACTGGCAATACATCCCAGGTGCGAACCGCTCCAGTCGCAGGGTCCAGCCTCGCAATCTGGCTGCTGTGGTTCAACGTAAACCAGAGTTGGCCGTCCTGGTCGAACTGGAGATGCTGTGGACCCGGGCTGTGGCCGCTATAGGAGGCGAGCGGAAAGGTAAAGAAGCGCTCGGTTGCTGGATCGAAACGCCCGATGTAGCCTCCGTTCTCCTCGGCAAACCAGATAGCGTCATCGGGGCCGAGTGCGCTCATCATTAAGCCATAGCGTCCGCCTGGAGGATCCCATTCCCGTAACGCGCCGGTTTTGGGGTCGAGGCGAGCCAGCTTGTTCGCACGCATCTCGCCGAACCAGACATATCCCTTGCGATCCACCACTGGCTGCATAAGCGAAGCGCGCGGATCCGCCGACGGAAAGACATGCATCTGCGCCGGTATCACGCGCACATTTGTCTGAGTAGCTGCCTTCGTTGCCGTTGGCTGTGGAGTCGCTACAATCGCACGAGGCGACTGGATGGCGAGGGCAGCCTGCGTGAATACCAGCACAGTGGCCGAGACCAAGGCACACACAAAGAACGCGAATGGCACATGGCGAATGACTGTTCGGCGGCGCGCAGACGCATCATCGGTTTGCACCGCGAAGTCACTGCCATCAGGCGCGTCGTGAACGGTTCGTGGCATCTAGAGATGGGCCCCCCTGGCTGGCGAGTGCGGTCTGTCCAATGGATAGCATACTCATCCGCTGGCATACGTGGCAAGCCAGGAGGCTGCTTTAGCCGCAAGGCCCAGGCTATGGAATACAGATGCACCGCAATCACGCTATCGGTTTAACTCGGCTTCGGTTCGACATCGTACGTGCGCGCCCAGGCGGTATATCCGCCTTCCAGGGCGCTGGCATCGAAGCCAAGCAGCTGGAGCGTACGCGCCACACGGGCGCTGGTGGCCTCGTCGGGTCAGGTGCAGTATGCGACGACCCTGCGGTGTTTGGATGCTGGATCAACCTGCGCGGCCCACTCACGAATCTGATCCGGCAGTACACGCACACTCCCCGGAATCTGCCCATCACTCTTCGCATAGTGACCGCGCGAGCGCACATCCAGTATGATTGGCGGTGGCGATTCGCCCATCATAGCCTTCAATGCCTGGGGGGTAATGCGCCGAACTTCGGTAGCTTCTCCCTCGAAAAGTCCATTGGCGTCGCTCGCACGTTCCTCAGCGAGGGTAACGCTCGCCTGCGCCACGCGCGCACCGTACCAGCGCGCCGCGGGGGTCGCGGTGACTCCATGAACCAGGACGGATACCAGCACCACCACACCGGTAATCGCCAGCAGGCTGGTCGATTGCGGGGCACCAGCCGATACCACGAGTAGAGCCAGTAGCAATGCCGAGAGACCGCGCGGACCAAACCAGGCGATGAACGCGCGAGCAATGGGACTCATTTTGGCATGCAGCAAGACCAATCCCATTGCGCCTGGGCGAACGAGGAAGATGGCGACGATGGCGAAGACCAGCGCGAGGCCAAAACTGATCGTTCCAAAGAGCGGCCCCAGTATCGCGCCAAACAGGATGAACGCCAGGAGCATGGCCATCTCGGCGGTCACCTCGCCATAATCCATGAAGCAGTCGCAGAGCGTGACATCAAACAGCGCGACTGCCAGCCCGGCAAAGAAGGCGGCAAGGAACCCATCACCGCCGAGCGCCTGAGCGGCGGAATAGGAAGCGAGTACCAGCCCAATGCCATACAATGCCTGGTATTCGCGCCGGATCGAGTAGCGCTCATCGGCCTTGCCCATCAGCCACGCGCCAATGCCGCCAACCGCGATTCCTACGATGGGACTGAGCACCAGCAGCTCCGCGAGAAAGCCGAGCCAGTGGCCAGCGCCGCCGCCTCCATCCAACAGAATCTGAATCGCGATCAGCACGATTGGCAGCACGATGATATCGTTGGTTCCGGCCTCTATGGTGAGCGTCCGCCGCACTGAGCGAGGAATGCGCTCGTCGCGCACGACATCGCGCAGCACGATGGGATCAGTCGAAGCCAGAACGGCGCCGAGCAGTAACGACTGCATGGGCGATGTGTGTAGCAACAGACCTGCCGCAAGAGAGATGCCAGCGATGGTCAGCAGTGTCCCCGGCCCAAGGTCGAGCAGTGGGATACGCCATTCTCGCCGTAGTTCGTCAACATCGAAGCGTGCGGCATCCAGAAAGAGCACCAGCGCCAGGTTGAGGGCCGCCACTGCCTCGAGCGCAGGATTATGTGGCGTGATCTTGATGAGTCCAAACGCTCCCGGCCCAAGTATCAGCCCAAGCGCCAGAAAGATGATCGGCAGCGAGAGTGGAGCGCGGTCAACGATACCCGAGGCCAGTGCGGCTACGGTCAGAACAACGGCGAGAATCGCGAACCATAACGCCACCGGCTCCACAGGCAAGCTCCCTACTGCTTCGTCTCGGGTACTCCACTGCGACTGCCGCCACTCGCTGGCTCATCCGGTAGCCGTGTGCGCTCAGCGAAGGTCACAAAGTAGGCAATCGTATGCGGATTACTCATCGAGTCGGGATTGGCAACCCGTCCCGCATCTGCGCCAAGCAGGATCTTCTTGATCGGTAACTCCAGCTTCTTGCCGCTTAGCGTCCGCGGCACCTCGTCGATCACGAAGATGTCGTTGGGAACGTAGCGTGCCGAGAGCGCGGTGCGTATTCGCTCAGCAATTCGCGCCTTGAGCGCGTCGTTCAGCTCAGCGCCGGGCGCGAGCACCACGAAGAGTGGCATATATGATGGTCGTCCGAGATACTCGAGGTCGACAACCAGACTATCGAGGATTTCTGGCAGGTCCTCAACCACACGATAAATCTCGCTCGTTCCCATACGGATGCCTAAGCGATTGATCGTCGCGTCCGAACGTCCATAAATGATGACTCCGCCGAACGGGGTGATCTTGACCCAGTCGCCGTGCCGCCAGACGCCCGGAAACGTCTCGAAATAGCTCTCCCGGTAGCGCTGATTGTTGCTGTCGTTCCAGAAGTAGATAGGCATGGACGGCATCGGCTCGGTGATAACCAGTTCGCCCACCTCGTTCTCGATGGGCTTGCCAGACTCATCGAACGCATAGACGGCGCAACCCAGGCAGCGACACTGGATTTCTCCTGCGCGCACCGGCAGAATCGGGCACCCGGCGACGAACCCCGAGCAGACATCCGTCCCTCCGCTGACAGAGGCCAGCCAGATATCAGGCTTTACGTGCTCGTACACCCATTGGAACCCATCAATCGAGAGCGGCGAGCCGGTTGAACCTAGCCCCTTAAGTTTGTCGAGATGGAAAGAGGCTCCTGGCTCAATACCCCCCTTCATCTGCGAGCCAATATAGGCTGCGCTCGTGCCGAAGAAAGTCATCCCGGACCCTTCAGCGAATGACCAGAGCGCTCCGAGGTCGGGATATCCAGGGCTGCCGTCATAGAGTAAGACCGTGCAACCGACCAGCAGACCCCCGATGAGCAGATTCCACATCATCCAGCCCGTCGTGGAGAACCAGAAGAACCGGTCGTCTGGCTCGAGATTCATATGCAGCGCGAGCGACTTCAGGTGCTCGAGCACGATGCCACCGTGGCTCTGCACGATTGGCTTCGGCAGTCCCGTGGTGCCTGATGAGTAGAGCACCCACAGCGCAGCATCAAACGCCACCTGCTCGAAGGAGAGCATGCCGCCGTCGTGAGCCAGTGCATCGCCCCATAAAGTCGCGTTGGCAAAGTCACTTGCGGACGCCTGCTCATCAAGATAAGGCACGAGGACAAGATGTTTGAGTGACGGGAGGGCGCTCTGCAGCTCGTGCACCACCTGGCGGCGATCAAACGGCTTGCCATTGTACTGATAGCCATCAACCGCGAAGAGCACGCTTGGTTCAATCTGTCGGAAGCGATCGACGACGCTGGCTGTACCCATGTCGGGCGAGCAGCTAGACCAGACAGCGCCCAGGCTTGCGCTCGCCAGAAACGCAACAAGTGTCGCGGGAATATTTGGCATATAACCAACGACGCGATCACCTGGCTGCACGCCCATGGCGCGGAGCGTCCCAGCGACCGATGCGACGTCATGCTTCAGATCATCCCAAGATATCTCGGTCATGGGCTGGCGCTCAGAGCAGAAAATCAGCGCGGGACGGTCTGATGAGACATGGCGAAACACCTGCTCGGCGTAGTTGAGACGCGCCCCTGGAAACCACTCTGCGCCCGGCATCCGGCGGCTTCCGAGAATAGCGGTATATGGGCTGGATGATGTCACGCCGAAGAACTGCCAGATCGACTCCCAGAAGCCGTCAAGGTGCGAGATGGACCACTCCCACAGCGCGGAGTAGGAATCAAAATGCAGCGCCTTGTGTTCGCCCAGCCAGCGCATGTAGCGCGTCATCGTGCTGTTGTTCCGTGCTGCTTCGGATGGCTCCCATAGGATCTCTCCCTCGGCGACCATTGCACTGTTCTCCTTTGTTTTGGCTGTGTCCGTGTGAGTCGGTTGTTTGTAGTTAATGACTATATGAAGGATAACAGCGTAGATCTCATGGTGCGAGTTCCACAAGGAATGTCCGCACCTCGAAGGCGCCAAATCCGCATGACCAACCCTGCGCATCTGCCTCTGGCGTATCGTGTGACGCCGCCTGGGAGGCTACCCATAACCCATGGGCTGGACTGGTCTCCGACGCGAGTGGCCGCTCCAGAAGATCACACTCGACGACATCCGCAACCGGCAGCAGCGCGTGAATGCGCGCGCGTACGCGACAGCCAAAGGCTTCATACAGGCGCACGACGATAGCGCGGCCATCTTGCGAGCGCTTGATCGCCTCGATGATGACATTTTCGATATTCACAGTAAACATGGTAGCAGTTGGACGCTGGAAACCGGACTTCACGGCGTCTACCGCTTCCTCCATGGCGGCTCGAGCAGCGGTCAGCGTCACCAGCGGGCGATTCAGCGCATAGGCCGCGGCTACCGTGCCTCCCGAACGCCAGTCGCCGACATGCGGATACAGGCTATACGTCACATCGCTCGCGCCCTGATCGGCCTGCGGATCGGGAAACGTGGGCGAGCGCAGTAACGTCAGTCCGAGGTGGCCATTGCTGATATCATGACCGTAACGGCCATCATTGAGCAGGCTTACCCCATAGTCGCCCTCAGCTATATCAATCCATCGATGCGCTGGTACTTCGAACCGTGCCTGTTCCCAACTGGTATTGCGATCTACTGGCCGCTCGATGGCGCCGTACTGGGTCTCGCAGGTTGCATGGGTCGCCTGGATGTCAACATCGAAGGCCGCCTTCAGCAATACATGCTGCTCATGCCACTCTATATGCGTCTCGAAGTCTATGCGCGGATTCGCTCGATAGACGATAACCTGCTGTGTGATCGTGCTCGTGCGGAATCGCCGCTCGACGCGGGCCACCGCCCGTAGCGGCCCATGCTCGATCAGAGTCACCGCGACCGTTTCCAGCGCATAGGGCTTGCGCACGTAGTAGGCATCGATATCCCAGGCATCGAACTCGCGTGGCAGGTCTTCATACGCCGTCAGAACATTGGCGCGCTGGCCAGATGTAATGACCTCCCGTCCGCCTGACGCCCGATGATCGCGCAGCGAGACGATCTCTCCGGCATCATTCAACCTGACAGTAAAGAATTCGTTCTTCAGCCAGATGCCTGTCTCGTCTTCGCCCGCTTCTACATCCTGTACCTGTGGCTCTCTCAGCGCAGCATCAGGCGCCTTCGACTCGCTGACCCACTCAATTGTCAAAAGCCCGCGTCCGGCAACATCTGGCAGCTCGGCCAGCAGTGTAGGCGTATCCGCCGCGGCTACGGCTGTGCGTTGCGTCGGCAGACGCTCGCCCGCCACCTGTGGATATGTGCCGTCGCCTGGATCGGGCAGCGCCAGCAAATCAGCGCCGCGCGCGACCGGCGACGGATTGAGCGCCACAACAGCGCCGCGTGGCGCACCACCAACCAGCCTTTCCAGAGCGTTGGCCGTGAAATGTTGGAGCGTCTCGGCAAGTTCCGTGAGAGCCAATCGCGCGTCCCAGTAGACCGTCGCGATGGATGACCCAGGCAGGATGTCGTGGAATTCGTGCATGAGCAGCGTACGCCACGCGTCATCAAGCGTGTCGCGGTGATCTGGCGCATCCTTGGGATGGAGTGACCAGTTCCAGGCGTCGAGCCACTCCGCCAGCAGCAGGGCGCTCTCAAGCTGCCGATGCGTACGCTTCAGCCAGCTTTGCGTCGTGTAGGTGCCACGGTGGTATTCGAGATACAGGTCGCCCTCCCAACGCGGCACATCGGGATTCTGATCGACAGTTTGAAGCAACCGTTCGAAATACTCATCGGCGCGCCCCAGACGAAGCTCCGGCATGCCAGGAAGTTGCTGTATGGCACGTGCCTGCTCCAAGTGCTGGCGCGTCGGCCCCGCGCCGCCATCGCCATGGCCAAAGGCAAGCAGGGTTTCGCGGGTGAGAGACTTCTGGCGATAGCGCTCCCAGACGCCGCGCACCGCTGTAACATTGAGCGATCCGTTGTAGGTGTCCATATTGGCGAACAAAGCAGGCGCTCCAAGGGTTGGGGTCGTGATGAAATGGGCGAGCACCGTGCTGCCATCGATGCCGCGCCAGTGAAAGGTATCGGCGGGAATGCGGTTGGTTTCGCTCCAGCTCATCTTGGTCGTCATGAAAACTGGAATACCAGCCCGCAGCATGATTTGGGGTAAAGCCGCGGAATAGCCGAATGCGTCAGGCAGCCAGAGCGCGCTATATTCGCGGCCAAACTCGTCGCGCAGGAAGCGCTGGCCGTAGTAAATCTGCCGCACCAGCGCTTCCCCCGACACCAGGTTGCAGTCCGATTCAACCCACATCGCGCCAGCCGGCTCAAAGCGCCCTTCATCGACGCGCGAACGCACTCGTTCATAGAGCTCGGGATAGTCACCTTTGAGCCAGGCAAAGACTTGCGGCGTCGTATGTAGAAAGACATACTCAGGGTACGCATCCATCAGCGCGGTCGCGATGGAAAACGTGCGCGCGGCTTTTTCGCGGGTATGACGGGTCTGCCACAGCCAGGCAACGTCCAGATGACCATGCCCAACCGCCGTGACGACCGGGCGGCTTGCCGACTGATAGCGTTGCGAGAGTTCGCGCAGGTCAGCCTCAATTTGGGCAACCGCCACGCGCACGGTGGGGTAGAAGCTCAATGGAGACAGATTGACCATATCGTAGGCAGCATCCAGCGCCGATGCCAACGCATAACAGAGCGGATCGCGCTCATCGAGTGTATCGACAAGGTCGGCGCCAGCGGTGAGCAGATGATAGAGCCGTTCAGTTGGCCGATCCAGCAACGCGATCTCTGCCAACTCGATACGGTGGTCGTCGGGGAGCATGCCGCTCCAGGCGCGAACATCAAAGGCCAACTCACCACTACGGACGTCGTCCGGGCGAAGCAAGACATCCGCGTGATGGCGATTGATACCCTGCTGAAGTCGCCCATTGACATAGAGCAATCCCTCAGGCCAGCCGAATTCGCTACCCCGACCAAGCAGCAGGCGCAACACCACTAAGTGCTCACCACCATCGAGCTGATCAAGCCATGTATCCGGCGTCTCAATCGCTGCATGGAACCAGGCATTCCGGTCATGGCCACCCCAGCGACTTCCCACATGAACAGGAGTCCATTCGCCGCTAGCGCTGGGTGGAATCGGCGTCTCACGTGGGTCAACGTTACTGCCAATGTCGAGCATGAGCAGAGTACGAAGCAGGCGACTCTCGGCATAGATCCGTGGCGCCAGTTCGATCAGTGCGCGTCGCAGTCGTTGCGTCGAAGGTCGCATCACTGCCCCATCATTCTATGTGTGCGATCAAGCCCTATCACTGTGTATTCGCATATGCCAATGTTACCGTACATGTCCGCAGTATTGTAGTCTTCGACTATAGGAAGACCTCAACTGCCGACAGTTGCCCCGTCGGGCAGCACTGGCAGCACGATGTGCGATGGGTGCTCGGCATCATGCATCACCGTCTGTCTGGCGACGCGCCATGTGGTCGCCGTGGCAGGGTCTTCTCCGGTGTTCGGATTGCGCTCCCACCGCGGAAAATTGCTACTCGTCACGTCCAGACGTATGCGGTGGCCCGGCAGGAATGTGATCGCAGTCGCCCAGAGGTCAACGCTGATTTCGTAGACGCGGCCCGACTCTACCAACCCTGCGGGCGATCCGACCCCATCCCGATAACGCAGCCGCGTGACGCCATCGGTCAACGTCATCGCACGACCATCTGGATAGACATCCACCAGTCGCGCAACGAAGTCGGTATCCGGCCCATCGGTCGCGACATATATCGTCGCCGTGACCGGACCCGCCAGCGCGAGGGGCTGCTCAAGTGGTGTGGAGGTATACACCAGCACGTCATCGCGCGCCTCGATCGGTCGCTGATCGAACGCACCTGCGGTGAGCGCAGGATGCATCAGGGTCGCTCCACCGACGGTCGGAACCGGGTTCAGCGGATCATAGGCATAGATATCCGCTGGCTCGCTAGTGGGGATCTCCCGGGACAGCAGGCCACCGTCTCCAGCGGTACTGGCGTGACCATCACTATGTAAATACCACGCCTCCGGTCGCATCGTGGCGGGCGGCCAGACATCACTCGCGCGCCAGACGTTCGTGCCCATCATGAAGTATTTCACGCGGGGCCATTGGTCGAACCCATTCGGTGAATGCTTGAGGAACTGGTCGAAAAATTGAAGGTGCAGGCTGACGAGATCAATCTGCAGATCGATCAGCGCAGCGCCGGAACGGAGACCGAAGTCGAGATCGCCGACATTTGGGCTGAAACTCGTATGAGACCATGGGCCAATCACCAGATACTGGTTGGGATTGCCCTGCGCACGCATCGCATTGAAATTGCGAATCGTGCCGTTGAGGAAGATATCGTACCAACCGCCGATGTGAAGCGCTGGAATGTGCGCCACACCATACGCCGATGTAACGCGTGCGGGATCCTGAAACGCAAGGTCCTCGCGGTGCTTCATAGCATCGGTCATCGGCTGATTGAGCTCAAGACGGGCGAGCGGTCCGAAACGCTGTAGCGGAACCTCCACATATCCCGCCGCAACCAACCGATCATATTCACGCGCCAGCGCGGTAAACGCCTGATATTGACCTTTGGGATTACCCCGATTGCGCCGTGACAGCACATCCAGGCCGCGCTGGAGCAGCCAAGCGCCCTCCAGACCCAGTTCGAAGACGCCATTGCGCGAAAAGACCCCCTCGTTCGGGTCAGCCCAGGTGATCATCGGCGCCATTGCATGCAGCGCGGCTGGCGCCTCGCGGGCCGCCGCCCACTGGGTAAATCCCATGTAGGAGCCGCCAAACATGCCAACACTGCCATTTGATCCCGGCAATGCCGCCGCCCACGCAACAGAATCCGCCCCATCGGCTCCCTCATTGCGCATGGGGTCGAATTCCCCCTCAGAGGTGAACGTGCCACGCACATCCTGCACGACGACAATGTAACCGCGCCGCGCGGCCTGCGCCGGATTGATCAGGCTGCTGCCGAGCGGAAAATCCTTACCATAGGGTAATCGCATCAGCAGTACAGGGTAGCGTCCCTCGCCAGCGTCATCTGGCCGAAAGACATTTGCTCGCAGGACGACACCGTCGCGCATCGTCGCGGGAACATCGAAGTCTGCGCGCACACCAGATACCACCGTTGGCTGCATGGCTACCCTCCGCTCGTTTGGTCGCAAGCGCACCGCCCAAGTGCTCTCGATGCGCTCATGCTCGCCGAAGCGCCTGACAAAGGCATCCTCGACGCACATACCCATATAATACAGCGAGGACGGCCCATCTGAGCCGTCCTCGTGTGTGATATCAAGCCCCAGTTAGCTGACTTTCTGGGCCAGGCTGGAGAAGAACTGGCTAATTGCCTTATCGACAAATGGCCGCGTCACCGGATTATCGAGCGCGGCAATTGGGCCGCCAAGGCTTGCGTTGACCGCATAGGTGAGAGTCGTTCCCGAGCCGTTTGGCGCCAGATCAATCGTGGCATCGCCGTTCACGGTGGTGGATGCGCCCTGCCGATTGAACGAGAGCTTCATATGGCTCGGCGGCGTGCTCTCCGACTCCTGCGCCGATGCGCCATAGGTGCCTTTAACCGGTCCAATCCCAACGTTTGCCCGGACAATCAGCGTACTAGCATCCCAGCGTACTTCTTCGGCGCCCGCCATCGCCTGCTTCAGCACGTCGGCGTTGTGCAGCGCATTCCAAACCGCCTGAGGATCGGCGGAAAAATTCTGCGTACCCTTCAACTCCATAGCCGTCTTCTAACCTTTCGTGAAACAAAACACAGCCAACCGAACAAATCGCCTGGCAATTCCGACCTGCTCCATCAGCGGTCTGTCCGTCACAAGCGAACAAGTGCCTGCGCAAGAGTGATCAGGCTTTTGTCCCGGCCATTATACCGGGCTTGCTCAGCTATCGCAAGCACGAAAGAACAATACAGCCATGTTTGCCTAATCCTGCTAGCTGTCTCTCGTCAGAGGCGTCCAACTGCTGACTAGATGGATGGTATTGCGCCACCATCGATCACGATATCTTCGCCCGTCATCGAAGGAAAGACTTCCGAGGCAAGCAGCAAAGTCATCGCCGCAATCTCATTCATACGCACCAGCCGACGAAGCGGAATGCCACGCGCTTCTTCGCGCTCCACCTGTTCGACTGAGAGACTTCGAGCAGCGCTTTGCAGAGCAATGCTCTTCTCCTGGCGCTCGGTCATCGTCCATCCTGGACTGATCGCGTTGATCCGAACGTTGAACTGTGCCAGCTCGCGCGAAATGCCGCGTGTGAAATTGACCAGGGCGGCATTCACCATGCTGCCAACCACGAAGTCGGCAGTGGGCATACGGGCGGTGCTTCCGATGATGTTGATAATGCTGCCTGATCGACGTTCCATCATGTGAGGAGCAAGCGCGCGCACGAGGCGAACATATCCCAGACCCTTGACCTGCCAGACTGTTTCTAGTTCTTCCACCGACATCTTGAAGAAGTTGCCGTTATGGGCGCGGGCGGCATTATTCACCAGGATATCCACAGATCCAAGTCGCTGAATGCTTTCTTCGACAATTCGCTCAATTTCTGCCCGGAGTGTCAGATCGGCGACCATGGGTACGACGGGAGCCGCCTGGCCAGCGTGTGGAGATGAAGCCAACGAATGCGCCGCATCCTGAAGCTTACGAGTTGATTGCGCCACCATGACGACTCCGACGCCTTCAGCATGCAAAGCCCGGGCAATTTCAAGGCCAATGCCCTGACTCGCGCCTGTCACGATGGCCGTCTTGCCACTTAGCCCTAATTCCATATCCATCACTCCCTAATACTTGAGAGGTAGGCAGCTCCAATGGCCCTGCTGGTTAATCTCACAACACGATGCCAGGCGCTTGGACGCGTTCCCTAGCGTGCATGTAGCGGCCCGTCCGACGAGTCGGCGATCAACTCCACCTGCCACCACTCGTTCACCCAAAGGCCGACAACGCGCACCGACAAGCCCCATCCGGAGATAACCTGACAGGCCGCGCGAATCTGCGCTTGATGTTCCTCATCGGAGACAGGGTTGCCCGCGCATTGGTGATGCGCCGCAACGGCGATGAGCTGTGACGAGTGGGCTGTCACTGAAACGCCTACATTGGCGCGCATGACGTCGATGATTGCCTGCGGACCCTGGGTAAGCGTCTTTTCTGGGCCAGGCTGCGTAATAGTATCGACGAAATCTACCGAGTACTGTATGCGCATCCATTCTGACACCGGCCGCTGCACCCGTCCATCAATGCAGTTGATCGCTGTAGCAAACGTCCCAACCGCCATGCTCATCCTCCACATATCCATGAAGCGTTCGACACATACCCAGAAAGCATATCATATGTGCCTGAGCCTGCGAACACTTCGTTCCTGGCAACCAGAAATGCGCTACAATGGAGTTACAGCACACCATGCGACAGGAAGAAGCAGCAGCAAATGAGTCGGCAACCGAGTTCGCTTACAAACCAGGCTCTCGCCAGAGCGCTACGAGCGTTGCCGTCGGTGGACGCGCTCTGCAACGCGCTTGCGGATCACTGGGCCACGCGTGGAGAACCTCTCCCACCTCAGGCCCAACGAAGCCACACAGCGCGCGCCACACTCCAGAGGACGCGTGAGACTATTCTGGCGGGACATCCCGTGAATATCAGCCTCGAAGCGCTCGTAAGCGAAGCGTCCGGTTATCTGAAAAGCGCAATGCAGCCGACCCCGCACCCTGTCATCAACGCCACTGGCGTCATCATCAACACCAATCTGGGACGCGCCCCACTAAGCGACGCCGCTCTCGCAGCTGTCTCGGCCATTGCGGCTGGCTATTCCGCGCTCGAATATGATCTCGAACATGGTGAACGAGGCTCGCGGCTAACATCGGTACGCGCGTTGTTGCGCGATGTGACAGGCGCGGAAGACGCGCTGGTCGTGAACAACAACGCGGCGGCAATGCTCGTTGCGCTGAGCGCATTGGCCAGCGGGCGAGAGGTCATCATCTCACGAGGCGAACTAGTCGAAATCGGCGGCGGCTTCCGCATTCCCGATGTGCTGCGCCAGAGTGGCGCGCGCCTCGTCGAGGTAGGCACGACCAATCGTACGCGAGTCGCCGACTTCACCACCGCCATCACATCGGAGACCGCCCTGCTGCTGAGCGTCCATCCCAGCAATTATCGCATTATTGGCTTCACCACCACACCAGCGCTGGATGAGCTTGCGCATCTCGCGCACCAGCACCAGCACCAGATTCCGCTCATTCACGATCTGGGGAGCGGGGCGCTGCTTCGCACCGAACAGTGGGGACTGTTGCACGAACCTATGCCTCAGGAAAGCATTGCCGCGGGCGCTGACCTGGTATGCTTCTCAGGCGACAAGCTCCTGGGCGGTCCGCAGGCTGGCATAATTGTGGGCAAGGCCGCGTTGATCGGCCAATTGGAGCATCATCCGCTGATGCGCGCCATGCGCATCGACAAGCTCACGCTCGCCGCGCTCCACGCAACGTTACAGGCATACCCCAACAACACTGCCGAGCAAGAGATCCCCGTGTGGCGCATGATAGCCGCACCCGCCGATGAGATGAAGGCACGCGCGGCGCAGTGGGCCGCAGCGCTCCGTCAGGTTGGTATCGTGGCCGATGTGCGAGAAGGGCTTTCCACTATTGGCGGAGGCTCAATGCCTGGCGAGACGCTACAGACCTGGCATTGCGCTATCACTCCAAAACCCGTCAGCCCATCGAATGACACCGCTGGCGACGCCGCCTCGGCTCTGAGCGCGCGTCTACGAAGCGGTCTGACACCCGTCGTCGCCCGTGTTCTGCGCGACCACGTACTTCTTGATCCTCGAACAGTGCTCCCCGAACAAGACGCCACCCTGATTCAGACCGTGCGCGACGCTTTTGCAAACTAATGAACTCTTATTTCTGTCTCAGATTCCCTTCACCTGCCCTTCAGCCACCTGCTGCACGATAGCATACGAACACCTTGCTCGTCATGGCGCGGTGGCGTCGTCTCAGGAAGAAGGACACGGGCATGTATCGAAATTCCCGTAACATTCAACCGTCCTCGCCAGTGGACCATCCCTCATCAGGTGCATCTCGCTGGCTAGTTATCGCGGTCGCGCTCTGTGGGGCGCTTGCGGGCGGAAGCATCGTCGAGGCGATTGCCGCGTTAGCAGCCGGTGCAAGCATATCCTTCTCACCGGGCCATCTCATTGCCGAGCCACTGGCACTCGCGGGAGCGCTCAGCGGTGGTCTGCTGGCAGCCATGCTAGCGAGCAGAGATCGAAGCGGCGCTTACCGTGTCGATCCGATGCTTGATGATTCGCTCACAGCCGCCGACATTATTCCTTCAGAGCCAGTGGTGTGGCAACCAGCGCCCTACTTGCTCCCCATCACGACGAGATTGTCACCCACCAGCATCCCGCCCGCTCGCTCAAAACGCCGCATAGGCCGGATTCACCACGGGATACGCCCACGGGCGTCTCATATTCATCAGGGTCGCCTTGCCGTCTCACGACTGGCTACGATGAAAGATGCATCGCGTCTTCCCTGAATCACTCTCCTTGGTCGTCAGCCAAAAAAAGAAGTTGTCGCTGGATAAGGCGACAGAATCTCAGTACCGCGGCTGCTGAGGCAAGATCCCATTCCTGATCCGAATCCTGTCTGCGACGAAGCAGGGTGGGCCGAGGAGTAGGCGGCGCGGGGCGGGTCAACGCCTGTAATACATAGATGACGTCGTCGCGCAGCACACGATCAATCACGCCCGCTCGCTCCAACTCGACCACGCGCCCCACGATGAATTCAATCTCACTCCGCACTGCGCTCACCTCAACGCCTTCGACCGGCACATCTTCGGCGCTTACTCCTGGCTGCAGCGTCTCTTCGGTCGGGATGGGCATACGCGAAAAACTCTCCGAACGAAGATCGATAGCGCGTGGCACGGATTCATTGGGATCGAGCGAAACATTGAGTGACGCCAGCAAATCTGCCAGTTGGCCCTGCCAGTCCGCCATACACGCCCTCCTCAATGCCGCTCAGACGACATAATGTCAAGATAACGACAGCGCCAGGTATAGTCAGAACATACTGGCGTCGAAGTCTCGCTATTCTAACATAGGGGTTCTGCCATGTCGAGCCACCCCATCCGCTGTGCGCGCATCAAGACATCCGCGCGCGAGGTGGCATTGAGCTTCAGAAAGAGATTGTGCACGTGATACTCCACGGTATGAACGCTGACGCTAAGCTCATCGGCGATATCTTTGTTCTTGAGCCCGCGCGCCAACGCCCGAAGGACATCCAATTCCTTCCGAGTCAGCGTTGAAATTTCCTGCATGCCAGATTGATCGAGTGTACTAGTTATCGCTGAAGAGAGCACTTTATTGCCATCCATCACACTTCGAATCGCAGCCACCAGCTCCACATCGCTACTCGTTTTCATCAGGTAGCCATCCACGCCAAGCCGGTGCAGCATATGAAGCGCCGCCTCGCTGTTGTAGCCCGTGAGAATCACAATTCGCCAGTCCGGTTTGCGTTGCTTCAGCAGCCGAGCGGTCTTAACGCCGTCTACCCTCGGCAGGTTGATATCGAGCAACACCACATCGGCCTCAACATGTTCGGCGAGCTCAAGCGCCTCATCCCCGTCCGAGGCTTCACCGACGACGAGAAAATCGCTCTCGTCCTCGAGAAAGCGTCTGGTTCCCGCGCGCATCACGGCATGGTCATCGACCAGCATGATGCGTATCATCACCTGGCCATCCGGCGACATCTCTCTAGTGCGCTGCACGTACTCCTCCTCATCCACCAGTGTGGCTGACTAGGTCAGTTTGACATTCGGCGCGCCTCACTCTCGCCGACAGCCGACGACTCCGCAGCCGCATGCAGCGGTGACATAACCGTCACGCGCGTTCCACCACGTGGCTCGCGACGAATATCGAGCCGTCCATCGAGTTGCTCAGCGCGCTCCCGCATTCCCGCCAGCCCTAGATGACCACTACGTATAAGCGAGCCCATATCGAGCGGCAGCGGCATCCCCTCGCCATTGTCGATGATGGTCAGGCATATCCATAAGGCGCCCGAGACCTTGTCTGGGTCGTTACTCCCTCCAGGCAAGGGCGCGAGCAGCGATAAATACAGGATGCTAGCGGATGCACTGGCATGCCTGCCAGCATTTGTCCACGCCTCTTGAGCAATTCGATACAGATGAACAGCACGATCTGGCAGTAAGCCTTCGGCTGCGTGCGCGGCATCATCATCATAATAGACGGAGATATCCATGCCAGTTATGCGCGTCATATGAGCAGCAAGTTCATCGAGCGCCGTCGGCAGGCCCAGCACGCGCAATGCCTCTGGATAGAGCCCCATACACAGTGCCCGAAGCTTCTGCTCGAGAACCTGAGATCGATCCGCGAGCTGTACTAGTTCCGCGCGCAAACGCTCTATCGCGGGTTCTGTCATCTCTTCTGATTCCAGTCGGAGGCGCTGGCCACCGGCAAGCATACGCCCATCATGCCATAATGTCTCCAACTCACCGGCCAGCCGGGTACAGAATTGTGCGTGACGGATCACGTAAAGCACCTCTTGCAATGCGTCATCATGGAGGTCGCGCGCCAGCGCGGATCGCTCACGCTCTTCGGCGCTTACCAGTTCGCGGAGCAGGAGCTGCAACTCCGCGCGGGCAGCCATCAACTGAGTGGTAGATGTCTGCACCTGCACGAGTGAAACATGCAAACCCTGAATCAACAACGCATTCGCATAGGCCGTCCCGACAAGATGGGCAACCGTTACCAGCAGAGACCGGTCCTTGCGCTGGAGCGATCCGCCGATCCTCTTTGGGCCAACCACCAATAACCCCGCAAACGAGCCACCCGAAACCGACTCGATGGGCACCAGCGCCTCGCAGCCACGCCACGGGTTGCGCATCGCTTTTCGCTGCCGCAGAAGTATCTCGGATTCCCCTGGAAGTCGCGCTAGCCCTGCTAGCATATGCGCCTTCCCTTCTTCGGTCACGTACTGTCCCCGCGCGTAGATGTCTCCGGCTTCCAAGACCTGCATGACACCTGCGTCCAGACCCTCTGGCAGCGCGACATATGCAATGGCTGCGAGATTTAACGTCGCCTCCAGACTATCGAGGAGGTATCCAGTAATACTGTCCTGGTCGCTAAGAGCGCCGAATTTCTGGCTGTAGAGTTGCAGTACCTCACTCAATTCATAGGTATCATGATACAGAGCGCGATCCAGCACCCCTCGCATGCGCGCAAAGAGCGGCAAATAGATCATCGCCCCTAGCGCAATCGCAGAATAGGTCAGCAAGCGCGCCACGCTGGCGCCATAGAGCGCGGCGAAGTGACTCATGTACATGACTGCAAGCGCCTCAAGGGCAAGCAGGCATCCACCAAGAAGCAGATAAGACAGGAGGCGCATCACCTCTTGTAGCCGTACATAGAAAGCATTCGCCAATATTCGGACAGCCCTGTCACGTGTCTTCGCCATGTGAGGTCACCTGGTTGGCGTATTTGCGGTTGTCTTTGTTGTGGAATCCGCGGCTATCGTACTACAGATAGCTGATACGCTCAACGATGCACAGGCCATTGGTCCTCCTAAAGTGGGTCAGGCGTGTCAACCGTGAATACCGGTTATCTGCCGACAAACACCGTCCCCGGCCTGTAGAGTCCGCTTGACAGGGCATGAAACCCTTTGCAATACTGATCAGGTCGTGAGAAGACCAGCGTAACGCGCGCTTGATGCGGCTAGGAAGCAAACACCATGCATACGGTCTATGGCGTCGGGATTCGCAAAGGAGGCCAGGGAAAATCCACTACGGTATCAACACTTGCGCGTCTTTGCGCGCTGTATGGGGCACGCGTGCAGGTGATCGACCTGGCACAGCCAGGATCAACCAGCTCATCGCTACGAGATCTCTGGCCAGCGGTTGAACATGCGGATCTGGCCAACGTGCTCCTAGCGTGTAGAGCGGTCTCTCCTGGTGCAACGCTGGCGGCATCTCAAGCCAGCGCGCTCCTCGCGGAGGCTGGACTGCCGGTGACACTTTCGTCACAGCCCAGTTGGTCTGGTGGCTGCATCCGTATCTTGCCCTGGGATGATCTGCTCGGCGACGCCGCCGCCTTTCTGCAGTCCGAGCGCGTGTTGGCTGGGCTAATCGCAGCCGTGGACAGCGAGATAGACGTTACCCTCATTGATTTACCGGCGGAAAGCGGTTCCCTGTTGGTCACTGCTCTCGCGGCTACCAACAAGATACTTATGCCTCTCGTCCCGGAAGCGCCTTCACTGGAAGGGGTGGATGCCATGCTCAGGCTGATGGCGCGCGTGCGCAGCGCTGGCCATCCTCTAGAGCTTGCTGGCATTCTGATGACACGTTGTGACCCCAAAAACCGACGTGTCTTCGATATCTGGCAGACGTTGATGCAGGCGGATGAGGTGGAAGGTGAGATTCTTAGCCGCAAGCTGCTGCCTTTCGGCGTCAAACAGATCGACTTTTACGAGCAGGCGTTTCGCTATGGGGAAGCCATCTGGGATCGCACTGGCAATCCGTCGCACTGGGCGGCCTACGTCCTGCTGGCGGAATGGCTCCTTCGCGATGCCGGGCTGGATCACCTGGCGGCCAATCGTCGCGGCCCAGCCCTCCTGGCGCCCGATACGAAGGTGCTAAACCTCTCGGCGTTGGTCCTTGACGATCCAGAGACCCCGCTGGCTGACTTCGAACGTGCGCATCTGTGACAGACTGTGTAACCCTGCTGGGCTATCCCCTTTGAGCGGCTGCTCGTATCACCATACAATACTGCGGTGACACCGCTGGCATGTTCTCACTAATGAGCTTCATGCCTGGTTGTACTGAGTGATGGAGAGTTCGCTATGGCGACCAGGCCGCCTCTGCATTCCCAGCTTTCGCTTTTTGTGGCGGCGGCTATTATGGTCGCCTGTGCGGCGACCGGGATGCTTGCGGGGGTCTTCGCTCATACGCTTGCGAATAAGCAATCGCCCACGTCTCCAAATGGCCCCGTCATCAGCGGAACAGCGCCGGGCCAATCCCTTGCCACAGCGACTCCTTCAGCTACCGCCACCCAAATTTCAACGACGAGTACCGCGACGAACTTCAACCTCAACATCACGCTCTCATCCAGAACGCTCGCAACAGGCGAGACGTTTACCATCACCGTCGTAGCTACCGCTGGTGGAGCGCCCGTCTCTGGGCTATCATGTACGCTGAGGGCTCCAATCAGTGGGCCTCCAGGTCTCTTCTCAACCTGGCCTCCGGCTGCTTCGACGAACGAGAGCGGACAGGTCATCTGGACGCTGACTACACCTTCGATTGCATCTGGCACGTATGGCATCGAGGTTGACGCTGTCGGTGGGCACGGCTATGAATTCCACCGCTACACGACACTCCAGGTGGCCTGACCATACAAGCGGGCAAGCGCATCTGTCCGCAGTCAGATGAGTTGCGTGATGGCATGCTGCAGCAGAGTAGTCAGCTGACCCGTCGTCTCCGCGGCCATCCGCAAGACGTGCTCATGGTCTGGAACTTCTGGGGCTCCAGTCTCGGCAAGGGCAAGATTCGTGATGATGCTGAACGCCAGCACGCGGATACCCATCTGGCGCGCGACAATCACCTCAGGGACTGTGGACATCCCCACGGCATCGGCCCCGAATCCGCGTAGCATGCGCAACTCCGCCTGCGTCTCGAAGTTCGGGCCGCTCACCATCGCGTAAACGCCCTCCGCCAATGCAACGTCGTGCTGACTGGCTGCCGCGAGCATCTTTTCGCGCAAAGCAGGATCGTAGGCATCGGTCATCGCGGGGAACCTTGGTCCAAAACGTTCATCGTTCGGCCCAGACAGCGGATTGGGGCCAGCCAGGGACGGGAATCCAATGTGGTCACGAATTATCATTAGCGAGCCAGCCTCGATTGCAGGGTTGAGGCCGCCCGCGGCGTTCGTCAGGATGCACGTCTTGATACCCAGCAGCCCCAGAACACGCAAGGGGAAGGTGATCTGCTGTGGAGTGTAGCCCTCGTAGAGGTGCAGTCGTCCGCGTAGGACAGCAACTGGAATACCTGCGAGCGTACCCAGAACCAACTGGCCATCATGCCCAGCTACCGTCGTCGGCAGCATATGTGGAATCGCCGTAAACGGGAGCGCAATCGGCTGGTCGAGCGCGTCGGCGAGCGAACCGAGTCCGCTGCCCGATATAATGCCCACCTGCGGCGTCGTGGCGATGGAGCGACCAATCATATCGGCAGCTTCGCGTGCCTGGTCATAAATTGCGGCTGCGTTGGACTTGGTGGCGTTTCTCGGCATAGATCTGACTCCCGATAGCAAAAACGCCCGTTGACAACACAGGGCGTTTCTACCAGACACAAAGCAGGCTGGCGATGGTCAGATACGCGACGATGTGCGCGCAAGCGCCGACGATGCGATGTCTCGCCCAGATGCCTTGTTATCCGACTTCTCCTGCATTTCGTCCGGGATATCGCCAAGCTCAATCAAATCATCGAGAACCGATACCATCGCAGCCGGGCGGTTTCGCTGCATGTGCAGATAGACCTGGGTCGTAGAGATATTGCGATGCCCAAGCAGCTCCTGCACGCTCCGCAAATCCGTGCCACGGCTCAACATATCCAGCGCAAAGGAATGGCGCAAGGTATGGGGCGTGATGTTCTCGATTCCCGCCACCCGCGCGTGGTGCTTCATAATGAGCCAGAACCCCTGGCGTGTCAGACGCTGGCCATGGTGATTCACAAAAAGCGCAGGCTCATCCTCGTCTCGAATCAGCGAGCGACGGCCATCGCCGAGATACTGCGCGAGCGCCCTTTGGGCAAGCGGCGAGAGGGGGAGCACGCGATCCTGGTGGGCTCGCCCATGACACTGGATGTCACCGCGCGCAAGATGCAGGTCGGCTATGTCGCACGACACCAGCTCCGTCACCCGCATGCCTGTCGAGTGGAGGCACAGAATCATGGCCAGGTCACGCTGCCCAGCGGGACTATCTACGGTTATCGCGCCAAGTAATCGCGTGACCTCCTCAGGTGCCAGGACACTGGGGACGTGTTTCTCAAGCTTCGGCGCGTCAACAGCGCCCGTCAGGTCAACTGTCACCACTCCGGTATCAGCAAGATAATGGAAAAATGACTTCAACGCCGCTACTTTCCGCGCGACCGAGGTGGCGGCGTACTTCCGCCGATGCAAATCCTGTACAAATCCGGCAATATCCGCGGGAGTCACGTGCTCCCAATTGGCAACGCCTGTCTGCTGCAGAAACCGAACCAGTTGCGTGAGATCGCTGCGATAGGCGCCAAGGGTATTCACACTGGAGTTTCGCTGCTTTGACAGAGCGCTGATGAACTGATGAACTGCGACATCCATAGCCGTCAATATGCCTCTCTTCCCCATCCGCGTGGTATGGTGGTTGCATTGCGTATAACCGGCGGACGTGAAGGTGTCCGAGGCAGGAATGTGCCAGCGTCGTACGCGTACAACACGTGCAATTATACCCGCGGCTGGCAGACGATACAACGGGGATATGACTTCCTGAACGCCGCGACGGCTTACGAGCGCCGCGTTATCTGGAGGGGATCGCGGTGGCTACGCGCCTACGCTTTCATCGTGCGGCTCTGTGTCATCCACAGGCGACTCCAGGGCATTAGCGTCAGAGCGGTTCCATGTTGCCAGCGCCTTCTCTGCCGCGGCATGTCCGGCCTCGATGAATGACGCAGCAAGATCAAAGTCAAGCATGGTGCCGCGTGGCAACTCGGGAAAGATCGCCAGTACGTCAACGCCACTCGCTCGGAGCGCAAACGCCATCGCTTCAAAGTTGTTGCGCAGACTGATTTCGAGGGATCGCTCAAGCACACGGCGAACCGTCCGGGAGCGCGATTCGCGTCCCACGACTGCGCCACAGGCAATGAAACAGATCCGGGTCGCGCCCCAGTTCAGCGCATCCAGGCAGGCCGCCCAATCCGCGATGCCACCGTCGATGAGTACGCTGTCTGACATGATGACGGGAGGGAATATACCTGGCATCGCTGATGAAGCCACAACCGCTGGAAGCACAGCGCCTTCCGAGAAGAAATGCGCGCCGCCGGTTTTGAGGTCGGTCGCGACGACCCGCAACGGAACACGCATATCTTCAAACGTGAGCTCACCAAGATAGCGTTCCGCCACGCGCCGCATTCCAGAGCTACCATACAGCGATGAACGCTGGGCCAGCGCGTTGATTGCCGCCCGCCAGCGACGCGGGCCGACAATATCCAGTGTAGATGTGTGCAGCCAGAGCTCCTCAAGTTCGCGCGCGCGCTCAGGGGTGGGATCCTGCGCCAGAAACGCGCCATTCCACGAGCCGGCCGAGATGCTGACAATGTAGTTTGGCACAATACCATGTTCCAGAATCACTCGTAGGGCACCCGCCTGTGCCGCGCCTCTGGCTCCTCCGCCAAGGAGGACAAATGCTGTGCGGTGAGGTTGTGATGGGCGTAATCCGCGCTCTGTCGCCAAAACGTTCGCGGCGCTTCGCCGACGGTTCAGCCATGTGCTCACACGACCACGCCATGTCAGGAGGTCCATACTGCCTTTCCTTTCAGGCGCATCCCAAATATCCTTGAGATTGGCGATATACTGACCACTTCATCTACCATAAATACGACCGAAACGAGGTCTGGTTCTCAAAGCCAGGCCCCTTCGCGTTTTCACGGTGTTGTGCGGCCGGCGCCATCCACATCACTGCTGTATATTATGTGGCAACCTGGTTGTGCAGAGCCACGCAAAGGTATGGCCAAAATGTGAACCGTGGAACACTTGCCACAGATTCATGGGAGCACGCGCATACCCGCGAGCGTATATCCTTTGTAGGGTAGGTGTTGGCATATCTCATGCGCGTACCGTTTCTTGGCGCGATAGCACAGCATTGGGAAAGGATTTCTTGGCCCTATGCGCAATACACCGCAACGATTTACCTCAGCGAATTGGCCACCGGCAATGCCCGATGACACAACTATTGCTGATGACACTACAAGAACCCTGCCACCGGCACATCAGAACAATCCGGCGCGGAAGCCGCGCGGGAAGGCGCCACGCTGGCCCTTATCCGGCAAATCGTCTGGAAGGCCTCATGGTAGCGCGTACTCTCGCAATGGACAGCCGCAACCACCTGCGCTGCCGCGCCCTGTATATGACTCTCCACGTGATCTTCGCGTCTATGATGCCGTGCGGCGACATCTGCCGCGCTTCCATGTCATTCACGTCATCTTGCTGGCAGGCGTTGGCGCGTTATGGCTGGCAATCAGGTTGCCCTGGGGGAGCAATGCGGCTAATGTACCTATCTACATCCAACAGTTTTCGATACCAAATATCTCTGACCCGGGGGTGAATATTGGGCAGCTCGCCCTGCAAACCGCATCGTGGATTGCAGGCGCGGCGATGATTATGGCTGTCGCGCTGGTGTTGATCAATCTGATCCACTATCTGTTGAAGCGGATACTCCACCAACTCCGACTCAATGCGCTGGCCGCGATTGTTTTCATTCCACTCTTTGCGCTGCTCGTTCTGATGCTGCTGGCCGACCTGACGTTAGCGGCGGGCTTTGGCGGACTCAGCATATTAAGCCAGTTGCCATTTGTGCGCGACCACGGGTTTGCCTCCACGGGCGAGGCGCATGCCGCGTTCGGCTTCTATCTCTGGTGGTTCGGCATCGGCGCGACACTCATCGGCACACTGGGCGAAGTCTTTATCGATCGTCGTTGATATGGTTGTGTCAATCGATGTTCTCGTCGAGACGCAGCGCCTGTCGCCAGTCGTCGGGGGTATTCATGTTAAAGGCGGAGAGGCCATCGGGGTCTTGACGGCGAACTGTCTCCATATCAATTGCCACGACGGAAAGCTGCGCAAGGAGCGCATGAAGCGAATGGTCTTGCACGTTTAGCGCACGCTCGACTGCTGGCAGACAGCCGCGCGAGTAGACGGCATGCAGGGGCTGCACGCGTCCGTCGATATTCAGCGTCACGACATCGGCATCGTCGTGAGTTTCGGCAAGCGCCAGCATCGCCTGTATAAGTCCTGGACAAACGAACGGCATGTCACAGGCTACCAGAAAGATGCGCGCGCCCCTGGTGGCGGTAAGCGCGGTGTATAGGCCACCAAGCGGACCCATGGTGGGAAGCGCATCCTCGACCACGCGGGCTTGCGGCGCCAGCGGCGCCAGAGATCGTGGGCCGATTACCAATAGCTCATCTACGGCGGATGACAGCCTCCGCGCCACACGCGCGAGCAGTGGCTCGTCCCCAAATATCATTGCGGCTTTATTCTCCCCCATACGGCGGCTCTGACCACCCGCGAGGATAACTCCAACATTGCCACTCATTGCATAATCCCGCCAGATCACTCACACCGTCACGAGATCCTTGATACGATCATACGTCGTCTGGCTAACAGGAACCAGCAGCAACTGGCTGATGGATGTGAATGAGCCATGCTCGGCGCGAAAGGCAATGATTTTACGTGCAATTGAGGTGGTGATGCCGAGCGCATTATGCAGCTCTATCGCGGTGGCAACATTCAGGTTGAGTTTGCCGCCCAGTTGCAATGGTATCTGTTCGCCCAAACGTGGCACATAAATTGACTGGCCATCAGCCAACAGCGCGCCTAAATCGACGCGCGTAATGTCCGCGTTATCCAGCAGACCACCTGCCGCCTCCACCAGTTCGCGAACACGCGCGCCGCTGTGAAGCCTATACACACTCGG